>Ga0255780_10000655_pt1 | contig 33069 bp, 31 predicted proteins | sample 071ome_32_FD_179978 | JGI IMG/M metagenome (GOLD analysis project Ga0255780, IMG submission 179978) | Coastal salt marsh microbial communities from the Groves Creek Marsh, Skidaway Island, Georgia - 071405AT metaG (version 2) | ecosystem: Environmental > Aquatic > Marine > Intertidal zone >... | reverse complement strand
ATTATCGGCATTGTTTTGCCCTATCTGGCAGATCCGTTTTTTGCCGAAATCGCAAGGCGGATCGAGACATTGGTAATTGCGCAGGGGTTTCGCCCAATTTTGCTTAGCTCGCATGGCGATCCGCAGCTTGAGGTTGGCAATTTGGACGCACTACGCGCGATTAAGCCTGCGGCTGTTTTATTGGCCCCGCTTGGGCGCGCCTCTGATCGGGCGGCGTTGGAAGGCTTTTGCGCTGATGTGCCCACAGTAAATTTTGACGCCAATATTGAGGGGATCGGCGAGGCCTTCGTGGGTCACAACAACGAACAAGCAACCGATAAGATGGTTGAGTATCTGACCCGCACAGGCGAGCCGCCCGTATTTTTCGAGATGCGCACGCCGCCCAACCCAAATGCCAATAAACGCCGCTTGGCCTATATCGGCGCGATGGAGCGATTGGGGTTCGCACCACAGGTCGTGCAGGCCCATGGGGAAGGGTGGGCGCTCGAGGAGATCGGTTTTAACGAAGGGCGGCGGGTGATTATGGAACGCGCCTTTTCAAGCAATACGATTTTCTGCAGTAATGACCGCTTGGCCATTGGCTTTTTGGCGGCGGCTTATGAATTGGGTTTGCGCGTGGGGCGTGAGGCGGATTGCGCGCTTCGGGTGGCGGGGCATGACAACCACCCCGTGGCGCGGTTTACCTGCCCGACCTTGACCACGATCTCGCATGATTACGCGCGTATTGCCACGAAAAGCGTTGAGACAATGATGGCTTTGATCGAGTCGGGCGAACGCGGCGATACCCGACAAGTGACGCTGTTTGATGGCGAGTTGATTATGCGCGCTTCGGCATAATCCAAGGTTATCAAGGGCTAAGATAAAAATTTACACGCGTAAATTTTTTTATTGACGGGAAACAAGTCTTGTCAGTATCGTCTGGTCACTGAATAGAATCCTTGGGAGGAGTAGGATGACTATGAAACGCTCGTTGCTTGCAGCGACAGCTTTGTCTGTGCTGACTGCTGGCGCTGCGATGGCGCAGACCATCACAATCGCAACCGTAAACAATGGCGATATGATCCGTATGCAGGGCTATACGGATACATTCACAGAACAAACTGGTATCAATGTTGAATGGGTGACCCTTGAGGAAAACGTGCTGCGTCAGCGCGTGACCACTGACATCACCACAAATGGTGGCCAGTTCGACATCATGACCATCGGCATGTATGAGGCGCCGATCTGGGGTTCTAATGACTGGCTTGTGCCTTTGGACGACCTCAGCGCCGAATACGATGTGGCTGACCTTCTGCCTGCAATGGCAGGCGGTTTGAGCCATGATGGCACGCTTTACGCTGCACCGTTCTACGGCGAAAGCTCGATGGTGATGTATCGCACAGACCTGATGGAAGCAGCAGGTCTGGAAATGCCAGAAGCGCCAACTTGGGCCTTCATCCGCGAGGCGGCGGCAGCGATGACAGATCGCGCAAATGACATCAACGGCGTTTGTCTGCGTGGTAAGGCAGGCTGGGGTGAAGGCGGCGCTTTCATCACTGCAATGTCCAACTCGTTTGGCGCACGTTGGTTTGACATGGACTGGAACGCACAGTTCGACACACAGCCATGGCGTGACACGTTGGAATTCTTTGTTGGCATGATGAATGAATCGGGCCCTGCGGGCTATGCCACCAACGGCTTCAACGAGAACCTATCGCTGTTCCAGCAGGGCAAGTGCGGTATGTGGATTGACGCTACTGTTGCGGCATCCTTCGTCACCAACCCCAATGACTCGACCGTTGCAGATCACGTAGGTTTTGCTCTGGCACCTGATAATGGCCTTGGCAAGCGTTCCAACTGGCTCTGGGCTTGGGCCTTGGCTATCCCTGCGGGCACACAGCAAGCAGATGCAGCCAAGCAGTTCATCGAATGGGCAACTTCCAAAGAGTATATCGAATTGGTTGCCGCCAATGAAGGTTGGGCAAACGTGCCTCCAGGCGCACGCACCTCGCTCTATGAGAACCCCAACTACGCAGACGTTCCATTTGCAGACATGACACTTCGTTCGATCTTGTCCGCAGACCCGAACGACTCGACTGTTGAGCCAAGCCCCTATGTCGGCATTCAGTTCGCAGCGATCCCAGAATTTGCGGGCATCGCATCTGAAGTGAGCCAAGAATTCTCGGCAGTTTATGCAGGCCAGCAGTCCATTGATGAGGCTTTGGAAAAAGCACAAGCCATCACCAATGAAGCAATGGAAGCAGCGGGCTATCGCTAAGCGGTAACCCACCTCCCCAAGAACGTGGGAGGCGTCTCAAGGTCGCCTCCCACATTTTCCGACATCGCCCCCGTATTTGTTAATATATATTGACCAGACCCGATGTCTGTCCTGTGAAGGATTTGCCGATGGCCACCCAACATTCACGATCCGCTGCGCGTGTGATGATGGCCCCTGCCGTGATCTTGCTGCTTGGTTGGATGCTAGTTCCGTTGACCATGACCTTGTGGTTTTCGTTTCGGCAATATCTGCCGCTGCGCGGTGGCGACCAAGGCTTTATCGGGTTTGAGAATTACATCCGCTTTATCAGCTCAAGTTCGTTTTGGCCTGCGGTTCAAACCACCCTTGTGATCGTGCTGGGGGTTTTGGCCATCACTGTTATCCTTGGGATCTTCCTCGCCATGCTGTTGGATCAGCCCATTTGGGGGCAGGGTGTCGTGCGTATCATGGTCATCGCGCCCTTTTTCGTTATGCCCACTGTATCGGCCTTGGTGTGGAAGAATATCTTTATGGATCCCGTCAACGGCCTGTTCGCGCATTTGTGGCGCGCCTTTGGGGCCGAACCTGTTGTGTGGTTGTCGGATGTGCCGATTACATCGCTGATCATGATTGTCTCGTGGCAATGGCTGCCTTTTGCCACGCTGATTTTGCTAACCGCGATCCAATCTTTGGATGGTGAGCAACTAGAGGCCGCCGAAATGGATGGCGCAGGCCCTGTTGCACGGTTTTTCAATCTGGTGCTGCCGCATTTGGCGCGGGCGATCACGATTGTGATCTTGATCCAGACGATTTTCTTACTGTCTATTTTCGCCGAAATTTTTGTGACCACGGGCGGGGCCTTTGGCACGCGGACGCTGACCTACCTGATCTTCCAACGCGTGTTGGAAAGCCAGAATGTGGGTCTGGGGTCTGCGGGTGGGGTCTACGCCATCATCCTTGCCAATATTGTTGCCGTCTTTTTGATGCGCATCGTTGGCAAGAATTTGGACGCGTGAGGAGGAAACGCTATGGCCCGCGCAGTCACCCCAAACCGTAAGCTCATCAATACTTTGGTTGCATGGACGATTGGCTTTTTGATCTTCTTCCCGATCTTATGGACGATCCTGACAAGCTTCAAAACCGAGGCGCAAGCGATCAATGACCCGCCTTTATTCTTGTTCTTTGATTGGACGCTAGAGAATTATGGCGTTGTGCAGGAGCGGTCGGACTACACCCGCTATCTGTGGAATTCGATCATCATCGCGTTTGGTTCAACCGCGCTTGGCCTGTTGGTGGCGATCCCTGCCGCTTGGGCTATGGCCTTTGTGCCTTCCAAACGCACCAAGGATATTTTGCTTTGGATGTTGTCCACCAAAATGTTGCCTGCGGTAGGGGTGCTTTATCCCATTTACCTGCTCTTCATTGAGCTTGGCCTTCTCGACAGCCGCTTTGGTTTGGTTGTGGTGATGATGCTCATCAATCTGCCGATCATTGTCTGGATGCTCTATACCTATTTCAAGGAAATCCCGAGCGAGATCCTAGAGGCCGCACGGATGGATGGCGCGAGCTTGCGCGAGGAAATCCTGTATGTGCTGACACCAATGGCCATTCCAGGAATTGCCTCAACCATTTTGCTAAATGTCATTTTGGCGTGGAACGAGGCGTTTTGGACATTGAACCTCACAGCGGCCAATGCGGCCCCGCTGACGGCCTTCATCGCCAGTTATTCTAGTCCAGAAGGGCTGTTTTACGCGAAGCTATCGGCAGCTTCGACCATGGCGATTGCGCCCATTCTTGTGATGGGGTGGTTCAGCCAGAAACAACTTGTGCGCGGCCTGACCTTTGGCGCGGTTAAATAAGCGGAGCGGAAATGGGACAGATCACATTAAACAAAGTGTCCAAGAAATTCGGGGATGTCGAAGTTATTCCGCCGCTGGATTTGGACATTAATGATGGCGAGTTTGTCGTCTTTGTTGGCCCATCAGGCTGCGGGAAATCCACGCTTTTGCGTTTGATCGCAGGGCTTGAGGATGTCAGCGATGGCGCGGTGATGATTGACGGGGTGAATGCAACTGACATTGCCCCAGCCAAGCGCGGTCTGGCGATGGTGTTCCAGTCTTACGCGCTTTATCCGCATATGTCGGTGCGCAAGAATATCGCGTTTCCGCTGCGTATGGCGGGGCTGAGCAAATCGGAACAAGACGCCCGTGTTGCGCAAGCGGCAGAGGTTTTGAATCTAACGGATTATCTCGACCGTAAGCCAGGGCAATTATCGGGTGGTCAGCGCCAGCGCGTGGCCATTGGCCGTGCCATCGTGCGCGAGCCTGCCGCATTCTTATTTGACGAGCCTTTGTCAAACCTAGATGCGGCGTTGCGGGTTGGGATGCGCCTTGAGATCAGTGAATTGCACAAGCGCCTGAAGACCACGATGATCTATGTGACCCATGATCAGGTCGAAGCGATGACCATGGCCGATAAGATCGTGGTCTTGCGTGCAGGCGTTATCGAACAGGTGGGCAGCCCGTTGGAGCTGTATCAGCGCCCTTGCAACACCTTTGTCGCAGGCTTTATCGGATCACCCAAGATGAACCTGTTAGGCGGTGATCTGGCTACACCTTATGGCGCCCATACGATTGGCATCCGCCCCGAGCATTTGGAAATTTCCACAAGCAAAGGCACATGGTCAGGACAGGTTGGTGTGTCTGAACATTTGGGGTCTGACACGTTTTTGCACGTTCAAATCGAGGGCCATGCCGAACCGATCACCGTGCGGATCTCGGGTGAGATGGACGTAGATTACGGCGCGACTGTGCATTTGACGCCAAACCCCGATCACATCCACCGCTTTGATGCAAAGGGGCTCCGCCAGTCATGACACGGCTTCTTGGGAAAAAGGCGCTGATCACGGGGGCTGCGCGCGGCATCGGATACGCGTTTGCGCAGCGCTACATTGCAGAAGGCGCAGAGGTTGCGATTGGCGACATTAACATCACCCGCGCCCGAGAGGCGGCAGCGGCGCTTGGCCTCAAGGCGTGCGCGGTTGAAATGGATGTGACAGACCAAGCCAGTATCGAAGCAGCCGTGGATCAAGTTGAAGCCAGCCTTGGTGGGATTGATATCTTGATCAACAATGCGGCGCTTTTCACCGCTGCCCCCATTGTCGAAATCACGCGCGCCGATTTTGACAAGGTCTTTGCGATCAACGTGGCGGGCGTTCTGTTTACCATGCAGGCTGTCGCCAAGAAGATGATTGCCCGCGGGCAGGGGGGCAAGATTATCAATATGGCCAGCCAAGCAGGGCGGCGCGGTGAGGCCTTGGTGGGGGTCTACTGTGCCTCTAAGGCGGCTGTGATCAGTCTGACCCAATCCGCAGGGCTGAACCTCATTTCCCATGGGATCAATGTGAATGCGATCGCGCCTGGTGTGGTGGATGGCGAGCATTGGGACGGGGTGGATGCGTTTTTTGCAAAATATGAGGGCAAGCCGCTTGGCCAGAAAAAGCGCGAAGTCGGCGAAGCCGTGCCTTTCGGGCGCATGGGGCAAGCTGAAGATTTAACAGGCATGGCCGTGTTTCTGGCAAGCGCGGATGCCGATTACATCCTGGCCCAGACATATAATGTCGATGGCGGGAATTGGATGAGCTGATGCGAGACGTGCCGATGATTGCCCTTAGCCAAGATAACCTTTCAAGCCTGCCTTCAAAGATTGCGCGGCCCAGTTATGATCGAAGTGTGCTTTCGACGGGAATTGTTCATATTGGTCTTGGGAATTTCCATCGAGCGCACCAATCGTGGTATTTGCATCGCCTGATGGAGCAGGGTCTGGCGCATGATTGGGCCATTATCGGTGCAGGCGTGCGCCCTTACGATGACGTGCAGCGTCAAAAAATGCTGGCACAGGATTGTCTGACGACATTGATCAAACTTGATCCCGAAGGTGTCTCTGCCGAAGTGGTCGGGTCGATGATTGATTACATCCCTGTGGTTGAGGGTAATGGCCCGCTGATCGCGCGCATGGCTGAGGCGGATATTCGGATTGTCGCCCTGACTGTGACCGAAGGTGGCTATTATATCGACCCTGTTACGCTCGGGTTTGATGCGGCCCATCCTGATATTGTGCATGATGTGGCTCATCCTGACCAGCCGCGCACGGCCTTTGGCGCGATTGTTGCGGCCTTGCGGCTGCGCCGTGCCAAGGGGCAGGGGCCAATCACGTTGCAATCTTGCGATAACCTACAGGGCAATGGCGCGGTTCTGCGTCAGACGATTGTGTCGCTTGCGCGTCTGATGGATGCTGATTTGGCCGATTGGATCAACACCGCCTGCAGCTTTCCCAATTCGATGGTGGATTGCATCGTCCCTGCGACAGGGCCGAATGAATTGGCCTTGGTCGAGGAGTTTGGACTGCATGATCAAGTGCCCGTCACCCACGAGGCCTTTCGCCAATGGGTGATCGAAGATGATTTTTGTGCGGGCCGCCCCGATTGGGATTTGGCCGGTGCGACCTTCTCGGATCACGTTCACGCGTTCGAGGCGATGAAAATTCGCATTCTAAACGGCGGACATCAGGTGTTGGCCAATGCAGGTGAGGTTCTGTCACTTGCCACAATCTCTGCTGCGATGGGGGATGCGGATGTTGCGCCCTTTTTTGCAAAAGTGGTGCGCGAGGAAATCGCGCCCCATGTGCAGCCCGTGCCAGATATGACCCCCGCCGATTATGTGACGCTGATTGAACGGCGCTTTGGCAATGAGATGATTGTCGACACAACGCGCCGCGTGGCGTTTGATGGCTCGTCCCGTCATCCAGGTTTTGTGCTGCCTTCGTTGCGCGATGGTTTGGAAAAGGGCAGCTCAATTTCAGGGCTCGCTTTGGTCGAGGCCGCATGGGCGCGCATGTGTGCCGCTACCCGCGAAGATGGAACAGTGATTGAAGCGAATGACCCTAATTGGTCTGATTTGCATCAGACGGCGCTTGTTGCAAAATCTGATCCAATGGCATGGCTTTCTATGTCGCGGATCTATGGTGATCTGGCCGATGATCCGCGCTTTGCGACAGCCTTTTGCGATTGGTTGACTTTGATTTGGTCGCAAGGGTTGCGCGCTGCTTTGCGCGCCTATGTGGCGGCGGATTAAGCCCTTGGCATTTGCAGGGTCTTTGCGCCTATAGTCGGGGCACATATCTTCGACAACAAAGGCCCGCAGCATGAAGCTAGAATTTCACCATATCAATTTCGTCTCCGAAGATGTGGATCGGTTGCACGCGTTCTACACGGGTGTTTTGGGGTTGAACGACATCCCAATCCAATCTTTCCCGCGCCCTGAGGCAACATCGCAAAGCGGGTATGATGGTAAAATTCGTTTTGCCACGGATGGGCAGATGCAAATGCATCTTGCCACAAAGGATTTGTCTGTCGCCTTTCGCAATGGCGAGGTGATCAACCCTGTCGAACGCGGGCATATTGCCTTTCGCACAGATGACATTGCAGCCTTTATGGCGCTGCTTGACCAACATAACATTCCCTATTCTGATTACGGCACTGCCTTTGCGAAAGAATGGCATCAGGTCTTTTTCCATGATCCCGAGGGCAATGTGATCGAGGTGCACCAAGCTGTATGATGGGGGGTCTGTGGCTTCTTTTTGGGGCGGCTTTCCTTGCGGCAAGCCTAATCCCCGCGCAATCTGAGGCGGTCTTGGTTGGTCTAATCCTTGGCCAGACCTATCCCGTCTGGCTGTTGGTCTTGGTCGCTGGGATTGGCAATGTTCTGGGCTCTTGTGTCAATTGGGGTTTGGGGTGCGTTGCGGCAACCCAAGCCGATAAACGCTGGTTTCCGATATCCCGCGCCAACTTAACCCGCGCGCAAGAACGCTATCAGCGTTGGGGTTGGATCAGCCTTCTGGCCTCATGGGTGCCGATTATTGGTGATCCCATTACCCTTGCTGCAGGGGTGCTGCGCGAGCCTCTTTGGCGGTTTGTATTGGTTGTCGGCATCGCCAAATTTGGTCGATACATCGTTTTGGCGACCACTGTTTTGGGTGCTGTGCGTTTCTTTTGAGCATGGGTCTGAACTAAGCGCGTTATCAAGGTGATCCAGTAAATAGGACGGGGCGTGTGACGGCGTACGAAGTGGGAAAGTCACCCCATACTCCGTTTTCGTTTTGATGGTTAAAAGCGGAAATTTGGCAAATCAAAAATATTATCATTTTGATCTTTTATGATAGGTAGTAATTTTATAGGCTCGTCTTAAGCAGCGCTGCCCATTTAGTAGTTTGGGGCGGCGTTTTGGTTTCGTATGTTAGTTAGTGAGGGTAGTTTGATGTCAAAGCAGATGGCGCTGGTCGATCTTAATCTATTGGCCGAAACAAGCCGATTTCCAGTTTTGAAAGGTTTCATGCGTTCGCCAGCGCATTGGGAATTGCTGTGCAATATCTATGTCTTAGATGGCGATGAAACCTATGGCATCAATGACTATATCGACATGTGCAAAACGGGCAGTGTGACCCGATTGACGCTGTCCAATTTCCTGCGCGCGCAAATTTCGAATGGCGCTTTGGAGGTGCAATTTGGCGCCAAGAAAAGCCGCAAAACCCTGACCTTGTCCAACAGCCTGAAGGCAGAGGTCGAGAACTACTTTGCGCTTCGCACTCGCTTGATGAAAGAGCAAGCCTAAGCCAAAATGCACCCTGAACTGCGCCGCAAGTCGCCTTTGGCAGGCGCAGTGTCGCAGCATTGAGGGCGCAGATTGGTGAAATAGGTGTTTCACATGCCTCATGGCAGGATTTATCAGCGTGATAGCAAACGCAATTGGCCGCGCCTATCTTGCGGATATGAACCTTGGGCTATGATTTTGGGGGATGGTTGGTGATGACCTCTTTTTCAGGACTTTCAAATAAACTCACTGGGCTGACACGGCGCAGCTTGATAGCGGCGGCCGTTGGCTTTGCCGCGCTCCCCTCGATGTCTCTGGCGCAAGAAGTGACGTTACGACTTCACCAATTCTTGCCCGCACAATCCGTTGTGCCTGCGCAGATTTTGGATGTCTGGGCCGATACTGTCGAAGCTGCCTCTGGCGGTCGGATTGAGATTGAACGCTATCCATCGATGCAGCTTGGCGGCACGCCGCCTGAATTGATTGACCAACTCCGCGATGGTGTGGCGGATATTGTTTGGACTGTGGTGGGCTATACGCCCGGCCGCTTCCCAACCACTGAGGTTTTTGAGCTGCCCTTCATGGTCGAAGATGCGGCAGCGGCCTCATACGCCTATTGGACGATGTTCGAGCGGCACATGGCGCAAGGTGAATTTGCAGATTATCATGTTTTGGGGACTTGGGTTCACGGCCCGGGCGTGTTCCATGCCAATGCGCCCATTTCGGTGCCCAGTGACCTTGAGGGGATGAAAATCCGTGGTGGCTCGCGACTTGTGAACCAATTGCTAGAGCAATTGGGGGCCGAACCAGTTGGTATGCCTGCCCCCGCTGTTCCCGAGGCACTCTCGCGCGGCGTGATTGATGGTGCGACCTTCCCGTGGGAGGTTACATCCTCTGTGCGCGTGGCTGAGTTGATCTCTTATCACACCGAATTCGAAGGGCCTGCTGTCTACAACCTGACCTTCGTTATGGCGATGAATAAGGATGTTTACGCGGGGCTGCCCGATGATCTGAAGGCGGTCATTGACGCAAATTCAGGGCTAGAGTTCTCCGTTTTTGCAGGACGCACACAGCAAGCCGCCGATGCGCCTGCACGCGATATTGCCGTTGATTTGGGAAATGAGATCATCACGATCCCAGAGGCGGATGCAGCCCAATGGCGCGATCTTGCCGCGCCCGTATACGAGGCATGGGTGGCCGATATGGCGGCGCAGGGGCGTGATGGCGCGGCTCTGATTGACGAGGCGCGCGCCTTGATGGCCGAATATGAGGCCGCAAACCCCTAAGCCCAAGTGGAAGGGGATATGCGCCCCATGTTGGACAGGTTCATTCATCGCGTGGCGATTGGAATGGCCCTCGCGGGGGGCATTGTTTTATGCGCTGTGATTGTGATGGTGGGCCTGTCCGTTTTAGGGCGCGCCTCTAGCGACCTTGCTCATGGCCTGCGCGATAGCCTACCTTTCTCACAAGTGCCGATTGATCTGGGCCTTGGGGCTATTCGTGGTGATTTTGAATTGGTCGAAGCGGCCCTAGGGTTTGTCATTTTCGCCTTCATGCCCCTTGCGTCTTTGCAGCGCGCGCATGCACGGGTTGACCTCTTGACCCCCTATCTGCCCCGCAGCGTAAAGAGGGGAAGTGATCATTTGAGCGCATGCGGATTTGCCATCGCATTTGCGGTCATGGCGGCTATGTTGTCGGTGGGAACATGGTCCAAATATCAATCAGGTCAGACCTCGTTCATCCTCGCCATTCCCGTATGGATGCCGCAAGCGGCGGCTGTCGGGGCGGCTTGGGTGGCGGCCATAGTCGCACTCTATGTGGCGATGCGCCAATTTGGGCAAGGGTCGCAAGATGAGTGATCTTTGGATCGGCATCCTGTCTTTTCCGACCTTGCTTGCGCTGATTTTTCTGCGCATTCCGATTGGGTTGGCGATGTTTGGGGTTGGCTTTTTGAGCCTGTGCGCAGTGCAGGGGGATGCCAGTTTGGCCTTAGGGCGGCTGCGCAGTGAAAGCTACACGACATTCTCAAATTATGCGCTTTCTATCATCCCGATGTTTCTATTGATGGGCCATTTCGCCACTTTGGGTGGAATGAGCCGTGCGCTTTTTGATGCGGCGGCCTCTTTCTTAGGGCATCGGCGGGGCGGGGTGGCGATGGCTGCGATTGGGGCCTGTGCGGGCTTCGGGGCGATTTGTGGCTCCTCTCTGGCCACAGCGGCCACGATGGGGCGGGTCGCCTTGCCCGAACTGCGCGCCAAGGGCTATTCGGGGGGGCTTGCCACCGCCACATTGGCGGCAGGGGGCACCTTGGGCATTTTGATCCCCCCCTCCATCGTTTTGGTGATCTATGCGATCCTTACGGAACAAAATATTGCTAAGCTTTTTGCCGCCGCGCTCATCCCTGGGGTTTTGGCGGCCCTTGGGTATATGGCGGCCATTGCGATTTATATGCGCCGCCATCCTCAGGAAGGCAGGCTGAGCCCGCGTGCCCCTTGGGCGATGCGCGCGCGGGCTTTGCGCGCAACTTGGCCTGTATTGGCGGTGTTTTTGGTGGTGGTGGGCGGTATTTATGGGGGCATCTTCACCCCCACGGAGGGCGCTGCAATCGGTGCGCTTGGGGCAGGTGGTGTGGCTTGGGCGCAGGGCGGGTTGACGCGCGAAACCCTCGCGCAAAGCCTGCTGCAAACGGCCAGTTCGACCGCGATGATATTTTTTATCATTCTAGGCGCTGCGTATTTTAATGGATTTCTTGCCCTCACCCAAGTGCCGCAAGGCTTGGCCGAATGGGTTGGGGGGCTGGGATGGAACCCCTATGTGATCCTCTTGCTGATCCTGTGCCTTTACCTGCTATTTGGCTGTGTCATGGACAGCTTGTCGATGATCCTTCTCACGATACCGATTTTTTTCCCTGTCATCTTATCCCTTGATTTTGGCTTGTTGGATTTCACCTCGCTACAGCTTGAGGCTGTGGCCGAGGTTCTGCGCGGTGATCTCTCTGGCTTTGCAGCAGATCAATTGGCCGAGGCGCGGGCCGCCTTTGATGCAGGCCTCCCCCTTGCGCAAGATACGGCGCGGGCATTGGGGATCACTTTGACCGAGGCGCGTGTCGCGTGGATGGAGGCCGAATTGGTGGCTATTTGGTTCGGCATCCTTGTGCTGATTGTGGTGGAAACAGGGTTGATTACGCCACCTGTTGGGATGAACCTCTTTGTGATTTCCGCAATGGATCGCGACACGCCTGTCTCGGCCACTTATCAGGCGGTTCTTTATTTTGTCACCAGTGATCTCTTGCGCGTGGCCTTATTGGTGGCCTTTCCTGCGATCACTTTGATCTGGCTGATCTAAGCCTTGCTCGTGCCGCGCTGCGGGCTAGGATAGCAGAAATCTGAAAAACTTCGGCAGGGAGAGAGACGGCAATGGCAAAACTTGCATTTTTGGGCTTGGGTGTGATGGGCTATCCGATGGCGGGCCATCTGCAAAAAGCGGGTCACGAGGTGACAGTCTATAACCGCACCACCGCCAAGGCAGAGAAATGGGCGGCAGAGTATGGGGGCGGCTTCGCCACCACCCCGCGCACTGCCGCCGAGGGCGCAGATGTGGTTTTGTCTTGCGTGGGCAATGACGATGATTTGCGGGCTGTTGTGCTAGGGGATGAGGGCGCTTTGGCGGGTATGGCCAAGGGCGCGCTTTACGTGGATCACACGACAGTTTCCGCGATTGTCACGCGTGAGCTTGGCGCAAGCGCCGCCGCGTCTGGTGTGGGTTGGGTTGATGCCCCCGTCTCAGGGGGGCAGGCAGGCGCAGAAAATGGACAGCTTGCCATCATGTGCGGTGGCGCGGATGCCGATTTCGCCCGTGCAGAGAGCATCGTTGCCGCCTATTCCAAGGCGACAGTCCATTTCGGGGAATTGGGCAATGGCCAAATCACCAAAATGATCAATCAAGTCTGCATCGCAGGCGCTATTCAAGCCGTTTCTGAAGGGCTGTTCTTCGCGATGCAGGCAGGTCTTGATGCGAAAAAAGTGGCAGCCCTTGTGTCGCAAGGGGCGGGCGGGTCATGGCAATTGGCCAACCGCGCCGAGACAATGGTGGACAACAAGTTCAATCACGGGTTTGCGGTGGATTGGATGCGCAAAGACCTCGCCATTGCCTTGGGGCAGGCCAAGGAATTGGGCATTTCACTGCCTGTGACTGCCATGGTGGATCAATATTACGGCGATGTGCAGGCTTTGGGGGGCGGACGTTGGGATACGTCTAGCCTGATCCAACGCTTCCGCAAATTGCATGATATGGATATCTAACGCATGGAACAGTCGGCGGCCCCCACAGATCTTGAGGGGTTTTTGCGGGATATCTTTGACGCGGCGATTGCCGCCGTTGATCCGCGTGCAATCCTTGCCCCTTATTTGCCTCAACGCCCAAAGGGACGCGTGGTGGTTATGGGGGCGGGTAAGGCCACAGCGCGGATGGCGCAGGCGGTTGAGGCCACATGGGGGCCATGCGAGGGGCTTATTGCCGTGCCCCATGGCGCAAGCCTGCCTTTGCAGGGGATCGAGGTGGTGGAAACCGCCCACCCCGTGCCTGATGCGGCCAGTGAAGCCACGGCCGTGCGTCTGCTTGAACTGGCGCAAGGCCTAGGCGCGGATGATCTTGCGCTGTTTCTCATCTCTGGTGGGGGATCGGCGCTGTTGGCCGCCCCTGCCCAAGGGGTTAGTCTCGCTGATAAGCAGGCGGTGCATCGCGCGCTTTTGCGCTCGGGCGCGTCCATTTCGCAAATGAATATTTTGCGAAAGCACCTCTCTGCGATCAAAGGCGGCCATCTGGCTGTGGCGGCCCATCCCGCGCAGGTGGTGACCCTCTTGATCTCGGATGTGCCAGGCGATGACCCCGCGATTATTGCATCAGGGCCGACTGTCCCTGACCCATCAACCATAGATGAGGCGCGCGCCATCGTGGGGCGCTACGCCCTTGATCTGCCGCCAAGCGTATCGGCGCGCCTTGCGTCAGGGCAGGGCACGCCGTCCGCGGATCACCCTGTATTCGGGGCCGCACAGACCCATATGATCGCAACGCCCATGGCGGCGTTACGCGCCGCGCAAGCCTGTGCGAAGGCGCTTTGGCCTGATCTGAGCGTGGTGATCTTGGGTGACGCTTTGGAGGGGGAAGCGCGCGATTTGGGCCAAGCCACGGCAGGGATCACGCAATCCATCTTGCGTCACGGCGCACCATTTTCGGCGCCTGTGTTGCTCTTGTCGGGCGGTGAAACCACTGTCACCATTGGGCAGACCAAGCCCGGGCGGGGTGGCCGCAATTCCGAGTTTCTTTTGTCTTTTGCCACCCATGCCCCCGAAGGGGTTTATGCTTTGGCCTGTGATACGGATGGGATAGATGGGGCAGGCACCAATGCGGGCGCGATCTGGTCGCCGCGCGTGGCCCGCCAAGGCGCAGATCTCGACAAACGCGCCTTTCTTGCTGCCCATGATGCATTGCAGTTTTTCGAGATGGCAGATGGTGTTGTCACCACTGGCCCAACCCATACCAACGTGAATGATTTTCGGGCCATCCTGATCCCTGCGGATGCCGCGCTATGATTGCCCTTGATGGTCTGAATTTTACGGCCCTTTCCGAATTTGACGCGATTTTGGATGTGCGCAGCCCGTCTGAATTTGCAGAAGATCATATGCCCAATGCCATCAGTTGCCCCGTGCTGTCCGATGAGGAGCGCGCGCGGGTTGGCACGGTTTACAAACAAGACAGCCCCTTTGCCGCGCGCAAGATCGGGGCGGCCTTAGTTGCGCGGAACGCGGCGCATCACATTGAAACCCAACTGTCCCATCATGACGGCGCATGGCGGCCCCTGGTTTACTGTTGGCGCGGGGGGCAGAGATCCAATTCTTTCGCAACCATATTGCGCCAAATCGGATGGCGGGCAGAAGTGGTTGAGGGGGGCTATCGCGCCTATCGCAGATTGGTCGTGGCACGGCTTTACGAACAGCCTTTGGGGCTGCGGATCATTCGCCTTGATGGCAATACGGGCAGCGCCAAGACGGAAATCTTGAACCGCCTTGAGGCGCGCGGGGTGCAGGTTCTGGATCTTGAAGGCATGGCGCGCCATCGCGGTTCGAGCTTGGGTCAAATGGCAGGGGCGCAGCCGAGCCAAAAAGCCTATGAATCTGCGATTGCCGCAAAACTGGGTCGCTTTGACCCGTCCCGCCCTGTTTTGGTTGAGGCAGAATCCGCGCGTATTGGCATGTTGCGCATACCGCCCATGCTGTGGGTCGCGATGCGCGACAGCCCGCGTATCATGCTAGATATCAGCCCTGCTGTCCGCGCCACCTATCTGGCCAAAGCCTATGCAGATTTAACCGCAGATCAGGCGGAATTTGCCGCGCGACTTGAGCATTTGCGCGGGCTGCAAAGCAACGAACGGCTTGATCAGTGGCAAGATATGATCCGCCAAGGGGCGTGGCCCGATTTGGCGCTTGAGTTGATCAAGCATCATTATGACCCTGCCTATGCGCGCTTGCGCAGCACAGAGGCAGAAGGGTCGCAGATGATGCGCATCACAAAAGACAGCCTTGGCCCCGCAGAGATAGCCCAAATCGTGGATGAGATCGCGGCCGCGCTTTAACGGCGGCGGTCGCGTCTGGTGCTCATGGGTTGGAAGGCAACACCAACATGGGCCTCGCAATAGGGTTTACCCTGTTGCACAGGCAGGCCGCAGAAATAAAAATTCTCTGTGGCGGGGTCGCCAATGGGCCATTTGCAGGTGCGCTCGGTCAATTCCATCAGGCTGATCCGCTTGGCGTGGTTTTCCACTTCTTTCACCTTCGCCAAGGCCTCGGGGCTGATTTCATTTGCCGAAGGCTGCGGCGGTAATGGTTGACCTGCGGGGACAATCGGCTTGCGCAAAGGCGTGACATTATTTGCGCGTGGCACAGGGGCTGCGGCAGGGGCTTGTGCCGCGGGCTTGGCTTCTGCCGCGGGACGCGGCTTGGGGCTTGGTTTCGTCTCTGCGGCTGTGTCGCGCTTTGCATTGGCGCGCGCCGTAGCGGCGTTTGGCTCGGCAGGGGCCTTCGTCTCTTTGGGGGCTTTGGCCGTGTTTGCAGGGGTGGTGGTCGAGCGGTTCGACAAACCCAAGCGATGCACTTTGCCGATGACGGCATTGCGCGTCACCCCGCCCAACTCTTTAGCGATTTGGCTTGCGGATTGCCCTTCGGCCCACATTTTCTTGAGTAGCTCTACGCGCTCATCGGTCCAGGACATCACGTCCCTCCTGCATCAGATATGGCTTTGTGGCCCTTGCGGCCCATCCTTACACAGCGCAATTGCGCCCGTCATAAAGATAGGGATATGGGCGTTTTACACCCGAAAGTGAAGCCCTATTCTAACTGTCTCACTCGCCAAGACAAGAGGCGAAGCGGTGGCGAAAGGTCAAGGTGGGCGCTGACCTTGTCAAAGCATGGGGGGTTGAGATGCGGCAGGGGCTGCTCTACTTGTTGGAGCATCGATAAAGGGCGGAGAGCAGGCAATGTCAGCAGAGATGGGCGCGCGCCGATTTGGTCGGATGAATTGGTTGGGCCTTTATACCTTGATCTGGCGCGAGGTGATGCGCTTTGCCACGGTATGGAGCCAAACAATTCTCGCGCCATTGGTCACGGCCGCCTTATTCATTGCGATTTTCTCACTCGCCATTGGTGCAAAGCGCGGGGATGTGATGGGGGTGCCGTTTGTGCATTTCATTGCGCCGGGGATATTGATGATGACAGTCATCCAGAACGCCTTTGCCAACACGTCCTCCTCCCTCGTGATTTCAAAGGTGCAGGGCAATATCGTTGATACATTGATGCCACCCCTTAGCCCGCTTGAATTGGTTGTGGGGTATATGGCGGGCGGCATCGCGCGTGGGATTTTGGTGGCGCTTTGCACGATGGCGGTGATTTTCCCCTTCATTGGGCTTGGGGTTACGCATCCCCTTTGGGCGCTTGTCTTTGTGATCCTTGGCGCGGGTTTTTTGGGGCTTGTGGGCGTTGTCGCGGGGATCATCGCGCAGAAATTCGACCAGATTGCCGCGATCACAAATTTCATTGTGACCCCGCTGAGCTTTCTTTCAGGCACATTCTATTCGATCGAGGGGCTGCCCAATTGGCTTTATGTGGTGAGCCACGTTAACCCAGTTTTCTACCTGATTGATGGTTTGCGCTATTCAGTCTTGGGTGTGTCGGACAGCAGCCCCGTTTTGGGGCTCGCTGTCGCAGGTGGCGCCACGGTTGCCGTTGCCTTTGTGGCTTGGGCGATGTTTCGTTCAGGCTATCGCCTCAAAAGTTAAAGACCAAGACACCACCGCATCACGGCTTTTTGGGCGTGCAGGCGGTTTTCGGCCTCGTCAAAGATCACGGATTGTGGGCCATCCATCACCTCATTGGTGACTTCTTCGCCGCGATGCGCGGGCAGGCAATGCATGAATAACGCATCTTCCTTGGCCTGTGCCATCAGCGCGGCATTGATCTGATAGGGGCGCAATTGATTGTGGCGGCGTTCCTTGGTGGTTTGGCTGTCATGCATCGACACCCATGTATCTGTCACAACCAAATCCGCACCTTCCACAGCACGCGCAGGATCGCGCACAATTTCGATTTTCGAGCCTTTGGCGCGGGCTTCTTCGATGAAGGCGCGCTCAGGATCAAGGGTTTCGGGGCCGGTGAAGGTCAGGTCAAACCCAAACTGCCCTGCGGCATGGATCATTGAGGCGCAGACATTGTTCCCGTCTCCCGACCAGACCACTTTTTTGCCTGCAATCGGCCCGCGATGTTCCTCATAGGTCAGGATATCGGCCATGATCTGGCAGGGGTGGGTGCGGTTGGTCAGCCCGTTGATGACAGGCACGGTGGCATTCTCTGCCAATTCCAACAGCACATCCTCCTCGAAGGTGCGGATCATGATCAGATCAACATAGCGAGACAACACCCGCGCCGTATCTGCAATTGTTTCGCCATGGCCAAGCTGCATTTCGCTGCCAGAAAGCACCATGGATTGACCGCCCATCTGGCGCACGCCCACATCGAAAGAGACGCGGGTTCGGGTCGAGGGTTTTTCAAAGATCAGCGCCACCATATGCCCCGCAAGCGGCTGCGCGTCATCGGCTGCCCCTTTGGGCCTGCCTGCCCGTGCTTGTTTCACCGCGGCCGCCTGGTCAATCATAGCCCGTAAATCGCTTGGCGTTGTTTTATGGATATCGAGAAAATGGTTCATTGTTTTTTCTTTCATTCGCGGCAGCGATCACGCGCCTGCGTCAAGGGTTTCAAGCGCATGTGACAGGCGAGACACAGCCTCTTGCGCTTCGTTTTCGGTCAAGGTGAGGGGGGGCAGCAGGCGCACCACATTATCCGCGGCAGGCACGCTGAGCATCAATTGCGTTTGCGCGGCGCGCACAAGGTCAAGGTTGCTGATTTTGCACTTCAGACCGAGCATCAGACCCTTGCCGCGCACCTCCTCTAGATGGTTGGGGAATTGTGCGATCAAACCCTCCAAGCCCTGACGCAACATACCGCTGACCCGAGAGACATGATCAAAAAACCCATCCTCTAGCATGGCCTCTATGACGGCGGTGCCAACCGCACAGGCCAAAGGATTGCCGCCATAGGTTGACCCATGGCTGCCTGCAACCATGCCGCTGCCCGCGTCTTCGGTGGCGAGAACTGCACCCAGTGGAAAGCCGCCGCCAATGCCCTTGGCGACCATCATGATATCAGGGGTCACGCCTGCCCATTCATGGGCGAACAGCCGCCCCGTGCGGCCCATGCCACATTGCACCTCATCAAAGATCAGCACCGTGCCTGTCTTGTCGCACAGATCACGCAGACCTTTTAGGCATTGCTCAGGCACCGGACGAATTCCGCCTTCGCCTTGGATTGGCTCAATGATGACGGCGCAGGTTTGATCTGTGATGGCCCCTTCAAGCGCGGCGTGGTCGCCCCATTTCAAATGCGTGAAATTTGGCATTAACGGGCCAAAGCCCTTGATCATCTTCTCAGACCCTGCCGCCGCAATTGCACCCGTTGAACGGCCGTGAAACGCGCCCTCAAAGGCGACAATCTCGACACGATGCGTCGCGCCTTTTTCAGCATGATATTTGCGCGCCATCTTGATCGCCAACTCGGCGCTCTCGGTGCCTGAATTGGTGAAAAAGACCCGATCTGCGAATGTATGTTCGGTCAATAGATCAGCAAGGCGCTCCTGTTCAGGGATCGTGTAGAGATTGGAGACGTGCCACAGTTTTTGTGCTTGATCATTGAGCGCCTGCACCAGTTTGGGATGGGCATGACCGAGCGCGTTGACCGCAATGCCCGCCGTCATGTCCAAAAATCGGCGACCATCTGCCTCGACCAGCCAAGCGCCTTCACCCTTCACGAAGGAAAGCGGGGTGCGGTTATAGGTTGGAAGAATCGAGGAAGTCATCGCTCGGAAATCCTTGTGGTTGACCGCGTCATCAGCGGTTTTGTGAAAGTCGGGATTGAACAGAGGAAAAAGCTGCTGCGCAAGGGCAGCGGGACAAAAAATGCACCAAATCCCACACCAGAAGCGGCGGGGAGGGCCAAGGCCTTAGCGTCGGCGGCGCTTTTGCGCGATAGGATGCGGTTTTGTTGTCATGGGCTGCGGCATAAAGTGTTTTCTGCCAACAGGCCAGAGAAAAATCGGCGCCCATCTGAGGGCGCCGACTTTATGCTTTATGCAACTTGTGCCAAGGCTTGTTTCGGTGTCACGCCAAGGGCAGCGCAAATATCGCGCGTCAATTCAGGCGTGTTGAGGGTGTAAAAATGCAAATCCTCAACGCCGCCTTCGATCAAATCGGTGCAAAGTTCGGTGCAGAGGGCGGTCGACAGCAGCGTTTCGCGGTCATCGCGGATGGCCTTTTCATAGGCCTCATCCACCCAAGCGGGGATATGCGCGCCGCAGGCCGATGCAAATCGGCGCACGCTTGTCCAATTGTTGACGGGCAAAATTCCAGGAATAATCGGTGCAGTGATCCCCGCATCCGCACAAGCATCGCGGAAGCGGAAAAACGTATCAGCTTCAAAGAAAAACTGTGTGATTGCGGAATTCGCACCTGCATCAACCTTGCGCTTCAGGAACTCGACACAGGCATCCAGGTTTTCTGCCTCTGGATGCGGGTCAGGATAGGCGCCCACACGTAAGTGAAATTTGCCCGTTTTGGCCAAGGCCTCAACCAATTCGACCGAACTTGCAAATCCCTCAGGATGGGGGGTGAATTTGCCCGCACCTTTCGGTGGGTCGCCGCGCAATGCCACGATCTCGGTCACGCCTGCCTCAGCATAGCTGTCCGCAATGGCCAAAGTTTCTTCGCGGGTCGCGTTGACACAAGTCAGATGCGCTGCAACCGCAACGCCATAATTAGCGTGGATTGTTTTCACGGCATCATGGGTCAAGTCCCGCGTTGTGCCGCCTGCGCCATAGGTCACGGAGACAAACTCTGGCGAGAGTGGGGCCAACTTGCCCAATGTGTCCCACAGGCGGAAGGAGGCCTCAATCGACTGAGGTGGGAAGAATTCGAATGAAATGCGCGGTGTGGACATGGTGATTCTGAAATCCTTGAATTGCTTGAGATCTTGTCGCATAGAGATGTTCAGTGAAGCAAATTCATAAAATTCATCATCAACATGAGGTTGATATGCATGTCGAGTTCCGTCACCTGCGCACGATCAAAGCGATCCATGAATGCGGTGGCCTCGCCAAAGCGGCGGATCAGTTGCACATCACGCAAAGTGCCTTGAGCCATCAGATCAAGGGGCTGGAGGATCAAGCGGGGTTGGAACTATTTGTGCGCCGCTCCAAACCCATGCGGCTTTCTGCGGCAGGGATGAAGCTGTTGCGTTTGGCTGAAGAGGTTTTGCCACGCATCGAGGCCTTAGAAGATGAGTTTTCAGGCCTTCGGTCTGGCAAAGCGGGGCGGTTGCATATCGCGATCGAATGTCACGCCTGTTTTGACTGGCTTTTGCCCGTGCTTGAGGCCTTCCGCACCGCATGGCCAGAGGTTGATGTTGATATTCGCCCCGGTTTGCAATTCGAGGCCCTGCCTGCCCTTCTGCGCGAGGAGGTGGATTTGGTTGTCTCCTCTGATCCAGAAGATTTGGGTGGGGTCGATTTTACCCCGCTCTTTGATTACGAGCCCGTTTTCATCTGCTCTAAGGATCATCCGCTTGCACAAAAGGATTTCATCAGCGCCGAGGATTTCGCGCAAGAAACCTTGATCACATACCCCGTAGATCGCGCGCGGTTGGATGTATTTACCGAAGTTTTGATGCCCGCAGGGATCGAGCCAAAAGCAATTCGGCGGGTAGAACTATCTGCCGTGATCGTGCTTTTGGTGGCCTCTATGCGCGGGGTGGCAGTTTTGCCCGATTGGGTTGTGCGGGGGCAGGCGTTGCAAAACGCCTCTATTGTCTCGAAACGCCTGACACAAAGCGGGGTGACCAAACGCCTTTATGGGGCTACGCGTGCCGAAGATACGGCCAAGCCCTTTATGGCCAATGTGCTGCGCCTTGCGCGCACTGAGCCACCAAAATTACAGCGCCGTGGTTAGGGCGCGCGCAGATTTTGAAGAAATCGCGCCCCTGCACCCTTGGCACTTGGCCCCGCGCGGGCTATAGGGCGCGCCTGTTGCTTGGGCGAAACGCCCCCCGAAAGGAATACCGCGATGCAAGGTTCTGCAAATCTCAACGTCATGATCAAAGCTGCCCGTAAAGCGGGGCGCAGCTTGTTGAAAGATTTCCGTGAGGTTGAGAACCTTCAAGTTTCTTCAAAAGGGCCGGGCGATTTCGTAAGCCGTGCGGATCGGGCCGCGGAGGAAATTCTGCGCGAGGAATTGATGGGCGCACGCCCCAATTATGGTTTCTTGGGCGAAGAAGGTGGCGAGATTGCAGGCACTGACCCAACCCGCCGTTGGATTGTTGACCCGCTTGATGGCACGACAAACTATTTGCATGGTCTGCCCCATTGGGCCGTGTCCATCGCGCTTGAGCATAAGGGCGAGGTCGTCTCTGCGGTGGTATATGATCCAAGCCGCGATGAATTGTTTTTTGCCGAAAAAGGTGCGGGTGCTTGGCTCAATGACAGTCAACGCTTGCGCGTCTCGGCCCGCAACCGTTTGATTGAATCAATCTTTGCAATGGGCGTTCCTTTCGGCACGCAGAAATATCTGCCCGCTGTCTTGCGCGATATGGGTCAGCTTTTGCCTGTTTGCGCAGGGGTTCGCCGCTTGGGTGCAGGTTCGCTTGATCTCGCCTATGTGGCGGCGGGGCGGTATGAGGGCTTTTGGGATTACCACCTGAAGCCATGGGATTTTGCCGCAGGTCTGTTGATCGTGCGCGAAGCGGGCGGCTTTGTTGAGCCGATCCGCGAAGGGCAGGATATGATGGTGGATGGCCACCTGATTGCCGCCGCTGAGCCGATTTTTGAGGCTTTTGCGAAAATCATCCGCAGCCGCGAGGACAGTTAAACCGCGCGCGCTTTGGGATGGGCGGTTTCGTAAATCTCAACCAATCTTTTCGTGTCAATCGCAGTATAGGCTTGGGTTGTCGATAGGCTTGCATGGCCAAGCAATTCTTGAATGGCGCGCAAATCGCCCCCTGCATTTAGCAGATGGGTCGCAAAACTGTGTCGCAGCGCGTGCGGTGTCGCGCTTGGGGGCAGGCCAAGCTGCATCCGTGCTTTCTCGACAATCAGTGCAATGATGCGCGGGTTTAGCGCGCCGCCGCGAATGCCGCGAAAAAGTGGCGCATCGGCTGTCAATTCATAAGGGCACAGGTCGGCATAGCGCGCCAATGCGTTGCGTGCAGCGGGCAAAACGGGCAATTCGCGTTCCTTATTGCCCTTGCCGCGCACCCGTAAGACATCGCCTAAGGGGAGGGTCGCCCCTGTGAGGGCCAAAGCCTCACCACGGCGCAAGCCGCACCCATAAAGCAGCGTGACAACGGCCAAATCTCGGGCCTGTACCCATGGGCGATGATCTTCGCTGGCCACTTGGTCAAGCAGGTGGCGTGCATCCCCTTCACTCAGAGGGCGCGGCAGGCTGCGTTGATAGCGGGGCGCGCGCATAGAGAGCACCACGCTTGCATCAAAGCCATCGTGGTCTGACCACCAATTGTAAAAACTGCGCACCGATGACAAGGCGCGCGCCAAAGATCGGGCTGATACACCGCGCGCGCGCATCGCGGCCATATAGGCCCGCATATCGCGCAAGCTGACAGATTTTAGGGCGTTTGGGCCGCGGTTGTCTGGGTCATGGCGGGCGTGAAATTCAAGAAAATCACGTAGATCCCGCCCATAGGCCTCAATCGTGGCCTCCGCACGCCCCTCCACCCCGCGCAAATGGGTGATCCATCGCTCGAAAAGATCACGGGTGGCGGGGGCAATCAGCATGGGTTTAGCCCAAATAGGTATGCATCACGCGCTCATAGACGCCTGCAAAAAACGCCAAGAGGTCAGTCCCTTGGCTGGGGCGGAATTGATGGGGGTCTTCTGCGGCAAAAGCCAACATCCCAGGCAGCCGATCTGGCCCCATATCCAGACGCACAAGACCTTCGGATTTGATCCATTCTGCGGCCGTGCCAAAAACCTGTTCGGCATGGGGGCTTGCGCCGCGCAATGTAACCTGACGCGAGGGCACATCGCGCCCGCCTGTGAGATAGGCATCAACAAAACCAGCAGGCACGATGGAGAGAACCTCATCAAGACCGCTCAGGTCATCGGGGTCACGTTCTTCGGCCTCATGGCTTTCGAGAACCAGTTTCGCGCGATCAACGCGCAGGATTTCAGGTAGGTCTGCGGCTGTAATTTTCAAAAAATCTTCGAAATTCTCGGCCTCTAACACACGCAAAACGGCGCGGTGAATTTGATTAGTGCCCGTCAGATTTTCATAGGCCGCCGCGATCACAGAGCGATGCGTGTCCTCTAGGCGTTCAAGGCGGCTTTCCAATCGCTCCATTGCAATGCCGCGCATATCGACCACATTACCGCCCATCAGCCGATCATTGGCTGAGATCAGAACGCGCATTAGGTCGCGATCCTCTAGGATTAGTTCGGGGTCTTTGAGAACGCGCTCACGCCAATCGCCGAGCATTTCTGCTTTCTGTGTCACTGTCCTTGCCTCATTCTGCGCGCCCCGCCTTTTGGGGGGCATCTCATTTGTGCCACGGTCTGGTGCCGTGTTGTTTACTCGCTACGCCATCACCTTACACCAAAGCTTTTCCGATTTCTGCCCTGTTTTTTCGCTTCTGCAAATTATGGGGCGGTAGGGTCTTGGTTTTGGTGCTTTTCATCGCGGCGCTTGCGTGGTTCTTTGCATATATCCCGCTTGACCTTGAATGCAAAAGAGAATGAACGCCAACGCGATGGAAGCTGATTATTTCACTGAAGGGGCGCTTGTTGGTGTGCTGACCGCTGAACCGCTGGATCGCGTGCTGGATTATCGCGCGCCAGAGGGCGGCTGTGAGATCGGTGCCTTTGTCGAAGTGCCGCTTGGGCCGCGCCGCGTGATTGGCGTGGTTTGGGGCCGGGGGCAGGGGGGCTATGACCCTGCAAAAATTCGTAAAATCGCGAATGTGGTGGATGTGGCGCCAATGCGCCCTGAAATGCGCCAATTTCTAGAGCGCGCGGCGCAATACACCTTTACGCCCTTGTCGGCGATGCTGCGTTTGGCCACGCGCGCGCCTGGATTGGGGGCTTCGCCTCAAGCGCGCAGATTATACACGCGGGGGGCAAGCACGCCTGCGCGGATGACGGATGCGCGGGCCCGTGTCATGGATGTGATTGACGAATATGGCGGCGCCGCACTGTCGCAAACCGAATTGGCGCGGGCGGCAGGGGTCAGCAGCGCGGTCATCAAAGGATTGGTCGAACAAGGCGCATTGGCGCAAGTCGAGGCCCCCCGCGATGCGCCTTTCCCCGCTTTGGATCATCACCTTGAGGGCAAGAACCTCAGCCCCGATCAGGCCGATATCTCGCGCCGCTTGCGCCACAAAATTGCGGCAGGCGGCTTTGGGGCCAGTTTACTCAAGGGGGTCACGGGGTCAGGCAAAACCGAAGTCTATCTTGAGGCGGTTGCCGAGACTTTGGCGAAAGGCCAACAGGCGCTTGTCCTTTTGCCTGAGATTGCCCTTTCTGCGGAATTCCTGACGCGGGTTGAAGCGCGGTTTGGTGCGCGCCCTGCCGAGTGGCATTCAGGGATCACTATGGCCGAACGGCGGCGCGTCTGGAAAATGGTGGGCGAAGGGGGGGCGCAATTGGTCGTGGGCGCGCGCTCTAGCCTGTTCCTGCCGTTCCGAGATTTGGGCTTGATCGTGGTCGATGAAGAACATGATGCCTCCTACAAGCAGGAAGACGGCGTGTTCTACAATGCCCGCGATATGGCTGTTCTGCGCGGCTCCGTTGCAGGCGCGCAGGTGATCTTAGCATCGGCGACCCCTTCGCTTGAGACATGGGCGAATGCGGAGGCGGGCAAATATGAACGCTTTGATCTGCCCGCGCGGTTTGGCGCGTCTGAATTGCCACAGATGAGCGCGATTGATATGCGCCTTGAGGATGTGCCCTCGGGGCAATGGATTTCACCAAGCTTGGCGTATGAGGTGGCGGCGCGTATTTCAGCAAGTGAGCAAAGCTTGCTATTCCTCAATCGCCGTGGGTTTGCGCCGATCACCCTATGCCGTGCTTGCGGTGTGCAAATCGCCTGTGATCATTGTGATGCCCGCATGGTTGAACACCGCTTTCAAAAGCGGCTGATGTGCCATCAATGCGGCGAGACGAAAGATATTCCCGAATCCTGCCCCGCCTGTGGCGTTGAGGGGAAGTTGACGGCCTTAGGGCCTGGGGTCGAACGCATTGCCGAAGAGGCGCAAGCTCTGTTTCCACAGGCGCGCGTGGCGATCTTATCATCTGATTTGTTTGGCTCCGCCCGCGCACTGAAAGCGCAGATTGCTGAGATTGCAGAAGGCGGATGCGATATTATCATCGGCACGCAATTGGTGGCGAAGGGGCATAATTTCCCGAACCTCACCTTGGTTGGGGTGGTGGATGCTGATCTTGGGTTGCACGGGTCTGACCTGCGCGCGGCTGAGCGGAGTTTTCAGCTGATGCGCCAAGTTGCGGGCCGCGCAGGGCGCGCTGAAAAAGCAGGGGTCGCCATGATGCAGACCTATCAGCCCGAGCACCCCGTGATCACCGCCATTCTGGCCAATGATGATGAGGGGTTCTGGCGTGCCGAGGCCACGATGCGCGAAGCGGCCGCGATGCCACCCTATGGCAGGCTTGCGGGGATCGTGATCTCAAGCCCCGATTTGGCCGAATGTTTTGATCTGGGCAATCATCTGGCCCGCCATGATGGCGCGCTGCGCCAGATTGGGGCGCAGGTTTTTGGCCCTGCCCCTTCGCCTGTCGCACGGGTGCGGGGGCGGCATCGTGTGCGCCTTTTGGTCAAGGCCCCAAAAGGCGCGCCTATTCAAGCGGCGCTTGCGCACTGGCTGAACGGATTGAAATATTCCAACAGGCTGCGTCTCTCGGTCGATATTGATCCGCAAAGTTTCTATTGATCTGGCAATTTTTGCTCGGGAACTTCCCTTGGCGCGCAAGCCCCGTTAGAAGACGGGGGTGATTTGACAAGAAGGATCGCATCCATGAGCGCACGCGGCACATATCCTGACCCCAAGGCAGGGATCATGCAGATTGCCCTTTATCAGGGTGGATTAAGTGCGCTTCAGGGGCATCAAAACCCTATCAAACTGTCGTCAAACGAAAATCCGTTCGGGCCAAGCCCCAAGGCCCGCGCGGCGATTGAGGCGGCAGCGGTGGATATGCACCGCTACCCTGACACGGGCCACACGGCTTTGCGCGCAGCCATAGGTGCGCTGCACGGGCTTGACCCTGATCGCATTATCTGTGGCGTTGGTTCGGATGAGGTGATCCAGTTTCTGTGCCACGCTTTTGCGGGGCAGGGAGATGAGGTTCTGTTCACCGAGCACGGATTTGCCATGTATCGCATCTGTGCGCTGATGGTTGGCGCCACACCCGTTGAGGTTCCTGAAGCGGATTTTCGTGTCGATATTGATGCCGTGATCGCGGGGATAACGCCGCGCACCCGATTGGTGTTTATTGCCAACCCTGCAAACCCAACGGGCACCTTTCTCAGCCATGAGGAATTGACGCGTTTGGCCGATGCTATCCCGCCAAATTGTTTGTTGGTGATTGATGCGGCCTATGCAGAGTTTGTCGATGGGTATGATGGCGGTGCAAGCCTTGCAACCGAGCGCGACAATGTTGTGATGACCCGCACCTTTTCCAAGCTTTATGGGCTTGGGGGCCTGCGGGTGGGATGGGGCTATGGCGCGAAAGGGTTGATCGAAATTTTAACGCGTTTGCGTCAGCCCTTTAACCTCTCAACCCTTGCGCTTGCAGGGGCAGAGGCCGCGATTGCAGATCAAGACTTTGCCCAAAATTCGGTGCGCATCAACAATGCCGAACGCGATACCCTGACGCGAGGCTTGCGTGATTTGGGGATCAAAGTCTCGGACAGTGAAGCGAACTTCATCTTGGCCCGTTTCGAGGATGAGGCGACCGCTGACGCGGCTGATGCGTTTTTCAAATCGCGCGGCATTATCGTGCGGGCGCCAAAGTCCTATAAAATCCCGCATGGGCTGCGGATCACCATCGGGCGGCCTGAGGATAATGTTCATGTTCTGGCGGCAATGCGCGCCTTTAGGGGGGCGGAATGAGCCAGCTTTACACTCGTGTTGCCCTCATCGGTCTAGGGCTGATTGCAGGCTCAATGTCGCTTGCGATGCGCCGCGCGGGTCTTGCAGGCGAGGTGGTGGGCTATGCCCGCTCGCCCCAGACGCGGGATGTCGCGCGCGAAATCGGGCTTTGTGATCATATAGCGGATGATCTGGCCAGCGCGGTCAAAGGTGCGGATTTGGTGGTTCTTTGCGTGCCTGTTGGCGCGATGGAGGCCGTGGCGCGCGAAATGGCCCCGCATTTGGCCACAGGTGCCACAATCTCCGATGTGGGATCGGTGAAGCGCGCGGTGATCGATGCGGTCGCCCCGCATTTGCCACAAGGGGTGGATTTCATCCCAGCGCACCCGCTTGCAGGCACCGAACATTCTGGCCCCCGCTCGGGCTTTGCCGAGTTGTTTGATAATCGCTACGTCCTCCTCACCCCAGAGGCAGACAGCAACCCTGATGCGGTGGCGCGATTGCGCGCCCTGTGGGAAGGGTGCGGTGCCAAGGTTGAGGAAATGGACGCAGATCATCACGATCTGGTTCTTGCCGTCACCAGCCACACACCGCATTTGATCGCCTACACGATGGTCGGTGTCGCTGATGATTTGCGCCGCGTGACGGATAGCGAAGTGATCAAATATTCTGCGGCGGGTTTCCGTGATTTCACCCGCATTGCCGCCTCTGATCCGACCATGTGGCGGGATGTTTTCTTGTCCAACAAAGATGCCACCCTAGAGATTTTGGGGCGCTTTACCGAAGAATTATTCGCCTTGCAGCGCGCTATTCGGCGGGGCGATGGGGATCATCTGCACGCCTATTTCACCCGCACCCGCGCCATTCGGCGCGGCATTATTGAGGCGGGGCAGGATACAGATGCGCCTGATTTTGGCCGGATCGCGCGCAAGAAAGATTAACGCAGGATCAAGCGTGGTGCGGGGCCAATGGGGATCGGCCCTGCAAAGACCGCACCCCCGCTAAAGCGTAAGATGATATCAAGGTTTTCGGGCTGGCCCGAGAGCTGCGCAAAAAACCCAAGCCCGCCATCTAGCATTTGATACAGGTCTTGCGAAATGACCCGAGCGCGCAAGGCCATATCTAACATCGCGCGCCAGTTTTCCGCCCTAAGCGCCAGATCACCCTCAGCTATGCCTTGTGCATCCACTGTGACCGCGCCCGAAGCGCGCAAAACCATATCCCCCCAGATGGCAGAGGCTTCGTCAATTTGGATGGCCGTAAATTGCGGGCGGGCCTGTTCAAGCGCTTCCAAATCCCACGGACGATCAAAGGTCAAAGTGGCATCAAGGCTGGATTGCTCGAAAATCGTAGGCATGACCCCCGCAGGATCAAGCCGCGCGCGCAGGCCTTGGGGGAGAGATAACCCCTCGATTGCGGCATTCAGATCATAGGTTTGATCCTCATTCTGCAATCGGGTGAATGTGATCGTGGCCGCGTCTAAACTGGCTTGCCAAGCAGCGTCATTCGCGCGCTGAAGGGTGAGATCGCGCAACTGGGTCGCCGCCCCTGACACTGCCAGATTGCGGGTTAGTTCAAGCTGCAAATTGGACTGAAACTGCGCCGCAGCGATATCGAAACGTGCTTCGGGCGTGGCAAAAACATGGGCGCTTGGCCATGTAACGGATATGTCCCCTGCAGACAGCAAGGCCTGATTAATCAAGATTGCTGGGCCTGACCAAAGCCACCCTGTTTCAGGGTCAGCCAGTTCCAAATTCGGGATTGTGGCATTCAGGCTGAGGGGAAAGCCCTTCACCTCAATCGGATCATGTGAGACAAGCCACCCATCGGCTTGGCGTGCTTCGAACCATGCTGCGAGGGTCGATTTGCTTGCTGCGGCAAGCCCAAACCAAACCCCACTGGCCAACAGGCAAAGGGCCGCGATGATGATAAGAACCTTTTTCATGCGCCATTCCTTAACGCTGCGCGTCAGGACTGCCAAGCGCCAAAGCGAGGCGGCATCTCATGTCTGAGGCACAGTTTGAACCTCTCTGGGTCTTTGGCTATGGCAGCCTAATCTGGAACCCGGGTTTTCCTGTGGCGCAGACCGCGCATGCGCGGCTTATCGGATGGCGGCGGTCGTTTTGCATGTCCTCTATTCACCACCGCGGCACGCCCGAGGCACCAGGGTTGGTTTTGGCCTTGGATCAGGCCGAAAATGCCCATTGTGACGGGGTAGCGTTTCGCGTGACTGATGGTCATGAAAGCGCAACCTTGGAATATTTGCGCGAGCGTGAGTTGGTCAGCTCTGCCTATCTTGAGACGCGCCAAACGGTGCATCTGTCAGCGGGTGGGACGCTTGAGAATGTGCTGACTTTTGTCATTGACCCTGACCATTGCCAATATCGCGGCGATCTTGACCTTGAGACCCAAGCCCAGATTATCGCGCGCGCTGTGGGTGGGCGGGGGCCAAACGATGAATATCTGATCAACACAGCCGAGCATTTGCACCAAATCGGCGTTCCTGATACTGATTTACTGTGGCTACAAGCACGCGTTGCTGACATAAAAGCCGCGATAAAACCATCGTGATTTTGTGTCCCTCTGTTGGCAGAGCCTTTGAAGGGCGGTAGGTTGGTTCCAAGCAATGACATGGGGCAGGAGAGTTTTTGATGAGCGGCAGCAACAGAAGCGGGGCCCAGTCTAGTTTCACACGTCCTACCCGCCAGATTTTCCTGATGATGATCATATGCGGCTTGGTAGCGGCAGGGGGCGCGGTGGTTTATCCCATGGTGTGGCCTGTTTTCCTATCTAACCCCTATCTCAATGGCACGATAGGAGTGGTATTCTTGGTCGGCGTGGTGGCCTGTTTTTGGCAGTTGCTACAGTTATTTTCTTCGGTACGCTGGATCGAGCGTGCGGCGCAGCAAGGCCTTACAGATCAACGGCGCCCCGAACTTTTGGCGCCTTTAGCCGCCGCTTTGCAAGGGCGTGGCGCACGGATGCAGCTGTCGACTATGACTACCCGTTCCGTATTGGATTCCGTCGGCGCGCGGATGGAAGAAAGCCGCGACATCACCCGCTATTTGGCGAATTTGCTGATTTTTCTCGGGCTCTTGGGCACTTTTTTTGGATTGGCCACAACAGTGCCTGCAGTTGTAGATACAATTCGCGGTCTACAGCCAAGCGCCGATGAAGATGGGCTCGCGGTATTCTCGCGGCTGATGACGGGGCTTGAAAGTCAGTTGGGGGGGATGGGCACAGCCTTTGCCTCCTCGCTTTTGGGGCTTGCCGGCTCTTTGGTCGTGGGGCTTTTGGAACTTTTCGCAGGACATGGTCAGAACCGTTTTTACCGAGAAATGGAAGAATGGCTCTCCTCCATCACGCGAATGAGCTTTTCCTCGTCTGATGCCGATGGAGATGGCGGCGGCGTGGATCGTGCGGCCGTGGCCACAGTCTTGGATCACATGGTTGACCAGATCGACAGCCTTCAGGCGATGTTCACGCAATCCAACGCCCGACAGGCCGAAGTTGAAGCGCGGATGGTAGAGATGACAGGCGCGGTTGTGGCCTTGGCTGGACGGATGACCCCGCAATCGCAAGATATCGCGGCGCGACAGGCCCAAGCCCAAGAACAACTGGTTGAGCGATTGGAGCTTCTGGGCCATCTGGGCGGATTTGACGATGAAGCCCGCTCGCGAATGCGGTCAATTGACATCCAGCTTGTGCAAATTTTTGAACAAATGGCGGCGCGGGCAAAGCAGTCGTCTGGCGACGATAGCGAAGTACGTGCGCTGCGCCGTGAGATGGCCGCGCTGACGGCCGCTATTCGCCGTGTGACTGAGGCGGATGAAAACGGGCAAGGACAAGCCTGATGGCTTTTCACCGCAGAACGGGAAATCGGTTTTCCGCCGCGATTTGGCCGGGTTTTGTGGATGCTATCACCGCATTGCTGATGGTGATGATTTTTGTGCTGACTATTTTCATGGTGGTGCAGTTTGTTCTGAGTGATCGGATTGCCATGCAGGACGATGAGCTTGATGCGTTGAGTGATCAGATTGCCACTCAGGACAATGAGCTGGATGCTCTTAACGCAGAATTGAATGCGCTCAGTGATGCTCTTGGGTTAGAACAGGCCCGCTCTAGCGATCTTGAAATGCGCCTTGCCACATTGGGTGGCCAGTTGTCCGACGCACAGGTAAGCATTGCCTCCTTCGAGGAGCAGGTGGCAAGTCTCTTGGCGCGTCAGGTTGATTTGCGCGCTCAAGTGGATAGCACGCGCGCTGAACTTGCAGAAACACTCTCCCGCGAGGAGGCGTTGAACCTTGCGCTTGCGCAAGCGCGCAGCGAGATTGACAGCGCCGCTGAGGCCGCGCGCCTAGCAGCTGCGCGGCGCGAGGCGCTTGAGGCGCTGTTGGCAGATTTGCGCAGTGAGAACAGCGATCTGCAAACCCAACTGTCTGAAGAAGAAGCCGCGCGCATGGCCGATGCTGCGGCAGCCGAAGCCCTGCGCGAGAGATTGGCGAATTCTGACGCGGAATTGACTGCCCTGACCCTTGTATTGGAGGAGGAGCGGGCAAGGGCAGAGGAAACGCTGACCCTATTGGCTGCGGCGCGTGCGGCGCAAGAAAACTTACCCGCCATTGAAGATTTGCAATCACAACTGTCTGAGCGAGAGGCCCTTTTGGCGGTCGCCAATGCCGAGCTTGCAACGACACAGGCGCAATCGACTGCAGCGCAGCGGCGTGTGGTTGTTCTAAATGAGCAGCTTGCAGCCCTGCGCGCGCAACTCGCCGCGCTTGAAAATATCTTGGACGAATCCGAGGCGCGCGATGAGGAAGCACAGGTGCAAATTGACGCGCTCGGAACTCGATTGAACACGGCTCTCGCCCAAGTCGCGGCCGAGCAGCGCGCGCGTGCTGATCTCGAAGCCGCAGAAGCCCGGCGTTTGGAACGCTACAGATCCGATTTCTTTGGTCGCCTGAGAGAGGTGCTTGAGGGGCGTGATGGCGTGCGGATCGTGGGCGACCGTTTTGTGTTTTCGTCTGAGGTCTTGTTTGACAGCGCCCGCGCCGATCTCAGCCCTGAGGGGCGCGCACAAATTGCCAATGTGGCAGAATTGCTGTTGCAGGTTTCCGAAGAAATCCCCGATACCATCGACTGGATCATTCGTGTTGATGGCCATACCGATAATGTCCCCCTATCGGCCAATGCGGAATTTTCGAGCAACTGGGAATTGTCGCAGGCGCGCGCCTTGTCCGTGGTTCTTTATATGAGCGAGGAATTGGGCATTCCGTCCGAGCGATTGGCCGCCACAGGGTTTGGTGAATTCCACCCCGTAGCCGAAGGGGATAGCGCCGCAGTGCGGGCGCAAAACCGCAGGATAGAACTTAAATTGACCGAGCGTTAGCGCAGCTCGATTTCTGTTTGACGGATTGAGATAAGT
>Ga0255780_10000653_pt1 | contig 33130 bp, 19 predicted proteins | sample 071ome_32_FD_179978 | JGI IMG/M metagenome (GOLD analysis project Ga0255780, IMG submission 179978) | Coastal salt marsh microbial communities from the Groves Creek Marsh, Skidaway Island, Georgia - 071405AT metaG (version 2) | ecosystem: Environmental > Aquatic > Marine > Intertidal zone >... | reverse complement strand
CCCGGGAATTAAAGCCAACCGGCCGGCGTCGGTTGATCGTTCTCTGGGCGACATGGTGCCTTCCTTGCCTGCAGGAACTGACACAGCTCAATGAGCACCAGGACGCCCTCGCAGATCAAGGGCTGGATATCATGCTCCTGAATCTTGATGATATCGGCAAACCGTCCGCCGGGCGATTAACGACGGTTCAACGGATGTTGCGGCGTCAGAAATGGACCTTGAATGGTGGATTGGCCACCACTTCGGTCATGGAAATCGCAGACGCCGCTCGTGAAGCCATACTGGGCAGACAGTGGACATGGTCCATCCCCTCCTCGATTTTGCTGGATGAAACAGGCCGACTTCTGGCCTTTTACGAAGGAAGTCCAAGTTTGGAAACCTTGCTTTCCGATACGAAATCCTTATTCCGAAAGGGTCATGACCGTGAACATGCCGTTCCATACACCGGAAAATGGTACGTGGAGCCATACCCTCCGGACCATCTCGCTCTGGCAACCATCCTCAAGGATAAGAAAAAATTCGAGGAACTGGCCGGTTATCTGAAACATGCCAATTGGACAACTTCAGAAGAGCGCGAAAAAGCATCCTATCTCATCAGGGATGCAGGCATCGAAGCCGCAAGCGTCGATGCTGTGCTTGCCGAACACCTGTTGACCGAATCCGTTCGGCTCATGCCGACAAACTCCGAACATCGATACACTCAGGCGATGTTCTACCAGGCAACCAGTCGTTTCGCAAAAGCCATTCAGGGATACGAAGAGGCACTGAAACAAGATCCCAATCATTTAAAAGCCATGGCAGGTTTGGGGTGGCTGTTGGCCGTTTCCCCTGATGCTGGATTGCGTAATCCAGGTAAAGCCATCCAACTGGCAACCAGAGCTTCGGTGCAAACCAACCATCAAGCCCCCGAGACATTGGATATCCTTGCCGCGGCTTTCGCTTCCAACGGTCAATTTACTCAAGCCAGCGATCTAGCGGAAAAAGCACTCCAACTGCTTCCAGTTGCGAACAGGAATACGAGCCCCATTCGCCAACGCCTGGACCTCTACCGTCAACAACGTGCCTTCCATTTGGGAACGTCAGATGATCAATAGTTGGTGAAAGACACCGAATCCCCTACCCAACAACTGCGCAGTCAATTCAAGGAAACAATCTGTTTCTGGGATTTTTTTACAATTTTCACTTGCAGAAGTTCATTTCTTGACAGGTGCGCTCATTTTCTCCATAAGAGGTGCATTCACAATAAATCTCAGTGCAACGGGTACGCGGCTAAATTGAAACCGTGTGTGCCGTGTGCCCGTTGACTGTATTGTCGTGAATGTTGCAGTGGAAACCAAACGTTACTTACTCAAATTAGCGTAACTTATGAGAAATAAACTAACAAAATGGCTCGCAGTCGCCGTCTTGACGGCAGTTGGAGCTTTCAATGGAGCCACACAGGCTCAAACGACACCTCAGCCACCGCCTGTTGTCGGCTGGGACTTTAATGATAGCGGCACCATCAGCGACGGAGATGATCTCCGATCCGCAGCTGGCAATTATACCGGATTGCTTGTTGGAGATGCTCAGTTGGTGGACGATGGACGCCCAAATGGCGGAGGTCGAGCCCTCGATGTTTCCGAGGCCAATCCTGGTCACGTCCTTCTGGAAGCAGAAGGAGATGACAACCCAATGAACCTGGCAGCTGCTGATGATCAGGTAACCGTTGTGATTTGGCAGAAAAACTTCTCAAACGTGAACAGCAGTAGCTTCTGGGCGGTATCGGAGTCCTCCGATCGATTCTGGCAGTTCCACGTACCCTGGTCCAACGGCAACATCTACTTCGATACGATGGGCTGCTGTACAGGAGGCACACAACGTGTGAATGCTGCTCCAGACATCACTTGGGAAGAAGAATGGCATCACTTTGCTTTCGTCAAAAACGAAGGACACAAGACAATCTACGTTGATGGAGAAATCTTGATTGAATCTGATGACGCAACTCCTTTGACTACTGATGTTCTCCAACTTTACATCGGTTCACAGTCCAATGGCGACCAACCTGACGGCGTCATCGACGACTTCGCCATTTATGATTATGCCCTGACTCAAGAGCAAATCCAGGAGTTGGCTGCTGGTGCCTCACCATTCGCACCCCCTGTTGACACCGATAGTGACGGATTGCCTGATTACTGGGAAGAACAGTACGGCTTGGACATCAACGATGCATCCGATGCCACGGCTGATCCTGACGGCGACGGAATCGACAACACAGCTGAGTTCGCCAACGGAACCCACCCTAACGACACTACGGCTCCTGAGTTTGTATCCATTACAACCGATTGTTCACTGAACACCATCGTTCTTACATTCTCCGAAAAATTGGATGAAGCATCCGCAACGGACCCAGGCAACTACAGCATCACCCCTTCGGTGGCTATCGAAAGCATTACACATAAGAGAGGGGTCATCACCATCACCACTGCGATGCAGGATCCTGCTTCCAGCTATGAAGTGTCTGCCTCCAACATCACCGATGAATCCAAAAATGCGATTCCTGATAATTCTGGCGGGAAAATCTTCACCTGTGTGGAGAGCACCGAAGGCATCCTGACCTTCAAGGCCTGGTATGGTATCGGCGGAACTCCTGTTGTTGGATTGTTTGATGACGGCCGCTATCCCAACGATTGGGACTTCATGGGCCCCGTTTACTCCTTCAACAGCCGTGACATCTTCCCTGATGACAGCCACGACAACTACGGTGCCGTCATTGAAGGTTGGATCACTCCTGAAGAAACCGGTGAATACGACTTCTTCCTCCGTTCGGATGATGCTTCCGAGTTGTGGATCAGCACAGACGACAGCGAAGGCAACCTGCAATTCCAGGCTGAAGAGCCCGGTTGCTGTAACGCCTTCCTGGAAGTCGGAGCCGATCAAACCACTTTCACCCCGATCTCAATGACCGCTGGTGAAAAATACTTCATTCAGGTGCTCTACAAAGAAGGTGGCGGCGGCGACTTCGCCCAAGTTGCCTGGCGTAATGTCAATGATGACACCCCTGCAGCCAACCTGCAGCCCATCCCTGGCAAATTCCTGAGCTCTGCTACCCCTCAGCTCTCGCCTCCTGGAGGTTCTTTTGGAACCATCTCTCCTGCTGATGGCGCAGGCAATCTCAACCCCGCCACAACCGGTGTTACAATCATTCACAACAACGGCCCTGTGGCTTGGACAGATGACAACACCAGCTTGTCCTTGAACGGCATCACAGTGGAAACTTCCCTGAGTCTCGAAGGGACCGTGGCCACCTTGACCTACTCTCCAAGCGAATTGTGGGCATCCGGCACGGAAGTCATGGCTTCCCTGACCTATCCGGATCCTGTTGGCAACCCTGCCACCATGGACTGGACCTTCAGCATTCGGGAATACAGCGGTCCTACCCTGGACAACGTTGGTGGATACCCTGGTTTGGTGATCGGCAACGCCGGCTCCACAGCTGACGGAGAAGGACGCTCCGGACAACCTGGTGACCGTGGCCTCGATCTGACAGCAGATGGTGGTTCTGTCATCGTGACTGAGTACGAATGGTTGAATGAACTGTTCGCCGCTGACGAAATTACGGTCGCCCTGTGGAGCAAAAAGCATAATATAGCCAACAACTCCGCTTTCTGGATCACCAACTCTGCTGGTTCCGGAAACCGTGGTTTCCAGGCTCACTTGCCTTGGAGTAACGGAAATATCTACTTCGACACCCAGGGTTGCTGTGCAACTCCAGGTCAGCGCATCAATGCCCCGGTTGCCGATTTCGACGACAACCCTGACTTCATGAATGATTGGCACCTGTACTCCTTCTCCAAGAAGGGCGGCGTCAAAGAAATCCGCATTGATGGTGAACTGTTCCTCGATGGAGTTGATGCAGATCCGTTGACTGCTGACGTAACAGGCTTGTTCATCGGTTCCGCTGGTGACCTCGGCAACATGGACCACGCTGTGTATGATGACTTCGCAGTCTTCTCCACCGCTTTGACAGAAGCAGAATTGAAGGGCATCGCTGGTGGCGGTTCTCCTGCTGACATCGCAAGCCTGGTGGCTCACTGGGACTTCGACGAAGAAATCATGGCAGCCCCAACCGGTGGTGCTGTTCTGGCAGCTGGTGACAAGATCGGTATCAACTTTGGTGCTGATGAGCCTGCCGGCAACGGTTCCGTTGTCGAAGGTGCAGCCGGTGTGACCGGAACATCTGTCTGGAACAACCTCGAAGGCGCCAGCGGCGAAGCCGGCCTGGTGGCTGACGTAAACGGTTCTTCTGTTGCTACCGGAGTGAAAGTCTCCTGGAGTTCACCAAACACCTGGTCCAGCCAGGGACGCGGCGAAGAAAACAACAGCGCTCCTGAAGGCAATGATCGTAACCTCATGACCGGTTATATCGACACCAATGGTACCGACCCCAACAACGTGACCGTTACCGGATTGCCCGGTGACATGGCTTACGATGTGGTCGTTTACATGAAAGGTGGCGTTGTGGGTCGTGGTGGTGCTTACACCGTTTCCGGCAGCCTGGCTGACGGACTGGTTGCCAGCTGGAACTTCGACAACGAAGACTTCAGCGACTCAGTCGGTGAATTCGATGGTGAAGCCCGCGGAACAGCTCCGATCGCATTCGGTAGTGGCCCTGGCGCTGCTTTCGGTAGTGCACTCACCCTTGATGGTGTCGATCAATTCGTCGAAATCACCGGTGGTGATAACACCGCACTGGGCTTTGCTGGTGGCAGTATGGCTATGTCAGCCTGGTTCCGTATTGATGGATTCGACAAGAGCTGGCAGGCATTGATGGCCAAAGGTGAAGGTAGCAGTTGGCGTGTTCACCGTCGCGGTGGCGAAGGTGGCTTTGCTCACGCTGGTGGCACGGGTGAAGGTCCTGTTGGTGCTGATATCAGCCAGGGCGAGTGGCACCATGTAGTTGCCTTGACAGACGCTGACGCGACTGATTACGGAATTCGTCTTTACATTGATGGCGAAATCTATACCGAAAACGCAGCTCAGCCGACCTTGGCTGAGAATAACAAGAATGTCATGATCGGTGAAAACCCTGACGCCAACGGTCGTACCTGGAACGGTGCCATCGATGATGTCGCCCTCTGGAACCGTATCCTGTCTCCTGCCGAAGTGGCAGCTCTGGGATCCGGCCCTGTGAGTGGTTCTCAGGAACACTACGACAGCGGAGCGTTCACTGGTGATTACGTTTACGGTCGCGATGGTGACTACCTCGTGTTCAAGAACGTCACTGGCAGCACCTTCGTGTTGCAGGGACAACCCATCGAAACCCGCGCTCCGATCAACGCAATTGAAATCGTGATCGGTGGTGGTGTCGAAGTTCCTATGGGTGGTGGAGGAATCTCCTCCGTCGGACTGCAAGACGGCAACGTGGTGATCGAATACACTGGCACACTCAAGAGTGCTGACAGCGTGACCGGTCCTTACACCACTGTAGACGGGGCTTCATCGCCTTACTCCGTAGCCCCAACCAAGGCTGCTGAGTTCTACATCGCTGAGTAATCGGCCCGTTGAACAAACGTTAAATCTCAACACGAAAGCCCGCTCGCAAGAGCGGGCTTTCCTTTTTCTCTAGCAGGGGATGTCAGGTAGGGACCTGCTGCCGCAGGTCCGCGAACGCGCTAAAGCAATTAAAAACGATGAAACTATAGAACGCGCAAAGAGCCATGCAGCAACGATGGACACTGGATGAGCACTGAATTCAGAAAGCCACGACGCTCCCCTGGCGTATCCAGAGCGGTGCCGTAATCACCGCAGTCCAGAAAAGCCCATACGCGTTCCGTTGTTTTGGCCCTGTTTCGAATGACTCTCAATATTGAGACAGGGAAAAGCTCTCCCCAAAAATCCTTGTTGGACCAGTTTGTCAGCCCATAAGATGAGCCACAAAAGCATGGGTAAACCGATCTCAGATCACCATCAACTCCCCTACTCTCCACAGGAATGGCGCTGCTGGAGTCAATGGATAAGCATTGCCAATCGGGGCTTGGGATGCCTGGCCGGGTGCATCTTGTCTTTTTCCATCATGCTTGCGGACGATGCGTCCCCCGCCATTCATTCCGCTCCCTTGCCTGATTACACCGGGAATCCCACCAGCAAAACTTTGTTCAATCGTCTCCCACCTGCTCAAACTGGCGTTACATTTGCCAACCAGATGATCATGGATCACCCCAGGAGTTTCCTGAATTATGCGGGCTCGGTTTGTGGAGGCATTGCGATCGGAGATATCAATGGTGATGACTTGCCCGATCTATATCTGGTCAACGCACCCGATGCCAACCGACTGTATATCCAGGAGTCTGCGTTCGTCTTCAAAGACATGACCGAATCGACTCTGACTTCGGGAGGAGATCGCTGGGGAGCGGGAACAGCAATGGCGGATGTGGACAACGACGGCGATCTCGACATCTATGTCTGCAATTACGACGCACCCAACCAACTCTTTATCAACCAGGGGGCTGGCAAACCTTTTGTTGATGCTGCCAGAGACTTCGGATTGGACATGGTGGACGCCAGCATCTTCCCTGCCTTTGCTGACTACGATAACGACGGTGATCTGGATGTCTTTGTATTGACCTACCGATACGTTCGCCCCGGAGGACGTCCCCCAAAACCACCTGTAGGGTTTAAAAACGGTCGTCCATTCATCCTTGCTGAATACGAAAAATATTATCACCTCCGCCAAACCGGCCCGAGCAGCTACACGGCGGACACCTGCGGTCGACCCGATCGTCTATTTCGCAACAACGGCGACGGCACTTTCACCGACGTCAGCGTCCAGGCAGGCATCACTGAAAACGGCCACGGATTCTCAGCCACCTGGTGGGACTATAATTCGGATGGCAAGATTGACCTTTATGTTGGAAATGATTTCACCGATCCGGATCACCTTTACCGCAACAACGGGGACGGAACCTTTACGGATGTCATCGCCGATGTCATGCCCTATACAACCTGGTCCTCCATGGGGGCCGATTGTGCGGACCTGAACAACGATGGACGGCTTGATTTCATCAGCGCCGACATGATGGCCACCACGCATTACAAGTGGCACATCTCCAATGGCGAAATGGGAGACCGCCGCTGGTTTCTCGAAAACGTCTGGCCCCGTCAAACATCGCACAACACGCTTTTTCTCAATACGGGAACCGATCAATTCATGGAAGTAGCCTTCCTGGCCAACCTGGCGGCAAGCGACTGGACCTGGGCCATCAAGCTCGCCGATTTTGACAATGACGGTCGTGTCGATGTGTTCACCACCAACGGAGCTTCCCGCATGTCCACCGACGCCGACATGCCTATTTCACTCTCAATGCTGATTGGGAAGACCGAATGGGATCTCTGGAAGGACACCCCTCCTCTCAAGGAACAGAACTTTGCATTTAAAAACCACGGAGATCTGGTCTTCAAAGATACCAGCAAAGCATGGGGACTGGATCATCTCGGCATGAGTTATGGTGCGGCATACGGAGATCTCGATGGTGACGGCGATCTCGATCTCGTGACAGCCGACCTCAATGAACCGGTTGGCATTTACCGCAACAACAGCACAACCGGAAACCGTATCACGGTTCGACTCAAAGGAACGCAAAGCAATCGTTATGGCCTGGGCGCCCGTGTGCGCGTGGAGAGTGACAAGCTGGGCACACAGGTGCGTCAACTCAATCCCATGACGGGTTTTCTGGCCAGCAATGAACCCAGCCTGCATTTCGGATTGGGAGAAGAGGATCATATCAACAAGTTGACGATTCATTGGCCAAGCGGCATCCAACAGGAGTTCCAACATCTTGCAAGCAACCAACGATACACCATTGAGGAATCCGGTGCTCAAAAAACAAAATCAGCAACCGTAACGCCACAAAAGTTTTTCACTGAAAGGAGTCAACAAATCGGACTCGATTTCAGACATCGGGAATCGTTCTTTGAAGACCGCCAGCGACAACCATTATTACCGTCCAAACATTCTCAACTGGGCGGAGGCATGGCCTGGGGTGATGTAGACGGTGACGGCGACGAGGACGTCTATCTGGCGGGGGCATCCGGACAACCGGGAGCTCTTTACCTCCAAACAAACCCGGGGGTATTCGAACCCGACACCAAAAACCAGATCCTGTTCAACTCTCATAGTCGCCACGAAGACATGGCTCCCTTGTGGTTGGATACAGATTTGGACGGAGACCTCGATTTGTTCGTGTCCAGCGGTGGTGTGGAATGTAATCCCGGAGACCCCATCCTGAATGATCGTCTCTATCTCAACGACGGACAAGGCGAATTCACAATGGCACCTGCTGAAGTACTGCCTCAAAAACCCATTTCAAGCGGGCCTGCAGTCGCCGCAGATTTTGATGCTGACGGAGATCTGGATCTGTTTATCGGAGGACGTGTCGTTCCCGCCCAATACCCAGCCTCCCCTGAAAGCCGCCTGCTGCGTAACAACGGGGGTTACTTCGAAGATGTGACCGATCAATTGGCCCCCGGACTTCGATCGGTCGGCATGGTTACTTCTGCCCTGTGGTCGGACACTGATTCTGATGGAACCCCGGATTTAATGTTGACGCTGGAATGGGGCCCGGTGAAGTGTTTCGCAAACCGGGAGGGCAAATTGCTGGAAGAGACAGATAAACGACAACTGGCGAGTCGCCTGGGTTGGTGGAACGCGATCACAGGAGCGGATGTGGATCAGGATGGGGACACCGATTACGTGGTCATGAATGTCGGTTTGAACACCAAATACCAGGAAGCCTCCCCTAGCAAACCTGCCATCCTGCTCTATGGCCCGATGGATCAAACCAATAGACCATTCCTCATCGAGGTCCACAAGGGCGACCAGGGATATCTCCCGGTTCGTGGTTTGAGTTTTGCGGGAGGGGTTATGCCGTGGTTGAAAGATAAGTTCCCGACCTACCGGAAATTTGCTTCTTCAAAACTCAACGAGATATATCCTGCGAGTAAACTCAACGCCGCCCGCCAGTATATTGCCAATCATTTCGAATCGGGAATCCTCATCAATAATGGCAAAGGATCATTCACCTGGAGTGCGTTGCCTCGCCTCGCTCAAGCTTCACCTGGCTTTGGTTCGGTCGTGTCCGATTTTGATGGAGACGGTCAACTCGACTTTTATGGCGTCCAAAACTTCTACACCCGTGAACCGGAAACCGGTTTATGGCGCGGGGGCATTGGTTTTTCCGGCACATTTGATTCCAATGGAGTTTTTCAAATGCAAGAATTCGAACGGACAGGTTTTCAAGTCGGTGGCGATGGGATGGGCCTTGCGATCACCGATTTGAATGCGGACGGCTGGCCGGACCTGGTCGCCTCTCAGAACAATGAGCAACTATTGGCCTTCGTCAACAACGCTGTTTCCAAGTCAAAACCTCTCGGGATAAAACTCAAAGGCCAAAAAGGCAACCAACACGGCATCGGTTCTCAGGTCATGATTCTGCATAACAATGGCAGGACAGAGATACGCGAAGTCTATGCAGGCAACGGCTACCTCAGCCAATCATCCCCCACTCTTTTTACCGCATCAGCGGACACGATCCAGCATGTTGAAGTACGCTGGCCCAATGGAACACGTTCCCTGGTCGATAAAGATCGAATCACCAATCCGCTCCAAGTCATCCAGTCTTCAGAAAAGTAATTTGCCTTACTTCATGGCATATGGGCTGCGGATCACCCGAGTCATCTTACCTCAGCCAGTCCCGGATGATCCAGGTCCAGCCGATACATCAATTGATTGTAATCATAGCGTGGCACGGGATGATCGTTTCCGGAAAAAGTCGTCACATAAGTCCCTTCAAAATAAATCAATCGCCCATCATTCTGATCAAAAAACTCACGGTGCACGGGATTGTAATAGGAGTAGTTGGCATGAGTCGCCACTTTGACTACCTTGCGCCAGGGTCCCTCGGGACGCGCTGCTTCCCCATACCAAACTTCCCCCAACATGGAATCCCCGCCGATCTGATTGGCGATCATGATATACTTTTGACGATGCTTGTTCCAACGAACGGAACCGCGATGCAACACAATCGTTGCACCAGAGCCCACATCTTTCGGCTGCATCCAGGCATCCACATCAGACGAAACCCCTGAATCCATCCATGCCCGTTCTTGCCTGCTGGTCACAGGAGGTTCACCTTTTCGCCATTGGAAACTTGATGAACCGTTTGGGCCCCTTACAAAACTTTCATACCGCTCAGGATCCTGCACCGCCTCCCATTCAGCCGGCACACGAATGTGGTAATAAACATCGCCGAAAACAAAATAATCCCCTTCAGGATAGCTTACCCGAACCGGATGCCCCCGCGGATGTTGCCAGGTAAAATCCTGATCCAATTTTTTCAGCAATCGAAATCGCCGGGTTGAATCATTAAAAACCACCAAACCATGCTCTATTTGTGTGGCCAGAGACTTTCGTTTGGAATAGTGGGCCACCATTCGCTCCTTGCCTGCACCATCTTCCACAGCGAGTAATCCGTCAACCCAGATCAAATCCCCCTTTGGAGGCATGGGACACATCTGGGCAACCGTTCCGTTCTCTTCCACGAAATAATTCAACTCAATTCCGAGAGAAGGCGAGAGACCACCTTGACCCGGTATCAGGGAATAGGCACCGGATGTTCTGAAGTTGCCCAGCGGGTATCGAAAGATCGAAGTATCCCCCCAGAACCAATAAATGCGATTGCTATAGATCACTGCTTGAGCAGAATCCTGCCCCACCACATTCCCATGGTGTAACGTCTTCTCACCGGAGGAAACTCTTCCCAGCAATTTGGCATCACGAGACTGGTCAGCCCCCGTGATGCGATACAACCTCTCAGCCACTTGGGTGCGCCGCACGACGATTTCATCAATTCGACCAGGCTCCGGACGTAAACGCACCCCCGCATATCCGAATCCATCTGCGGCCATCTCATATCCATCGCCTTTCACTTGGAAGTATATCTCCCGACCGAACCAACCCGGTTCATCCACCGCCACATAACCCAGACTATCCGTCCAAAACGAAACATGATGCACGGTTTTCAATTCGATCAAGGGAACTCCGCGTTTGGTTTGAGCATCCACCACACGAATTCCATACAAGTCCTTTTGGGCGATGAGTGGCTCATGCGCAGCAAACCAAAACAGCAGAAATATCCAAACGAACAGCTTCTTCATCGGATCCAATTTTAGCTCTACCCGAAGTATGCTGCAAGGTAGATCGGACCGTCTCGGTCCGCCCACGAGCGTCAGCGATGTGGTGGTGGGGTGTTCGAATGCCACAGGCTTCCCTAATGGCCACTGGTCCTGTTGACGCATGCCACAAGGTGACGCACCGGAGATCCTCGCAGTAGCGCATGCGCGTCAGGATAAGCAAAACACCATCCTTTGTATCAAATCTTAACCAACTATGTATGTATTCCTGACGATTTGGATCAGATTTGTTCACAGGGAAAGCGAACCAATTCATAAAAATAGAAAATCAAAAATGAACCACGAAGAAGTTGATGAAAAATCTTCGTGTTACTTCGAGTCTTCACGGTTGGCAGCTCAATTCCACGGTGTGCGTTACCGGTTGAGCCGTTCTGGACTGCGGTGGTCACGACACCGCTCTGGATTCGCCAGGGAAACGTTTTGGTTTCCTTATTGCGAGGGATGAACGTTTTTTCTGAGGTTCTGAATTCAGTCCTAGAGCGGTATTTTTGGTTCGGGAAGTTGCCGCGCGTTCGGATCGTATCCAAAGCTCCGATGACTCGGAGCACTCCAGATGGCGCTAGGATTTTTTTGGGTGTTCTTGGTGAAGGTGGAACCTTTTTACAGGCCCCACCATTCTGAAGGATTGCCTATTTTTATTGCAAAAGCGCGAAGCAATGTGAAACGAAAAATGCATGAAGAAAATGTAGGATGAACAATAACTGTTTATTGGGAATCTCAAGGACTTTAGCATGGTTTCTGTATTCTGACGCGTATACGCATTCACGGGATTCTACCGGCTCGGAGAGCTTGTGACGCTTCAATCTTCCCCTTGCGCATCAAACCTGAATCTGGTTGAATTATGACACTTAACCAGAACTACAAACAAATAATTGCTATCAGCATGAAACGAACACTACGTAATGCGGCTATTGCAGTCGCTCTGGCAGGAGTGTATGCCTTGCCGGCTTCAGCAGCCCAACCAGCGGTCACAGACGGTCTGGTGGCGCAATGGGACTTCGATGAAACCAGTGGTTTGATTGCTTCCGAAAGCATCAACGGACTGGATGGTGACCTGATGGGTTTCGACGACGACTCGTCCCATTGGGTTCCAGGCAAAGTAGGAGGAGCCATTTCCTTCAACGGTGACAACAACATCATCGCCCCGGATGATCCCGTCATTGGCGGTGACATTGCATCATCAATGACCCTGATGACCTGGTTTAATTCCAACGTCCCTCTTGACGCTGGCGGAGCCGGCAATCGAATGCTGGAAAAAAGCAACAGCTATTTCCTCCTTCAAGGCATCGTGCCGGGTGGCATGAACTTTTTGGTCAAGAATCCGGGCAACGTAACCGCCGGTATCGGTGATTCGTTGGATGGCGGCGTCTGGTATCACATTGCCGGTGTCGTTGATGGGGATGAAATTCGAATTTATCTCAACGGGGAATTGAAAGGTACCGCGGCCATTAACGGCCCCGTTACAGACGCGCAACTACCTCTTTACATCGGGTCTGACGATTCGGGCAATCATTTCAACGGCATGATGGATCAACTATTGATCTACAACCGCGCCCTTTCCGAAGAGGAAATCAATGCAGTCATTGCCGGTGATGGTGGAGATGGCGGAAATGTTAATCAAGGAACAGCTCCTTCGATCGTGTCAGCACCGCAAGGCACCACCGCCTTTGAAGGCGGCACGCTGACTTTAAGTGTTACAGCGAATGGCACCAGCCCGTTTCGCTACCTCTGGTATCGCGGCGACGAGATCTTGCGTTCACAAACTTCAGCCACACTGGTGATCACGGACGTCACACCGGGTGATGCCGGCGATTACAGTGTTGTGGTTAGCAATGATCATGGGGAAGTAAGAAGCGATACGGCATCGGTCAGCATTACACCGGTCACGGGACTCGACACCGGCCGGGTCGCCTACTGGAGTTTCAACGAAAGCAACGGCGGCACCGCAGCGGATGGATCTTCCAACAGTAATGACGGGGAGCTGCTCGGATTTGCCGGCAACGCCTTTACAAACGCTCAGGTCGACAACGGTCTTGATTTTGATGGCGCCGGAGCATTTGTAGCTGTCAATGACAGCGACTCGCTCAATGCATTGACTGGTGAAGCTTCCATCGCATTCTGGGTCAATCTTCGTTCTTATGGAGAACTTGAGGATGTTGGTAACTACACACGTGAATCCAGCTACATCCTACGCAAAGGCAACCACCTTGGCCTGCGCATTGTCAATGATCCGGGCACCGTCACACGCACTTTCACGGTTCGTTCCGGTGCTGGAAATGATGGCGGAGGCGTCGCGAAAGGCGGATGGGAGATCAATGCCCCGCAAGGATCCATTCAGCTTGACGAATGGCAGCACATCACCGTGGTTTATCGCAATGGCACCATCACCCTTTACCGCAACGGTATCCCGATGGCCGAACCTGCCGACGGATCCCTCGGCGCTCCAAACGACCTGCCCTTGACGATCGGATCTTATGATGATGTGGATACCGCACTTCGTTATCTGAATGGCACACTGGATGAATTATCCATCTGGCAACGCCCAATCAGTGAGGCCGAAGTGCTCGAGCTTGCAGGGAAAGACATCGAAGGAGCCCCCGTTGTCGAAGTGCAACCTGCTGCACAAAAGAAACTGGAAGGAACTTCCACCACATTCAGTGTCGTCGCCACGGGACTTCGCCCTGTTTCCTATCAATGGATGCATAAAGGACAAGCCATCGAAGGCGCAACAGGACGTCAACTAACCCTCACGCGGATCCTTCCAGCCGATGCCGGTGCTTACACCGTAGAAATTTCAAACGCCAAAGGCAGTGCCACCAGTGAACCAGCCGTGCTCACGGTGGAGGAGCTTGGATCCATCACCAGTGGACTGGCTCTACACCTGACGTTTGATGAAACATCGGGAACCACTCTGGAAGATTCCAGTGGCAACAACAACACCGCCACTTTGAGCAACTTTGAAGAAGGAGCTTATCAACCTGGCGTCATCGGTGGGTCCCTGTTCTTTGATGGAGACAATGACTTTGGTGAGGTCCCGCACAGTGACTCTCTGAGTCTGGCGGCTGAGGCCACGGTTTCTGTCTGGTTGAATCCGGTTCTCTTTTCGGGTGGTTCTGATTTTGACCGTGTGATTCGTAAAGACGTCAACTACGACTTCGTATTGATCAATGGAGGCGTAGCCCGTGTCCACGGTATTGGCAAAACACCCTACTCTTCACCGGGCGGAACCGTTGATGCGGAGATCTGGCAGCATTTTGCTTACGTCGCTCGCAATGGCACCATCCAGTGGTACAAAAACGGTGAGCCTGTTGGTGACCCGGTGAACGGTCGCTTGGGCGAACTAACCACAATGCCGCTGGTTCTGGGTAATTACGAAATCGAAGACGACAATTGGATCAATCGTCCCTACCAAGGTGGTATGGACGACCTTGGCATCTGGCAGCGCGCCCTGTCCAGTAACGACATCCTGTCCATTTACGCCAATGGTTTGAGCGGCAAACCGCTGTCAGAAGAACTGGACCCCATTTCCATCCAATCTCTTGGCGCCGATGGAGGCAACTTGACCTTGAACTTCTTCACCCCCTTCACGACACGCACACACGTGGTGCAGATGAAGGCCAGCATCAATGATCCTTGGAGCGATCTGGACGGATTGAACATGCAGGACCTGGGCGATGGAAACTTCACGACCACCTTTGCTGCACCTGAAAATGCTGGCTTCTACCAGATTGTTTCCCTGCCTCCTCCTCCTGTATTCGAAGACGACTTCGAATCCGGAGCTCCGGGCTGGACACATGGCGGCAGTCAGGATGAATGGGAGCTGGGCACGCCAACTTCCGGTCCCAACAGCGCGGCATCCGGCAGCAATGCTTACGCAACTGATCTGGATGGCAACTTTGAACAGAACTCGGATGCCTGGTTGCTGTCGCCAGTCATTGATTTGACCGAAGTACCGATCGCCAACCTGACCTTCTCCGAGTTTCATCAAGTGGACACGGACATTGAATTCCACAATGTCAGTGTCAACGTCCTCGATGAATCCGGCAATCTGATCGAACAGGTCTGGGTCATGGCCGGAGCCACCAACGCCTGGACGAACCGCAGTGTTCGCCTTGCGGGTGCCAATGCCGGAAGAAAGATTCGTCTTGAGTTCCGGTTGGTAACCGACAGCGTGGGCGAAGGCGCAGGGTTCTACATCGACGACGTCGTGGTCGCACCGAATTAATCCAAGACCAAGCATTTAAAATCACAAAGCGGGAAGGCAACGCCTTCCCGTTTTTTTATCGACCGGAGCAGCGAGTTCTCCCGACAAGTCGCATGCGCAATCGCGGGATCCGATCAAGGGTGTGCTGAAGGTAGTGCTGCCCGTCTCGGTCCGCCCCTTGTGGCATCCTTGCTCTCACAAGCCATCCAAAGGAAAACCCTGACGCAACCGAACATCAAACACCTCTTGCGCCAGTTGGCGGGATTGGCGGGATTTTGCAAACCGCAGGCTTCCCAAACGAAAATTCATGACAATTCGCGAGCCACAAGGGACGCGCCAGGGATCCATCAGTCTCGCATGCGCGTCAGGATAAGCAAAACTTAACCACGAAGAAGTTGGTAAAAATCTTCGTGTGACTTCGAGTCTTCATGGTTGGCAGCTCAGTTCCATGGTACGCGTTACTGGTTGAGCCGCTCAGGATACGCCAGGGAAACGTTTTGGTTTTCTTATTGCGAGGGATGAACGTTTTTTCTGAGGTTCTGATTTCAGTCGTAGGGCGGTATTTTTTGATTGGGGAAGTTGCCGCGCGTTCGGATCGTATCCAAAGCTCCGATGACTCGGAGCACTCCAGATGGCGCTTGTTTTTTTTGGGGGTTCTTGGTGAAGGTGGAACTTTTTTACAGGCCCCACCGTTCTCAATGATTGCTTGTTTTTATCGCAACGGCGCGAAGCAATGTGTAACGAAAAATGCATGAAGAAAATGTAGGATGAACAGTGACTGCTTTTTGGGAACCTCAAGGACTATAGCCTGGTTTCTTTAATCTGAAGCGCATGCGACAAGTCGGGAGAGCTTGCCCCTCCGGTCATGGTTATTCCTCGCCGGCAAGCAACGCTTTGGCGTGTTTGATGGCGGCTTTACCACCGCTACCCAGCATGCGCGCTATTTCGACCACACGGTCTTGGTTGGTAAGTTCATTGATTTCCGACACGGTGCGCCCTTCTTTCTCGATCTTCTCTACTAGAAAATGATAGGGAGCTGCGGCAGCTACCGGGGCGAGGTGGGTGATACAAATTACTTGGTGCCGCTGACCAATTTGTTTCATTTTCTCACCGACAACCTTTCCTGTCTCTCCCCCCACGTTTGCATCGACCTCGTCGAACACAAGCAAAGGCACCCGATCCTGTTCTGCCAGCACAGATTTCAGAGCCAACATCACACGAGCCATTTCCCCTGAGGAAGCAATCAGTTTGAGAGGGCGCATGGGTTCTCCCGGGTTGGGGCCGAATTGAAAATCAATTTTGTCCAAACCTGTTGAGTTTGCTTGTAACTGCCCTGTTTTGGACCTGATCGGGATGGTCTTCAAACTGGCGTCAAATCGGCTCTGCTTGAAACCCAGGTCTTTCAACTCCGCGACCACCGCTTTGTTTAAATCAGGAATAAGAGCCAGCCTGGCTTTGGAAAGTTTTTTCCCTGCTATGGATAGTTTGGATGCTTGTTTCTCAATATCCGCGTTCAAGTGAGCAAGGGTTTCCTCTCTTGACTCCATCTCCTCCAGCTTGGAAGCCGCCTTTTTTCCAAACTCAATGACCTGTTCAAGGGTTGGACCGTATTTACGCTTTAAGGACTGGATAACCGAGATGCGTTCTTCCATTTCGTGCAGCATGCCGGGATCGAGATCCAAGCCATCCACATAGTTGGATAGAGCCTGCTCCAGATCGGCCACACTCTGGGTGCATTGTTGGTGCAACTCATGCAACTCGCTTCCCCGGGCATCCAGTGAGGAAATGGAATCAATTGCGCGTCCGATCGATCCTGAGATGTCCCAAAGGGAACCTTCCTGTTCGTTCAAGGCATAGAGTGCCCCCTGCCCCAGTTCAAGCAACTTTGCGGCATTGAGCGTTCGCTCGTAATTCGTTTCGAGTTCTTCTTCGGCTTCCGGATCCAGTTGGGCAGATTCAATTTCTCTGACCTGATGCCTCAGCAATTCCAGTTGTTGGGCATAGGTTTGTTCGTCCACAAACAGCGATGCTTTATGATCCTCCAGCTTCCTCAACTCCACCAGGCAATCTTCAAACGAACGCCGCAAGGATTCCAGGTTGCCGTAGGCATCCAGAATCTCCAATTGGCGTGCGCCGTCCAACAGGGATTGATGATCATGCGGCCCATGCATGTCGACCAGGAACTGGCCAACGTGCTCCAATGCTTCCAGAGTCGTCGGAGATCCGTTGACAAATTGTCGGTTCGCGCCAGCCGTCTTGATGGATCGTTTAAGGATTAAAATGCCTTCTTCGCATGGCTCAAGTCCGAGGTCATCCAACACTGGATCCAACAATGATTGAATGGATTTCACCTCGAAAACGGCCTCCACCACACTCTGTTCAGCACCCGATCGAATAAGCGATCGATCAGCCCGTTGCCCCAACATCAGGTTCAAAGCCCCAATAATAATGGATTTACCCGCTCCGGTTTCTCCGGAAACAATATTGAACCCCGGTCTGAGTTCCAGTGTCAGATCGGTTACCAGGGCAAGATTCCTGATGCGCAGCGTGGTCAGCATTGAATAAAAGATCGTGACCAATTTGCCTTCCGTGCTAGGTTTTCGCCAAGTTAAAACGTAAATGACAGAGCAAGAATTGACAGATGAGCAGCTAAATGTCGTGTTTTTGGGGTCCGGAACCTCTCAAGGTGTTCCCATCATCGGGGCGGAATACCCGGAAGAATATCTGGCCAACCCCAAAAACCATCGCACACGCCCATCCATTTATGTGGAAACCAACCAGGTTCGCTTATTGGTGGACACCACGCCTGAAATGCGGATTCAGGTCTTGAGGGAGGGGATCAAGCAAGTGGACGCCGTGCTGATCACTCATGCGCACGCCGATCATATCATGGGCATGGACGATTGTCGTCGCTTTTGCCATCAAGCGGACAAACCTTTGCCAGTATATGCCAGTGAAGAGGCATTCAAGCACATCAAACGGGTTTTTGAATACGCCTTTCATGGAGGCCCCATATTCAAAGGATATTTTCACCCGGAACCAAGGACCGTGGACGGACCGTTTTCCATCGGCAACCTGGATATTACACCCGCCCCGCTGCCTCACGGAAAGATGACCTCTTTCGGTTACATTTTCAGCATCGGAGGCAAACCCCTGCTGGCATATCTCACCGATTGTAAGGAAGTCCCGGAAGCCATTATAGAGCAGGTTCAAGGCATTCCTGTGGTTGTTCTGGACGCATTGAGATTCAAACCGCACCCGACCCACATGTGCTACGACGAAGCACTCACGACCGCCAGGCGCATCGGTGCCCGGCAGACCTGGTTCACGCATTTGACACACGATTATGATCACGACCTCCATCAAGCCGAGTTACCCCCCGGGGTGAGCCTGGCTTATGATGGATTGAATTTCGTGATCACCCCTCAGGATAATTTGAGTTGATATGATAAACTCCCTTTCAAACAGACGTTTTTTAAGAACATTTGTCTGCAGGTGCCGGATGTTCTTGCTCCTCTACTCCATCAGCCTGGTTGCCTCTCTGAATGGCAAGGCCGAAGTCACGGGTGTGGAGAATAGTGTCGTGGTGGTTTACAACAACACCATGGATGAATCGAAATCGGTTGCTGAGCACTACGCCAGCAAGCGAAACATCCCTGAAGATCATCTTATCGGGCTTGAGTTGAGCCATCAGGAAACCATCTCCCGCAAAGCGTTTCAGGAGACGCTGCACGATCCCCTGTTCCAGGCATTCAAAGATCGGGAATTCTTTGAGACCGATTACGAAATCGTTCCGGCAACCCGTAAGCGACCGGGCGTGGTCTATCAGAACCTTGAACAATCCACAATCCGCTACATCGTCCTTTGTTACGGTGTCCCTGTGCGCATCGCAGGTGATCCTGATCTTTATGAAGAAGCCACGGAATCCATGCGTGTGGAACTTCGATTCAACGGCGCTGCGGTGGATCATGAACTTTCCTGGTTCGGTCGGGACCCCAAACGCCTGGTCCTTGCCGGCCCCATTGAAAATCCGGTTTACGCCACACAAAAAGCGACGGACCTTCAGCCGGAGAAGGGTGTCATGATTGTCGGCCGTTTGGATGGACCGACACCAGAAATTGCCAAGGGGCTGGTCGACAAAGCCATACAGGCTGAAAAAGAAGGACTTTGGGGTAGGGCCTACTTTGACGCCAGAGGCATCCGCACAGGTTCCTACTTACTGGGGGACAACTGGATTCGGGCCGCAGCCCAACTGGCCGCCAAAGCTGGATTCGAAACCGTTCTGGATGATCAGGAAAACCTCTTTTCAGCAGGATTTCCAATGAGTCAAATCGCATTCTATGCAGGCTGGTATACGAAAGACGTCTCCGGTCCGTTTACACGCGAGAAAGTCGAATTCATGCCAGGAGCCATCGCCTATCATCTGCATTCCGAAAGCGCTGCCATTCTCCGCACGCCCGACAAACACTGGGCGGGTCCTTTACTGAACAAAGGAGCCACGGCAACCATGGGATGCGTGTATGAGCCTTACCTGGGAGCCACGCCCGATATTTCGATCTTTTTCGAACGTTTATTGATGGGATTCAGTTTCGGGGAGGCCGCCTATGCCTGTCAGCGTGTGCTTTCATGGCAGACGACCGTGATCGGCGACCCACTGTATTTGCCCCTGAGCAAACCCATTGAATTGCTGCAGATGGAATTGGGAAGCGCTAAAAGCCCATTATTGGCCTGGGTACGCATTCTGGCAGCCAATCAAGCATTGCAGAACGGCGCCGAAAAAACGGCGGTGGTCGAAGCCTTGGAAACCGATCCATATTCGAAACTGCACCCCGCTCTTTGTGAAAAACTGGCCAGTATGTATATGAGTTTGAACCGACAGGAAGATGCCATCTACGCTTACGAAAGAGCGCTGAAACTCAAACCCACCCCGCAGCAGAAGAACAGGATCCTCTTGGAACTTGCCGGGATCGAACGTCAGGCAGGCAAACTCGAATCGTCCATCCAAAGAATGGAAGAACTCCTGGCATCCGATCCTGATTACCCGGAGAAGGAGACTATCCTGCTGGGCATGAAACAAATTGCCGCATCAGGGCAACTGAGTTCCAAAGTGACCGAAATCGAAGTTCAGTTGGAAGCATTGAAAGAGAGCTCCCAATAGCTATCGAAATCAATCGATCGGCTGCAGGCTCAGAAAATCCATCCCAACCATATAGGATTTTGTTGCTCCAGGATTGATCCCGACAGTTTCCAAAGTCACACGGTGTTTTCCGGCATCAAGCTGACGCTCTCCGAATTCCAGCAGCCCGGTGGTTTCCACATTGGGATATCCAAACAGGTCAATCGGCTCGGTAAGTGCCTTGTTGTCGAGCAGAACATTGATGATGCAGTAATCGCGAGCCATGGTAAAACACGCACCGATCTGAAACGTCCCCGCTTCACTCAGTGCAAACTCCAAATGGAGCCTCGCCCGTGGTTTGGCGTTGGACCAGAACAATTGTTTCCCCCCACTCCAACGATCACCACGGAAAGTGGACATGTCTTGAATGGTGACTTTTCCTCCGGAAACACTGACAAGTTGCATGGATTCGGCCTCAACCGCATGTTCTGCCAATCCGGTCTGAGCATCGATTGAGATTTTCTTCCTGGTTTTGGAAACTTGATGCTTGGATTGGAACACTTCAGGCTGTGCTTTTTTCCAAGCTTCGGGAGTCACTGCTTCGGCACGGTGCAATAACACATGACTCCCCTTCATGCCACCAACCACAATGTCGGGCAATCCATCTTTATTGACATCTGATACGGACACCTGCCTTCCAATCCCCGAATCAGCAGCTGCAAGATAAGGAACCCAATCGACACCATCAGGCGTTCGATTCAATCGAAACCAGTACACCACGGCTCCGGCATCCCAAAGCGGACTCTTTTCATGGTGTGAATAGTAGGTTTTTCCTGTCAGGATATCCTTGAGGCCGTCCCCGTCCATGTCCACCAGGTTCACCGAATGGGGTTCGCTGAACACCAACCCGTATTTGTTCTGGTCAGCGCGATACCCCATGATCAAATGCTCTTCAAAAACCGTCGTTCCATCTGCCCCTTTTTTCTGTTCATACCATGCGAGTCCGAAATCGTGGGCAGCCTGACTGGTGATAATGTCATTGTCCCCATCACCATCGACATCGTATGCATACATCTCTGCCCCGCCGTATGAGTTCGTAAAGGACGCCTTATGCTGTATCCACTTACCGTCTGCATCGCCTGGAGAAGGTTGTTGGAACCAGCCACCGGGATGGATCACATCCAACCATTGATCTCCATTCACATCCCCCACTCCCAAGCCGTGACCAAACTGCATGGCGGTGATGCGGCCGGAAATGGGATGAAAGGTCCAGGCTTCAAAAGGATTGTCCGGATCAAACGTTGCAAACCCAAAAATCCCGCGATGTGTGCAAACAAGTTCGGGAACATCATCACCAACGATTTGAGTAAAATGCGGAGATTCGTTCCCGACCGAATCAAACACTTCATGCATCGGCCAATACTGATCCTGTTTCTGTTTGCCGGGATTTTCGTACACATAAGCCGGCTTACCCGGGAATCCGACCACAAACACGTCGTTCCTCCCGTCTCGGTTGAAATCATAAATCCACGCGAAAAAATGATCCGCGTATGCTTTCATAGGTTGTGGAACCGGTTCGTAAATGGCGTGCTTGGTTTTGAAATCAGGTCCTTCAAACCAGTAGGGACCGTAAACCACATCCGCATGACCATCCTGGTTCAGATCACCCGCATTGGCCCCTTCAGAGAAATAGGTATCCGTAAGTTGAATCGATTCGAATGTATGCAACACATGCTCTTGTGCAAAGCATAGGAAGGGGCTACATGCAGCCCAAAGAGAAAGACAAAGGAGCAACGACTGCCGCAGAGATCGGGACAACCATTTACAATCATCCGCCAAGTTGAATCGGGATTTCATAAAGATATGAACTACCCGAGTTTCAGCAAAAGATCAACAAGTCCCTTTACATAGCTTCTTCCAAGAGCCAAGAGCACTCTGGTCAAGTGGGACACTTAGGCAAACAATGCTGCGATCGGAATCCCTCCATCAGTGATGGGGACCGGACGATCTCCATCATACAGGGCCTTGGCAGGATTAATTCCCAGTGCGGCAAAGATAGTCGCATGGAAGTCGGGGATGGATACGGGGGAATCGACAATTTTCATCCCCAGATCATCCGTCACACCGTACGCGCCTTGATGCCTCAGACCTCCCCCGGCAAGTACCAGACTAAAGCAACGCCCATGATGTCCCCTGCCCCCTTTGGAATCGAAATGGGCCGGACGACCGAATTCGGTCCCCACCACAACGAGTGTGTCATCCAATTGCCCCCTTTGATCGAGGTCTGAAATCAACACGGACAACGCAGCGTCCAGTTCCCGAATCAAGAGATGCTGTTGTTGTTGCCCCTCGAAATGCGTATCCCATCCGGTTCCATTGACAAAGTTGAGATTATGCGACACTTCGACGAACCTCACTCCACGCTCTACCAATCGTCGCGCCAACAAACATCGCTGCCCAAATTCACCACCGTAGCTCTGACGCACGTCAGCTGGTTCACGTTCCAGATCAAAGACGCTCATAAACTCCGGCCCAGCCAAGTTCAAACTGCGGTTCACGATGCCATCGTAATCCTTCCAGGGAAAACCTTGAACCCTCCCCCTGCGCAACTCCTCCAGCAATCTCCCACGCCTTGCCTGACGTTGCTCCGAAATGTGCGCGGGCCTGGCAAGTCCGGTCGGTCCCGCAGTGGTGTCGGTCACGTAAAGGTAGCCGTATTGCGGTCCCAAAAAACCGGGATCACGAGCAATGTTGGGATAACCAACCACCATGTAAGCGGGCAAATCTTCGGAAGCATTTCCCAGTTCATGTGCCACGATGGAACCAATGGATGGATACTGAATCGTGCCACTGGTCGGTCGTCCCGTATGAACACGAATCACCGCAGCGCCATGTTCATCGATCACTTCATGATGTATGCTGCGGACCACGGTCATCCGATCCATCAGAGGTGCACAACCGGATAAATGCTCGCATACCCGCACGCCGGGAACACTTGTTGTAATGGACGGGTATTCCGAGCCGGGACGTTTTTCTGTCCACTCCCCTACTCTTTTCGGATCAAAGGTATCAATCTGACTCATCCCTCCCCCCAGCCAAATCATGATGCAGTTTTTGGCCTTGCCCTTTGGCGCAGGTGCTACGTCTGGTGAGTTGGCCTCGGACCGCCAGGACAAATGTGCTCCGGCTGCGCCCAGGGTAGATAAAAATTGTCGACGCGAAAAAAGATGAACTGACGGAGTGGGTTTCATGTCATGGATAATAAATGGTTTCAGGCAAATTCAACAAACTCCAGATCAAATCCTCCATTCGTTCACGCCATGCGGGTTCGAGTCTTTGTGTGGGAGGGTTCCCCTGCCTGGCTTTAAGGGTGGCTTCCAGCTGGATGTGCGTTGCCTCCGGTTGCAGATGGTTGGCCCAGGTGACGAACAACGGCGGTTTGGATGGTCTTTTACGCTTCGACTTTGTCTGCGATGCGACTCGATCCAGAAAACCTTCATTGATGGCAAACACTCCTTCTCGTTTTTCAATCAAATCAGGCGGACGACTGAGAATGCGTTGATAGAGTTTCTCGACCAATTCAGCAGGTGTCCTGGCATGTATGGCCAGTTCGGTCATCGGGTGATCATCTGACAAGCGGGTCAACCAGGTCATCATGGTCCCGTTATTGAGAATCGCCGGCTGCAAAGGCGTCAATGGAGCTTTTCGTTCGGTGAGTGGCTCCTGCCTGGATGCCCTCCACCCAAAGGCCGTCAAAACATCTGTGACGGCTTGAACACGCGGCAAGGTCAAGCTGGGTCGGTCACGGTTATTGGCCAGCCCTCCAAACATCCAGGCACGCTTTGGGTTTCCAAGATGAATGGCATTATTCCAGGGGCGCCCTCCTCCGATATCCACGGTCAAGGGCTCAACCTCCATCTCCTTCCCGGTCACTGCAAATAATGTATCAACGATTTGTTCCGCCGTCATTCGTTTGGGGCCGGGAGCACCGAAGACCCGGATCACATCGGGTTCAAGGGATGTGCGTCGCTGATAGGTATCCGAATTGAGCACGAGGCGTGTCACGGCCTTCAGATCAAATCCGCTTTGGACAAAATAATGTGCCAGAAAATCCAATAATTCTGGATGGATTGGATCGGCTGTTTCCCAGTCATCAACGGATTCCACAAGACCGCGCCCCATCAGACGCTTCCACAGTCGGTTCACGATCACACGCGGAAAACGCTTATTCCCGGGGGATGTCAGGTAATAAGCCAATTGTTCACGTGTGTCTTTCGCATCCTTCAACCATCGATCCGTCCCCTCCTTCGGCATCCATTGATCCCATCCCCACGCCGGGGATACTTCATCTCCCGGTTTGACGGAAAGTTGAATCAGTGGATTACGTTTGGCCTGATGTGTTTCATCCACTGGAACACTACTGCTGGCAGGAACGAGAACAGGCTTCCGGGCCAACATACCCGCAAGGCCGAACAATTGCTTTTGTGTATGATTGTGAAACGGCGCGTCATGACATCGGGAACACTTCATATCCATCCCCAAAAATGCAGTGGTCAATATGTTGGCTTTAGCGGCCATGGGAACATCGTTTTGCGTCGCCAGTTCAAAACCTGCCGGACCTCCACCATAAACCGATCCTTCCATCATCACCAATTCGCTCACCAGGCGATCGATAGGTTTGTTGTCCAGAAAGGATTCATAAAGCCACCAGCGAAAGGGACCGGTGTTGTTCAGGGTCGGATTGACAATGGTAGGGTTCTCGGCAAGCACATCCTGCCAATAGCCCACCCAATGATCCGCCCACCTCGGATCTTCCAACATGCGATCCACTAACCTCAATCGCTTCCCTGGAAACCGATCTTCCTCGAATGTCCGGATCATGTCCTCACTGGGCGGTATCCCGAGCACATCCAGACTGACTCGACGCAGGAATTCCCAATCATCGGTCAATGGCATCGGGGTGACATGCTCGCTGATCAGGGAATTGGACCAGGAAGACCCTTTTCGAATCCAATCCTCCAACAACTGGACTTCAGCTTCGCTCAGGGCATCCCCTTTCGGAGGCATTCGTTCATCGGGATCATCCGATTGGATCAAATGCAACATCAGGCTTTCTTCCGGATTACCTTGCTTCAATGCGGGCTCCCCGGAGTCGCCACCTTTTAAAGCGTTCGCCAAACTGTCCAGCCTCAAACCGCCTTTGGCTTTGGCCCCATGACATGAGAGACAGTGATCTGAAAGCAAGGCCTGCACGTTTTGAACATCTTCACGAAACAAGGGTGCATTCCCTGCATCGGCAAGCATGCGGTTTGCTTCACGGATCTTATCAACCACCAGCGTGTCGATGCTGGTGGAGCCGAAATCAGGCTTTTCCTCCATCTCCGACCAAACCACTCGAGCGTGTTCATGTCGATCGTTCCAGTAGGCTTCTTGACTTGCGGCGAACTGGCGTCTTCTATCCCGGTCCAACTGATCAAGAGCGGCATGCCTTATTTCCAAATAATCCTCCCATGCCTCATCGGTAAGTGCTACAGGATCACCGGGACCGAGAATGTGAAAGGCATCTTGCCCTTCGTGACTGATTGCCACAAGGGTCTCTCCAGTCTCCGGTCGCATCCGCTGTTTGCCTGCGTACCCACCCACGAAGAATTCGAGTTGAACAAAATGAGCACCTTCTTCAAGCGTCCACTCGACCAATGATTCCTGATCACCTGGCGCAGGAAACCTGACATCGGGACCGAGGTCAATATAAGGTCTTTCAACCGGATCCTGACCATCCCGGATTTTCGATGGAAATGGATTGGAGCCGATCAAGGTGCCATCCACCCACAAACGAGCCGCCCGCCGCGATCGGAGTAGGAAACGATGTCGTCCGCCAGGAATACTGATCTGACAAGATGCTTTGATCCATAAGGGATTGGGCCAGTCATCCCGAATCCCCTCCTCATTGTAGCATTGAGGTATGCGAACGAAGGCCATGGCGGGCACAGAATATTCAAACACTTTTTCGTCAGGCCAGGTATTGGTCCCAGGTGTCTGGTGTTCATAAAACTCCACTCTCACGAACTCAGAGCCCACTTCCCCGTTCTGTTGTTCAGCCATCAAACTCTCAAACAAGAGCAACGACAACAGCAACACCATCCAGTTCGCCATGCGTGGATCAGTGAAAGGATAGGAGTTGTGATGATGGATCATGTGCTTATGTCATTCGGATTCGGGTATGAGATGACTTAACTATGTCACAAGGACCATTGTCAATACCATGAAGGAATTCACCCGGACCAGAGGAGGGGCGCAGTTCAAAAAATAGAAATCCACAACCGGAGGGACACGCTTTCCCGACGAGTCGGGATTCCCACTTCAAACCCCAGAGCTTTGGAACCCTTTTCAAGCTGCAATGGAAACGCCAAAGCCATTCGATGACCGACAGCAACCACGCAACCTCTGTATAAAAAATCCAATGCTGTTGATTTTTGACCAGCAGGAAAGTGATACTTTCTAACCACCTTACAAATCCAAAAATCCCTTCCCATTGTATTCAAGCAAGTTGCAACACTTGCCTCACAGCGAAAACCACATTGGCACACCCGTTGCTATAGGGGAGGGGTCTGAAAGGACGACTGATTATTTAGAAAACGAATCTATGAAAAAAATAGAAGCCATCATCAAGCCCTTCAAACTGGAAGAGGTCAAAGAGTCGCTGAGCGACATCGGCGTGGACGGCATGACTGTCTCTGAGGTCAAAGGCTTTGGACGACAAAAAGGACACACGGAGATTTACCGTGGCAGTGAGTACACGGTGGATTTCCTTCCCAAGATCATGATCCAGCTGGTTGTTGCAGACGACCGATGCGATGCGGCCGCAAGCGCTATCGTGCAATCAGCCAAAACAGGCAAAATCGGAGACGGCAAGGTGTTCATCTACCCCGTCGAAAAAGCAGTGCGCATCCGAACCGAAGAAAACGGAGACGAAGCCCTGTAAACACTCTCTCAAGTGAACCACAACCTTTCGAAATATCGCAAACCTGACACTAACAAACATTCTATGAAAAAGTTTTTCACATTCTTAGCCCTGATCTTCAGCCTGACGAGCCTGGGATCACTGGATATGTTCGCGGCGGAAGAAGTTGCCGCCACCGTCGAAGAAGCCACAGCAGCAGCAGAAGAAGAAGCTCCTGCTTTTACCACCATGGAGGAGTTTCAAGCCATGCCTGTCGCTTATCCGAAATTCATGGTCGATAATCTATGGATCCTGATATCGGCAGCTCTGGTGTTCATCATGCACCTTGGGTTTGCCACCTTGGAAAGTGGCCTGACGCGACAGAAAAACACAGTCAATATATTGTTCAAGAACGTGTTTATCATCTCCATGGGTGTATTAACTTATGCGCTGTGGGGATTCGTCTCGATGTATCCCGGAGACGCCTGGACGATCACAGGCTTTCTCGCCATGGGCAGTCCAATCCCCAACGGGTTCGCTGAAGGCGCTGATGCTGTGGCCAATCTGACGAATCAGTATGCTGACTACACCTACTGGTCCGACTTCATATTCCAGGCCATGTTCGCAGCCACGGCCGCAACCATTGTTTCTGGAGCCGTTGCCGAGCGCATCAAACTCGGAGCTTTCATGATCGGTGCAACCATACTGGTCGCCATCGGATATCCGATCACCGGATCATGGCAATGGGGTGGTGGTTGGTTGTCCGAAATGGGGTTTGCCGATTTCGCCGGTTCCAGCCTTGTTCATGCTTTTGGTGGATTCGCAGCCCTGGCAGCTGTTCTGTTGCTTGGCGCTCGTCGCGGTAAATACGTGAACGGACAAATCAAACCCATTCTCGGTCACAGCATGCCCCTGGCGACCATTGGTGTCTTCATGCTGTTTCTTGGATGGTTCGGATTCAACGGAGGTTCCGTTTTGAGTGCCGATCCCGTGGGTGTGTCACTTGTATTCGTTACAACAGCCCTCGCTGGTTGCGCTGGCGGTTTGGCTGCAGCATTGTTCTCCTGGATGGTGCTCAAGAAGCCTGACCTTTCCATGGCTTTGAACGGTCTGCTGGCTGGATTGGTCGGCATCACGGCCGGTGCTGATGTCATTGCCCCCTGGGCAGCTGTGATCACAGGTGCTGTGGCAGGTGTGCTCGTGGTTCTGTCCGTGATTTTCTTTGATCGCATCAAGATTGATGATCCGGTCGGTGCCGTTTCTGTGCATGGTATTTGCGGCATCTGGGGCACCTTGGCTGTGGGGATCTTCGGAGGAGCCAGTTTCGTGACCCAATTGATCGGAACCCTTTCCATCTCCGCCTTTGCCTTTATTTTCTCACTGATTGTCTTCGGCATCTTGAAGGCAGTTGTTGGGTTGCGAGTAACCGAGCAGGAAGAGGAAGAAGGTTTGGATGTGGGAGAGCACGGTATTTCCGGTTATCCAAACTTCCAGCCTGCGGTGGATTATTGATCCTTGTTTCTGATTCCTGGTTAGATAAAGAAACGAAAGCAAACTGCCCGGTTCGAAAGAACCGGGCAGTTTTGTTTAAAAGCATCCAACCGTAGCCGCATTCACCAGAATGTGGCACACCTCCCAAGACAAGAACATCAAGATCAAACCGAAGCAATCACCTGCTCCAACTCCCCGAATGTATTATAAAAATGAGGAGAAAGCCGGATGTACTTTTGCCCATCCCGATCCACTCGGAGTGACGTCAAGATCCTCTTTTCTTTCAGATCCTGATGCAATTTCGCCATGTCATCTCCAGGCTTATGAAAGGTCACGATCCCACTGGCATTCTCATCGGGTAAATCCTGATGAAACACTTGATAGCCCTTCTCCGCCAGACCGGTGCAAAGGAACTTCCGTTTGGCGAGCAAATCAGCGCCGATCTGATCCACTCCCAAGTCATTCAGCATTTTTAAGGAAGCATGGAGCCCCACAATGCCCATGGAATTATGGCTCCCCGCTTCGTAACGACGTGCGTCGTTCTGGAATTCAAAATCTTCCGCAGCCACGAAATCCGGACATGCCACGTTGTGCCAGCCAAAGGTCGTCGGCCGCAACACATCCTGCATGTGCTGACGCACCACAAACAAACCGGCCGCACATGGCCCAAGCATCCACTTGTGGGCATCGGCTGCCATGAAATCCACATGATCCAACGGTGTCGGAAAAGCGCCAATGGTCTGGATGGCATCCAGGCAGAACGCGATCCCCCTTTCTTTCAGGATTTTACCAATGGCGTCCACTTCGATGCGGAATCCACTCAGAAAATGGCAGGAAGCCAATGCCACCATGCGTGTGCTTTCATCGATTTGCCCCAGCACATCCACCGGTCGAATACGTCCGGGGGCGGTCGTATTCAGAAACCGCACCTCGACACCCCAATCCGCCAGAGCCATCCAGGGATAGACGTTGGAGGGGTAATCATCGAAATACACCAGGATGTGATCATTTTTGTTCCAGGGAAAACCGGTCGCCACAAAACTTAAGCCAAGACTGGTTGGACCGACCAGAGCAACTTCCCTGGATGAAACACCCAGGAATTTACCAGCAAGTGCTCTGGTTTCAGAGTTCAAACGCATGGCCGCCTCTTCCTGATCCCCATACTGGCACTCACCCGCGTAGTGTTGAATCGCTTTTGAAACGCTACCCGGCAAAGGACACACAGCAGCATGTCCTAAAAAAATCTGATCGCGGCAGACAGGGAATTCTTTTTCCCTCAGCGATGCGTCTGCCTGTATCTCCTCAATCGTCCACATAGTCCCTTTAATTCATTCCTCTGTTAGAATTCAGTCGATTTAAAAATATTGTCATAATATCCCGTCCAAAAAGAAAGAATGTAGCGAGCAAGAACGAACATGATCCCAAAATAGATCAATCTGGGCAGCCATTGAGAAAACGTTCGAATTTTGCGGTTTCCTTCTTCTTCATAGATACGCTTGAGACGTTTCAGGTTCTCATCCAAACGCCCGGAAGCCTCTCCGGTCGTGTAGGACATTCTGAACAATTCCGGAAAATAGGAGCAATGTTCGATCCATTCGGAAGGTGTTTGCCCTCTATCCATCGCTTCAGGAAAGGATTTCACCTTGGAGGCAAGAGAAGGTGAACCACTTGCCTGAGAGGCGATCGTCCAGGCTTGGGTGATGGACACTCCGGCATTGAGCAATGCTTCCAGGGCCAGACTGAATCTCGATACCGCCAGAGCCTTCAATCCCGCCCCCAGAAGCGGCACCATACAGACCGTCATTTCGACAAACCGACGAACGGTGTTACCACGTGTACCGTTGAATGCCCAAGACAGCACAAACAACAGTATGTAGATGGGCAATAAAACACCCAAAGAAGCCTTGGCATAAGCGATGATATCACCCGACTGAAACAAGGCTGGAAACGGAATGATGAACGCCGCAGCGTGCACCACCAAGGCAGGATAAGCTAACAAGCCTCTCGTTTCCCGAATGTTTTCAGCGCGTGTCCGGTAATATTCAGAAAGCAACTGGAAGCAATCGTCCAGTCGCCCCGAATTCTCACCGGCATACAACAATGCCAGATCAAACTCAGGCACATTCCCTTTGGAGTGTGCCACTGCTTCGCTGAAGGTTTCCCCCCGTTCTATCGACTCACGCCAGTCACGGATGCGCCTCTGGTAGGTCCGAAACCCGCGCGATCGATCAAGCGCTTCAAGGCTTTGAGGCAAAGAAAGACCAGCTTGGCACATGGTACCAAGCTGGTGATAAAATTCTGATTGGACCGCTGCGGGGCCCGCGTTAAAGAGGAACGCCATAATTGTCTCCGTGTTGATCCACCACGGGCAACCAACAGGTCGTTCCGAGGCTGGTTTTAGCCGGCAATGCGATCAATGCTCGCCTGCAGATCCGATTTATTTTTGAGCCCAACCACTTGTTCCTGGACTTGTCCGTCCTTGAAAAACAAAAGAGTCGGGATGGAACGGATATTGAACTGAACAGCCAACTGCTGGTTTTGATCCACATTCACCTTGTAGATGTTGATCTTACCTTCGTTGTCATTGGACAATTCCTCCAAGACCGGGGCAAGCATCTTGCAGGGTCCACACCATTCTGCCCAGAAATCCACCAAGGCAGGCTGGGATGCATTCAATACCTTTTCGCCAAAATCCGCTTCGTTAATACTCTCCATGTCGCGTAACGCTTCGTTTCAAATAGTTTACTATAGATAAAAATCTCTCCAGATGACCAAAAATCACAGAAGGAGGAACAACCTGCCAGCAACCAACAAGGAAACAATGATGGCGGCAATTGCAAGTCCCTTGTCGGCTCCACTGACTGTAGCGGCCGCAGCAGTCGCACGTGGCGCCATTGCCGGTGAGGGTTTGGCCGGTGACTTGGCAGCGGTTGCCGGTGCGGCAGGTGCTGCTTTGGGTGCGGCTGACGGAAGTTTCTGAGTGGAACCAGCGGCTCCTCCTGCAGCAGCAGGCGCGGCAGCTGCGGGCTTCGCGGCGGCTGCAGCTGATGGGGCTGGAATCTTAACCGTTGGCGCTGCAGTGGGTTTGGGAGGAAGATTGATCCTGACGGTTTCTTTCTTGGGCTGCACCTTGCCACCATCTGCGGAAGCAGCTCCTCCTTGAGGGGTCTGTTGTTCGTCTGCCATAATTTTATAAAAAACGTTGAGAGAAACTAATTTGAAGGCAAACCAATGTCAATGCCCGTTTGCAGATGGGACCGTGTTGATACTGGAAAGTTTTTCGGTCAGCTTGTCCAGATTCAATGGTTTCGCCATATAATCATCCATCCCGGCCTTGAGACAACGCTCACGATCCCCTTTCAGCGAATGCGCAGTCAGCGCGATCACTTTGATGTCGTCATAGTTAGAATTGCTGCGAATTTGTCGGGTTGCTTCAAATCCGTCCATGACCGGCATACTGCAATCCATCAAAACCACATCGAATGACTGCTTCTCCAGCAGGGAAATCACTTGTTTGCCGTCCGGAACAATTTCATATTCACAACCAGCTTTTTTCAAATAAAGTTGGATGAGTTTCTGATTGATCAGGTCATCCTCCGCCACCAAAACCCGCAATCCTTGACAAGCTGATTCAGGCTCACAATGGGATGAAGGATCACTGTCGACCAGGCCATCCGCCCCCCCATTGCCAAGGTCCGAGGATTCATGATCCGATATAAAATCACAAAAACTACGAAATGTGCTTTCCGCTAGTGGTTTCAAAAGTATGAGCGATTGAGGATTGCCAATGTTCTTGGAGGCCAATTCACGTTCCTCTTCCATCGAGGACAATAAGACCCATCGAGTGGCATCCCCCCCGGGACTATCGACCGTTTCTTTAAGTTCCTTTAGGCATTCTTCTGAAACAAATTCCATATCCAATACGACGATCGAGTGTTTTTGGGGCACTTGACTCGATTCAGCCCGGATTTCCGACAAAAAGTCTTGAGGCTTAAAAAAATGAGTGGATAAACCGACATCCTTGCATCGCATTCTGAAATAATCGCGAACCAGGCTGTTTTCCGAAAGGACGTTCACTTCCTTGCCTGCCGTGGACGCGCCCATTTGCGGAGGACGAATGGAGGAATTCGCATGAGCCAGTTTGAATGGGATC
>Ga0255780_10000651_pt1 | contig 33165 bp, 26 predicted proteins | sample 071ome_32_FD_179978 | JGI IMG/M metagenome (GOLD analysis project Ga0255780, IMG submission 179978) | Coastal salt marsh microbial communities from the Groves Creek Marsh, Skidaway Island, Georgia - 071405AT metaG (version 2) | ecosystem: Environmental > Aquatic > Marine > Intertidal zone >... | reverse complement strand
GCCGGGCACTACCCCTAACAAGTGCGCTTATCCTCTCTAGAAACAGGATTATTAGCGCCAACCCTTGTAACAACGTCTTGCTACAGTATTAATAATAACATCACTGCAATAAATGTCAACCACTTTTTTGCATTTTTTCTAAGAAAAAATTAACTTTTTTTTGATGATGCTGTTTGATGAGTTTTTGAAAGCACCAAAAAGTGAATCTATTCATAACACTTCTCCTCGTTAAAGGTTAAAGTGCGTTCCTTCGCCTTATGCTACTTCCGTCCCGTAGGATGAACGTATAATTATTTAGTCATAAAAATAGGCCCCGTAGGGCCTATTTTCGTTTTAGTTAAGTTTAAACTTAGCTGAAAGATACGTTGCCGTTTGTGATAGCAACTTTACCTAAATAGTCAGCTGCGTTACCTAGTGAAGAAGCTGTGTTAGATAGCTCAACATATCCGTAACGTGTCATGAAGCTCACGACTGGTTCGAATGTTGCTGGGTCTAGTACAACACCGCTGCTCATTAGTGGGATGTATGGGCAGTAGAACGCTGGTGCGTCTGACTCGCTTGAACCCTTGTAACCAACTAGTACTGCTGCGTTGTCTGCGCTGTAAGTATTTACATACACTTTCATTGCATTGTTCAATGTACCAACCATTTTAGTATTAGTTGGTGCTTCGAATGTACCTTCAGTTGTACGTGCAAACGCTGAAGTTGTTGCAGACTGTAGAATTGTTAGCGCGAATGGGCTAACAACTGCATAGTTACCTGCACCTCTGCGTGTACGCTGTGCAATCAAGTTAGCAACTCTGTTGATTTGAACTGCAAGTGCTGCGTGTTCGTCACCAACGAAAGTAGCTGTACCTGAAACTGCTGCTTGGTCATATGTTTCAGCGGCTGTGCCTGCTAGTGTATCTAGTGAAGCAAGAACTTCTTGGTCAATCTCAGCAGTAATTTCTTGTGCTAGAGCAGCCATGATTTCAGCTTCAACGTCAATTCCGTGCATTGACTGTGCATCTTGAGCTGCCTCAAAAGTCCAGCGAGCTGATAGCTTTCTGGTCTTTGCTTCGACAGTTTGTTTCAAGATTTGAATTGACATTCTGTTACCAGCTTGTCCTTCAAGTGTTGCTGTTGCATCGGCTTTACCACTTGTAGTATTACCTGAATATGCTTCAGCAATTTTGAATGGGCTTAGAGCCTCTTCGCCTGCAACTGCGCCACTTGCGCCTGTGCCTGCTGTGTCCGCATAGCGAACTCTTAGTGTGTGGATTTGACCCACTGGACCAGTCATTGGCTGAACGCCAACTAATTCGTTTGCGATGACTGTTGGCATCACACGTCTGATCACTGGTAGTATAACACGGTTAAGTGTTGCGACATTACCGGCAGATGTAGCACCAGCTGTAGCACTCTCTGACAAATACTTGCGTGTATTTTCCAAAGTAGCTGCCATAACTGCTTTCTTATTGCCTGCTAGGCCTTCAAGAAGTGCGCTTTTGGTATCTTGCCAGCGACTTTCTAGTAGTTCTGACATAATTATCTCCTCAATTTAAGCCAGCTAAACGACGAATGTCTAAGACATTGCTATCATCTGCTGGTTTACTACTAACGTTAGTATGTGACACTTCGTCACGGTTGCCTGTTACTTCTTTGCCTTCTGCTAGTACTGCCTTCTGCTTTGCTGGAGTCCCGCCGTCAATAACTGATGGAAGATACTTGTCAAACTGCTTGCGTAAGCGATCAGTTTGTACACTTTCCAGTAAGTCTGTCATAATCTCGCGCTGGTCTTTGCTTAGTGGCGCAACCAGTTCGTTCATAATCTCTTTGCGATTTGCTGCTTCAATCAAACGCTGCTTTTCTTTGTTTGTTGATTCTGCAATTGTTTTCGCTTTTGCAGCAAATGCTTTTGCTTCTGAAAGTTGCTTGTCTTTAGTGTCAATAACTTTTAGAAGTTTAGCAGTTTCACTCTTTTCGTTTAAGTGACTCATGCTATACTCATTTGCAAATGCTTCAAATATTTTACGACCAAAGTCGTTTCTACGTGCTGATTCAATATCTTCTTTGAGTGAAGTAATTTCACTCTTAAGTTGTTTACCAACCATTTCAGATACTGCTGTAGCACTTCTTTCGATAAAGTTTTTCTTAACTTTAGCGAAGTGTGTTTTGGCTTCACGTACAAGGCGTACCTTTGTTTCAGCCAAATCTTTTTTATCTTCATAAAATTCTGCAATTTCATTTGATAGGGCGTCAACTACAAACTCTTCTAGTTTTGCATAGTTTTCTTGCATTGCTAGTTTATCTGCATGTAGTTCTTTAATTTCTTTTTGTAGTTGTTCTACAACGAAACCTTTTAGAAGCTCTGAGTTTTCACGCATTGCAATAGCATATTTTGCTTTTGCTTCTGCAAGTTGCTTACGATCATCAGCAAATTCTGAAATTTCCTCAGCTAGACGCTCTTCAAGCATTTTATCAATAGCATCAACCATTGTTTGCTTGTCATGCTCGTACTTCTGAGCAAATTCTTCGCGAAGTTCTGCTGTCGCAGACATTTTATTTTCGCGAACCTTTGCTTCCCATGCCTCTTCAATTTGAGCCCTGATCTCTTCGGAAACTACGTCATTTTCAAAGAGTGTTTTCAGTGCATCTATCATTACTTTCTCCTAATTTACTGGAGTTTGTTGATTATGTTAATCAACGATTCCTTTAGATACTTTTGTGCCTTGTCATCATGTTTTGTTGCCTGAGCTAGTTCGTAAGCCTTATATCCTCCTCGAGCATTCATTAAATGTTCGTAGATTGGTGTTGGATATGCACCAGGGGCGCTTGGCTGTGCCACAACGTCCACGGTGATTATTTCAAAATCTGAAACAGTATTGCTACCGTCTTCTGATACGTTACCAGAGCCCCTAGATGAAACACCTAGTTTAACTCCGCTTTCAAGCATTGTTTTAACTAGCTGTCCCATTGGGGTTGGTAAGATTTTTAATTTTCCATAACCATTTGCATCGTCCATCCACATTTCAGATATCATGTGTGATACACGATCTAAGTTTATGTTAAGTCCTTCTGGATGATCTACTTCGCCGAGAACTGAATAACCTCCGCTGATTTGATCGTTGAGAGTTTTGACAGCCCTGCCAATTTCATTTACAGGATACACACGCTGGTTAGCGTTGCGTACTCCGCCTTGTATACAAATACCCTTCATATACAAGTCTTTTCCTTCATTAGCAGACTCGACGACCATTCTTGCTTGGTCAAATGTCATATGCTCTCGTAAGTTTCTCATTCATAAAGTCCTTACTTAGCTGCCAATCATTGACTTCTTGTCAGCTGCGTTTTCGGGCTTACCTTTTTTCTCAGCCCCATGGCCCGGCTCATTTTTTGTGCCTTTCTTAGCAGACATACCGCCTGGAGTGTTTCTGTTCCCTGCGTTGTCTTCTTTAGCATTCATGTCACCTAGACCAGCATGGTCGCCACCCTTTTCTTCACCGCCTTTTACGATGTTAGCAGTAGTGCCGTCTCCCATTTTGTTTGGGCTTGCATGTGGTGATTTTGTGTTGTCACCGTTATCGCCCATTGATGCGCTTACTTTTTCTACGTATTCGCGCATTTCTTCGCCTGCTGTTTTAGCTGTAGCTTCTTTAGCTTCTTCTTCTGCCTCTTCTACTTCTTCATCAGCTGCTTCGTCCACTTCTTCATCAGAAGCTTCATCTACTTCTTCGTCTGACTCATATGCGAACATTTCTTCTTTTTCTTCGTCGCCTTCGTCATCCATGTCCATGTCCATGTCATCGTCGCCGCCTTCGTCGCCAGCCATCATTTTTTCAAATTCTGCTTTTAGATCTTCTAGTGCGTCTTCTAGGTCTTCAACACGGTCTTCCATGTCGCCTTCGCCTTCTTCGTCGCCACCTTCTTCGTCGCCGTCTTCGATGTCACCCATCATATCGTCTGCTGCATCGCCGCCCATGTCGTCCATTGGGTCAGCTTCAACTTCAAATTCATCTAGATCAAAGCCTTCTTCAACTTCTTCGTCGTCATCATCGTCTTCGTCTTCTGCTTCGTCTAGTTCTTCGTCTGACTCATCTACTTCTTCGTCTGCTGCTTCTGTTGTTTCTTCGTCGTCTGACTCGTCAACTTCTGCTTCATCTTCTAGTAGTGATTCATAAATGTCTCTTGATTTTTCTACCACAATCTCGTGGAATAGCTCTTCAGCGCCTTCCTTATCTTCATTGATAAGACGCTCGAGCATTTCTTCAAATTTACTGCGATCTGCCATTTTAAACTCCTATAAATGTTTGTACGCCTACAAGGCGTGGGCTGTCATATAATATTTAACAAAAACGGGAAAAAGTACGTAGAAATAGGCTCAAAACGAGCCATTTTGTTTATTTATCAGGATTTTGCAAGATTTTTTCCAAATCTTGCACAAAAATATGTTCTAAATTAGGAATATTTTCTAAGTCTTTAGGTATAAATCCTCTTTCATCAACTACTCTTATATATCTTTTTTTAGTATTTTCTTTAAGAACATTTACTGTTTGACGCATCCAATTTCCAAAGTATGTTGCACTATCGCCAGACTTTTTATAATTGAAAGAGTCTGCATAAATGTTATTAAAGCGTTTACCGTCTTCTAAACCCTTGTAGTCAAATCCTAAAATATAAATTGTGTCGTTGTCGTGTTGACTTGCAAGCCATAATGCTGTTGGTCCACTACTCCAACCTTTGCTTGGTTGAAAATAATTAAATCCTCTATAGTTTGTGTATGCTTTATTAGGATTTGTCCAAACTTCGTGATCACGTTGATAACCTGCTTTGTGAATTTCAATTATCATTTTTGTATCAACTGCTACAAGGTAATCTGGATCAAACTCTCTATAGAGTGCGTTACATCCGTAAATTTTTCCTGCTGCTTTTAGCATATGCAAGTCAATAGACTTTCTGCTTAGACCATTGCCTAATACAAATGCAATTTTTGAATCTTGAGTTCTTTTAGAAAGTTTGTTAGCATGTTCTGCTATTAAAGCATCACGCTTTGCATACTCTTTTTCCAACCTGGATCGTTGCTTGGCAGCTCTGCGCTGTGCTTGTATTACTTTCCATTGTTGTTTTGTATATTTAGATTTGTCAATTTTGCCCATCAAACTCCACCGGCTTCAGCATTAGCAGCAATTCCGTACATTTGTCTTACAAAGAACAAGTCATTCTTTGTTTGCTCTGTATGTAGTTCATTAGCTTTGCGAACCCGATTGATTTGACGTAGTGTTAATCTTGTTTTACGAGTATCATCCATGTCAATAGGAGAAGAATCGTTTTCCGGTTCATAAGACTTGTCGTCTACCGGGTCAATTGTTTCTTTATCAAAATAAAATAGTTCTCGTAGTATCATATTATTATTTATACCGTTTGGTCAGTTGCCGGTGCCGCTGCTGCGCCTCCTACACTCTGATCTGTAACTGTTTCTGGTCCTTCGCCAGCGCCACCGTCTACAGGTGCTTCACCTGTGTCGAGTTCGTCTTCTGCGCTGCCAAGATCGGATTCAAGTCCTGCACCACTAATTCCTGCGCTGCGCATTTCAGCACCTGCGTCTGTTGGTGGTGTTTCTAAGTTCTCGTCGTTTTCTTCACGCCACAAGCGTTCATTTTCAGCAAGCTCTTCGGCAGTTAGTCCTAAGAAGCGTTGCATTGCAAAACGATTTGAAATGTAAGGTATAGCACTCATCTGTGTAAATGTTGGAATACGTGCGTTATCAATTTCACTTTGTCTGTATGCTGCAAAGTTTTGTGGAGGCTGGAATCTAATATCAAACATTGAAGTATCAATGTTTACGCCTTTTTCTAGTACATATCTTTTGAATTCTGTGTCAAAGTCTTCAGCAACTAAGTTTTGTAAACGTTCACAGTAAGTGTTGAATCTTAATTCTTGGATGTAAGCAGTGCCGACTCGTCCGTCATTGTATTGAGCAGCACTGTCATCAGCCCCGGTTGGTAAGTATGAGCTAGGGATTCGTAAACCACGTACGAGCTTATTAGTAAAATATCTAAGGTCATCAATTTCTCCTAGGTTAGTACCACCTGGTAGTGTTTCAACTTTTGATCCACGCCCTTCAGCAGTTTGTGGAAAGAAGTAGTCTTCGTTGATTGACAGTGGATTGTAAGAACTGTCTATGACGTTTGTGCCGCCACCTGTCGCCGATGGGATCCTTCTTTGATGGATTTCCGTCTTAACACGCTCCACAAACTGCATAGCAAGGTGTGAAGGCATGTTGCCCACATCAACGTAGAATACTCTGCGCTCCGGCGCACGTTGGACACGATAGATAATAATTGCATCTTCAAGCAGTTCCTTCTGCTTGTAAACTTTAAAAATAGTTTCTAATAAACTGTTACCAAAAGGATAGTTTTGATCCAATCCTTCTGAAAGACTTAGATGTACAATATGTTTTGCGTCAACTGTTACTTCGCCGTCTTCTTCTGTAAATCTACTTGCTGTAAAACTTGATTGAGGTTGTCCTACCATCCCCCTAGCATTACCTTGTGGATGATATGATCCACTACCGCTACCACTTATGTTTCCACTAGTAGTATGAGGTGTAGTTGCTACTGCTTCTTTAAAATTTAAATTAAAGTTTTTGATTACATACTGCTCAGGTTCTTTACCTTCGCTTTCATTTACAATAATTTTTGTTACATTTGCTGGATCAACATAGAACCAACGTTTAGTTTCTGGATCTCTAATAAAGAATGCATCACCGTACTTGAATACGTTGCGCATTGTTCTAAACATTTTTGTGTCAAACTTTTGTAGTTTGCACCATTGCAATAGATACTGTTGTAGTATTGTAACTTCTGAGTTTGTTGCTTTTGATTTAAAGTCAATAACAAAAGGTGTTCTGTTTTGTTTGTTTTCTTGTGTGCAAAATTCTGCTAGGATATCAAGTGCAGCATTAACTTCTGAGTCTTGATCCATAGTATTGTATTGACCGTAACGTTCAATACGATTTGGAGTACCAACATAAACATCAGGCAAATAACTTGAATAGTTTGTACGAGCAGGGCCAGGGTTATTACCATTGGTTGCACCGCCTAGAGGACTAAAGTTTCCTCCTAGATTATCCCTTGTAGGAACCGGTGTAAAATATTTTTTCCAACTCATCTATAACTCCTGCTTAGGTACCCGGAATTAAATTTCCGTTTAGACCTTTAGTTGCTTTCATTGTGCCTTTTTCTATATCTAATTGTTCTTGAAGTGTTGCTAACACTTGTTGCATCGTTGTATTTAACTGATTTAGCTGTTGACTGCTACCAGCACTGGACGATTGTATCGATCCTAATGCATCAGCAGCCGCAACTCCAGTTCCGCCGCCCAGCATGCCTTTGTTATCTTCTGCAAGCACAGTGTTTAGTTCTCCTAAAGTATCAACTAGATCTTCTAATGCTTTATTATAATTGATAACACTGTCTTTGTCAAGAGAATTTAAATCTGATACCATTTTTGACAAACCTGGTACCGATGCTAATGCAGTTAATCCTGTTGCTGTAGTTGAAAGTCCTGTTCCGGTAATAGCAGCAAACTCTGAAAGTCTGCTAACAAGTGCTTTTGGTATGTCTGGCAATTCGTCTACGGTTGTTCCTGAAAAGTTAGACAATGCTGTTGCCATTGTTGCCATTGCATCTGCATTATTTTTAACGCCTTCGGCGTTAATATCCATTGCACCAAATTCTTGTATTTGTTCAAAAGGTGTATCGCCGCCAAAGAAACTTGCAATAGCATTTCCTATTGCTCCTATAGCATTACCGGCTCCGGATTTGCCTGCCGCTGCTCCTTGTGCAGCCATTGCTTGACTAAATGCAACCATTGCTTCTGCATTTGCTTTAACTTTTGCTGTATCAAATGAGTAACCTTGGAATGTTTTTATATCCTCATAAGGTATTCCTGATTCGCCTCCGAAGAATCCTGCAATAGCATCTCCTATTGCACCAACTGCTCCGCCTGCTCCTGCTCCTGCTGCACTAGCACCATAAGCCGCCTGTGCTTCTGCAAATGCAACCATTGCTTCTGCATTTGCTTTAACTTTTGCAGCGTCAATATTTGCTGCACTAAATTTTTCTAACTTTGTAAGTGGATCATCAGCGCCAAATAGTTTTCCTATTCCTTCGGTAATGCCTCCTACTAGTGTTCCTAATCCTGCAACTGCTGTTCCTGCACCAAATGCTGCCATTGCTAGGCTAAGATCTAGCATTCCTGATGCTGCTGAACTGATAGCTGCTCCGTCTAATTCTTCAAATGATTTTATTCCGTCAACAAATGTAGGTAGTGCTTTACCAGTAAGCCATGCAGCACCTGCAATACCTGCACCAATTGCAGTAATTGAAAGACCTAATATAGTTGCACCTACAAGTATTTGTGGATTAGCAAATGCAGCAAGTCCTTTCGCAGCGCCTTCCATTGCACCGCCGGCAATACCACCTACAAAGCCTCCAACATTACGTCCCATCTTAGCGCCAGCATTGCCACCTTTGCCACCTTTGCCGCCTTTGCCGCCACCGTCGCCGCCGCCGCCACCGAACATTCCGGAAACTGCACTACTTAATGCATTTTTAATTGCACTAGCAGCAAACAATGCTGCAATAGCACCACCAACTGCTGTTAATACAGTTGTATTGGTAAGCATACTTTTAAATGCATCACCTATTTTTTCACCTATTGCTCCGAACAATCCTTTATCTTGGATTAATGCAATGAAATCTTTTATCCCTGCAGAAATTTTCTCAACTACTTCTTTCATTTTAGCAATGCCGTCTTCTTTTGTAAAATAATTTACAACATCACTAAGCATTGTTTCTAAACTTTTGAAAACACCACTTTCAATAAGTGCGCCAACAATAATATTTCTAGCTTGTGTTATTCTTCTTTCAAAGTCTAATAACCCATCATTTCCTCGTTTTGCTGCTTTTTGTTGAGCATCTAAAGCATCTGCAGATCCTTTACCTACATTTTGTAATCCCATCAATTCAATTGCAGCAGAACCAACTTCGCTACCAAGTCCTGCCATTGTTGCGTACTGTTTTTTCTGCTCATCGGTTAAATTGTTAGCTGTTTCAGCAGTTTTACGCATTTCTGCCATGAACTCATCTTGTGTTACAGTTCCGTCTCGCAGTCCTTTTGCCATTCCAGCTAGTCGAGGATTCAAACGTATCAAATCTTTACCAAATTCGCTCACCGGAACACCACCAGTTGCAACAAGTTCTCTAACTGCTTCTGCTGTTTTTGGACTTGCTGCTTCTAACATTGTGGTTACACCTGTTAGATTTGCTCGTGCAGTTTCATCCATTGTTGCCATTACAGCTCTCATACGTGCATCTAGACTTTCTTTTTCAAGTTGAGCAGCAATAGCATCTCTTTGCTGACCTGTAACTTTTGCAAGCCTATCTAATTGCATTGTATATGCATGTGTGCCAGAAGCAATTTGCTGATCAGTCATTTGCTGACTTCTACCAAGTCTAGTTTGTAACTTAATATAATCTGCTGTGTACTCAGCAGTTTCTTCCATTGTTAAACCTAAGTTGCTAAATTGTGGACCAAAGTTTTTTTGTAATATTCCACTAATTTGTGTAAATCTTTTAGCACCTTCTCGAGCTCCACCACCAAACAATGCTAAATCTTGGCTGTTATTGCGAATAGTATTCGTAAACGTTTCTAAACTTAGTCCACTTCTAGCAGCCATTGCTTGTACTTCAAACAAACTACCGCCAAAATCAACACCAACTGATGTAAGAGACCTAAAATTATCAACAGTACTATCAATAAATCCAGTTAAGATACTTAAATGAGATCCAACAATTGGTATATGTTGTGCAAAGTCAGTAAGCCTGTCTCCACCCATTACAAGTTCTTTGCCTAAACCAACTGCTGAACCTAATAATGTGCCGAAACCTTTAACAGCAAGTCCTAAAGCACCCCTAGCTGCATTATTAAATGCATTTGTACTGTCTTCAACTGCCTCTGTGTTTTCTTCTAGTGCATCTCTGTTCTTTTTTACAACAGTAATGCCACTTTGTGTAGCTTTATTGTGTAATTCACGTAGTTTATTTTCTTCTTTCTGGCCTTTGTTAGAAATTCCGGCCATTTTTTCCATAGCTCTGGCGAGACGTTCAAGCGTTACCTCACTGGCAACACCGTCGCCGCCTACATTTTCTATTTGTACAGTTTGATCAGCCAAATCTTAAAACCTAATAAAGTGCGCACATAAATATAGATGATACATATTTACATAATGTATTTATACGGAGACAATCATGCCAGAAATTACTGCACCCGGTGCAAACCCTTTACGTAAGTTTTATCGTCAGCCTAAGGTTTACTTAGACTTACCCAGTAGAGGAAAATATTATCCAGAAGGGTCATTAGAAATGACAGAATCTAACGAACTTCCGGTTTTTGCTATGACAGCAAAAGACGAACTTGCTATGAAAACTCCAGATGCACTACTAAACGGTCAATCTACAGTTGATGTTATACAAAGTTGTGTTCCTAATATAAAAAATGCTTGGAATATGCCTTCAGTTGACTTAGATGCAATACTAATTGCTATAAGAATTGCTACATACGGTGAAACAATGCAGATTACGTATACAACTCCTGGTACAACAAACGAAAGAGACTATAATATTGACCTAAGACAGTTACTTAATAAAATTACAAATACGGTTTTTGAAGATAAAATTACTGTAGGCGACATGGTCGTAAATTTGGCTCCTTTAACTTATAAAGAATTTACAGCCAACGCTATGAAAACATTTGAAGAACAAAGAATTTTCCGTATTGTTAATGATGATGACATTCCAGATGAAGATAAGATTGCAAGATTTAATGAGAGTTTTGCAAAATTAACAAAACTTACAGTAGATATGTTAGCAACAAGTATTAAAAGCATCGAAGTTGACGATCAAATAGTTGACAACAGAATACATATACAAGATTTTATCGATAATGCAGATAAAGATTTCTTTTCTGATGTATTAGATCATTTAGAGACTCAAAGAAACAAATTTCAAATAGAACCTTTAAAAGTTAAAACACTTGATGAGGAACGTGAGCAAGGTGCTCCGGATGAATTTGAAATTCCTATTACATTTGACCAATCAAATTTTTTCGCATAAGGATCTTGTCGATGAGCCTTGATGAGATCCTTCAAGAAGCTAAAAATTTAGAAAATGATCAAAGAGCATTAAAAGGCGAGCTATTTAAAATGTGTTGGGCTATGCGCGGAGGCATTACCGCAGACGAAATGTTTGGCTTAACATACGAAGATAGAGAAATTATTGCTTCTGTGTGTAAAGAAAATATAGAAATTACTAAAAAAAGCGGCTTGCCTTATTTTTAAGCAGCAAGCATTGCTTTTACTTCTTTAGCAACTCCAGCTTTCTTAATTGCATCTGCTAATGTTTGGATTTTAGGGTCTACATCACCACCTGTGCCGCCTGCTTTGCCTTTTTCACCACTTTGTGCGTTTGCTGCTGAAGGTTTAGGAAGTTTTACGCCAGCTTGTTTAGCAATAGTAGCAATAGTTTCATCTTCTACGCCACCTTGCTGTAAAATATTAACAATACTACCTGCATCAGTTGGTTTTCCTGCTTTTACCCAAAGAGAATTTAGTTTTTTAGCTGTTGTAATGCTTCCAAGTTCGTTTCCTATATCTTTTGCTTTAGCAACACCTGCTTTTGCTCCTTTAGCAATTGCACCACCCACTTTTTTAGCAGCACCTTTTATCATATCACCAAAAGGTGCTTCGTTAATTTGTTTTTCTTCTAAGTATTTGGCAAATCTAGCTTCCATATCAATTGATTCACCAGCTGCTTTCATAATATTAGCTCTGCCTTTAAGATCACTTGGATCAACTGCTGTTGCTTTACTGTCTACACCTGCAATTTTCTTATTGCCTGCTGCACTAGTTACAACATCTCCGGGCTTAACTTCGTCACCGCCAACTTTGAAAGCACCTTTTTCTCCCTGAGATTGAATACTACCTTGTGCAATAGCTGCAATAGCATCATTTGCTTTTGTAAGATTTTGTAAAAATGCATCATTAGCCTGTGCAATGTTTTTAGCAATGTCATTTTGCAGATTCATGTCGTCAATGAATTGTGCTTTATCAAATGTTTTTGCAAAATTCCATAAATCGTCAAATGCATCTAGTGCTGCACCGTCTGTTGTTTTTCCAGTAGCTGCTGTTGCGTCTAACATAGTATCAAGAAGTTTTTGGAACTCAGGAACTTGGTCTTCTGGAATAACCATACTACCAATTTCTCTAACACTTTCAAAACCTGGAGCACTTAAAGTGTCTTTAAAACCTACTTCTAGTGTTGTAAGTCCTGGTGCTTTGTCGTATGGAATGGCATCCATACGCATACCTTCCAACCAATCGCCGATGCCTTCTAATGCCCAGCCAGCAATAGCACCATAGGCTGCTGTCTTGACTGCTTTACCAACTGCGCTAGATAATTTTTCACCTTTTAACAATTCATTTGTTGAGCGTAATATTAAACCTGCTGCCATACCGCCTGCAGGACCGCCTACAAATGCCGCAATTGTAGTTAAGATACCTACAGCAATACTTGCTTTACCTGGATTTGCTTTAGCCCAATCACTAACTTTAACAATACCTTGTACAATTTTACTGTCAGGTTTGTTTGACATAATATCTTGCTTGAGTTTTTCAAACTTTGCATCTGCATCTTTAACAGGACCAGCGTTTTGAGCCATTTTACCTAGCTCTTTTATTTTTGCATCTACTTTTTTAGCTAGATCAACTGGTAACTTTGCTGCGGCAGCAGCCATATTACCCGCTTTGCCTAGTGCGTTTGTGTTTTTACCAAGATCATTTTGAACTTGTTCAGCACTTTGGAAAATTTTTGCAATTTCATCAGGTGTTAGTTCAGCTTCGCATAGTTTTACATACTCAGCAAGCAAAGGCCATAGTTCTTTTTCCCATAACAATTGGTATTTTTGTTGAGCTTCTGTTAAATCTTGCCAACCTTCTTTTAGAATACGGTGTGATTTGTTTTCGTATAGTGTAACTTCTTGTAATCTCATAGTAAACCTGCCAATTGTTGTTTCTCTTGTGGATTTAATGCGTCGATTTGTTTCTGTAAATCTGGCGGAATTGTTGCGCCACCTGCTGCACCTGCATCGGCTTTAGCATCTATTGGCTTGCCTGTGTTATCATCTTTACCGTCTTTGTTAGCATCAACTGGTGCTGCACCTGCACCACTACCACCTGCTGCACCAGCAGCAGCGCCGCCAACTTTTAACGGCTTGTTTGTTTTTGGATCTAATAATTTTTCTTTGCTAATGTTGTAGTTTTGTTTTCCAGAATTTACTGATACTTTTGCAGGATCTCCATCCATGCTAGGACCAACTACTGTTGCTTTAACTACTTTTCCTGATTTTGCAGCAAATGCAACTGCTGTTCCTTTTTTAACATCTGGTGTTTTAGCTGCGCCAGCATCTGCGGCAGCAGCATCTTGTCCAGCAGCACCAGCAGCACCGTCTTTACCTGGAGCACCGTCTTTACCCGGGGCGCCTTGTGTGCCAGCAGCGCCGCCTTGTGATCCTGCGTTTGCAGCAGGAGCGCCTTGCCCGGCCATTGCTTCTTTTGCAGCTTGCATTAATACAGCATCAAGTTGTTTTTTCTGTAGGACACCACTTGGAATTGTTGCTTTTGTTGTATGATTTTTTGATTTTAAAAACGCAACCAAATCTTCTCCAGTTGCTTGTGCCATGGTTTTATCGTTCCTACCTAAGTAAGCATTAAATTCTTTGTGTAATAAATTTGCAGTATCACCTAAATCAGCTTTTGCTGCAAGATTTGCAGCTTTTGATTTAGCAGCACCACCTGGAACTAAATTTAGAGCTTTAGCTCCTAGTTTTTTACCTACTTGTCCTAATATACCTGCAGGTACTTCGTCCAGTTGTTCTATCTCATCAAATCTCATCCAGAAATATCCTTTGTGTTTAATGTATTTATTTAACTTTTTGAATATCTACTTCGTAGATATTTGTTTTCGCTAACGCTCAAACTATGCACTTCGTTTGTTGATAGAAGTAAATGATATAAAGATCAAATCGTTATTACGAAGTAATAACGTTTAAGCTTCATGTAGATTGTTTCAGTCAGACGGAACCTGTTACGGTTCCATCTAATCTCAAAACTTCATGTGAGTTCGTCACAGCCGAGACTTGGAAGTAGGTGTTTTCTGCTGTACAATGGGCTCTGACCTTTCCCAACCTACGTCGACATCGCTTTCGCTACCCGTTGCTTCGTTCCTGTGCATACGGTTTTTATGTACTTTGCAGTTTTTCGACAGCCAACATTCCATCTATGCCAATCAAACACCCTACTACCGGATGCCGCTCAGCATGTTACGTGTGTTCCTATACGGAAACTTTTTCCACAGCGGTATTTTCAAACTGGCCCGCCAACCTTAAGTGTTGGATTGTTTTGCCTTGATAGTGTGTTCTAATAGAGCTTGTTTTAGTTTGTCTGAGCCGCCAACTCTAACATTAATAATTCCATTGTAATACTCATCCGTCTCTAATACACGGCGGTCAAACTGCTCTTTAGCCTCTAGATAGGACATTTCGCCCCTGCCTTTGCATAGGTATAGTATTTCTCTTGTGAAGTTGTCTGGGCCTAGTGCTTCAACATCAGCGTTAAGCCTATCAGATGATCCCCAATAGTCTTTCCAATCGCTTTCTTTGTAGCCTCTGCGTTTGTTCTTTTTGCCTTTGAGTGGTGGCTTTGTGGTTTTAAACTTTGCTAGTTTCTTGCCTACGTATTTTTGCCCAGTCTTTAGATTGGTTATGAGATAAACAAATCCTTCATACTCGTCTGGTATTATGTCAATTGGTTTGCCTTCATAAGTCCACTGCATGAGTGTACTTACATTGCCTAACGTTTTTGTGCCTCTCTTTTGGTTAATATTTTTTTGCGCTTATAATACATGCCTGATTGTGTAAAAATATAGTCTAATTCGTCTCCAAAATATTCATCATCACCGACTTCGTGCATATGAATTACAATTTCTTTATCTTCAAGTGGAACAATTTGTACTAAAGGTGTTCCTGCTACAAGTGTGAAAGATTTTTTTGGAGAAAATCCTCCTTTTGGTATCCAAATATTAATATTTGTTGTAGTTTGATACTTAAATTCTATCATTCCGTTTGGAACAATATAATCTATTGAAGGATTATTCCAAAACGTATTAGTCATCATAAATTTTGCACCTGTTTTTTCTTTAAATCTCCAAGGTGATCCAATTTTTAAATGATGAAATTCTTTAAAAACTTGATTATTGCCCCATTGCCAGCTAGGATGTTGATCTGCCATTTCTGCAGGTTCTGTCCTTACTTTGTTATTTGAAAAATCAACAAAAAGATCGCACCAAACTGGAATTACAATTCCAGTTTTAAATGTTTCAGTTATACCAGGACACATTTTCACTGTTCCTACAGTTGCACCTGTAGCAGATTCTGCTGTACTTGGAAGATTTTTAAACCAATTAGGAACAAACTTGTCTGCAGGCTCAATAGGAAATAGTGTTGTAATACCTTTAAAATTAGTAAAACAATCAATATGTATTTTGCTTTTCTTTTTAAAAATACTAAACATTATTTTTCTTATCTAAATACTTTTCGTGTACTTCTTCCATGCGTTCTTTTGCTAAACTACGAATGTCTCGTAAACATTTACGAACATAACGATGTGTGCGTACACTGTTACGTGTTTCAAATAATTCACTAGCTTTAAAATATTCAAGATATGCTTGAGCTAATTTATCATGTGTGTCGTCATTATCCATAGTATACTGCTCTCAGTTTAATGGGATTGTCATCACTTGCATATGCTGCAATCTTCGTTGTGCAATCTCCTCCGATTCCTTTTAGTATTGCTCGTTCCATCATTGCTTGTCTATATGTAAGATCGTGGTTAATCTTTTTTGCTACTATACTAGCACCACTACCTTTTACTGTTTGTAATGCTATCACGCCTTGTCCTACTGCTGGTGTACAATGATGCATAGGAAGTCTTACCCAACCTCTGTCTATGCCTAGTGCTTGTAATCCAGCTTCTGCTAATACGATAGCATCGTATTCACCGTTGTCAAGTTTTTTTAATCTTGTGTCTATGTTACCGCGTATAGGTTTAATCTTAACATTTAGATTACCGTATAAACTTTCAAGTTGTGCTGTACGTCTTGGACTACTAGTGCCTAATACAAAACCGTCAAATATGTTGCCTATAATTACATCATGAGGACTATTGCGTTCTAGTACTGCACTAATTTCTAAATCAGGATGTTCAACATCACCTGGCATATCTTTTAGGCTGTGTACAGCAATATCAATTGTGTTGTTTAATAGTGCTTCTTCAAGTTTAGAACAAAATACTCCTTTACCTCCTATTTCGTGTATAGGAGTATCAGGATTTAAGTCGCCTGTAGTTTTAACAACAACAATTTCAGTGTCGCAAGGAAGTTCTTTGCATACACGACCTGCATATGCTAGTGCTAACTTACTTCCTCTAACACCAATCTTTAACTTCATTCTACAACTTCTATATCATTTTCATAGCTAGTAAAGCCGTTTTCTTTAACAACTTTAAGTACATGATTAACCCTACCGACAAGTTCATCCTTATGACTAATTAAGTAGATATTTTTATCACGTTCTCTACCCATTTTCTTAAGAATACCTAATGAGCCTTCTACACCAGCAGCGTCCATGCCGCTGTCGATAAGTTCGTCAATAAACAATAGATTTACACCTTGATACAAACTTTCCCAAACATCACGGAATGCAAAGCTCAATCCTAAGATAAGTCTATTGCGTTCACCTCTTGATAAGTTATCAAAATCTAAATCTTGTCCTAATTGTGTAATTTCGACATTTAAATCGTTTTGGAACAATACTTGATGAGGTAAGCCTAGTTTATCAAGATAGTATGTTAAGCGATTATTTAAATACGCAAGATTTTGATCAATAATCTTTTTACGAATAAAGCTATCTTTGTTAGTTAATAATTTTAACAAAAATTCTTGATGCTCTTTATAATCAGTAAGCTGATTTACTGGAGTCCAATCAATTTCTTGTAGTGCTGATGTTTTTAAATCGGCAATCTGTTGTTCATAAGGATCGTCTTCATCTTGCTTTGTTTTAAGAGCTTGTTTTAAACTGTCTACATTTTGTCTGTGTTCATATGCTTCTTTAGCAGTTTCGTAAAATGTATTAGGACGTCCGTTAATATCGCCTATTTCATCTAAGCCTAAAAGTACATCTTGTAACTTGTCTGCAACTTCTGTCTGATAAGCTATTGCATCGTTTAATTCTTTTGTTTTTCTTAACTCAATTTCTGCTTTTTTGTCATCATGCAGTGCTTGTCCGCAAGTATAACAAGTAGCATCTTCAAGATTTGCGATGTCTTTTTCTGCCTTTTCAACACTCTTAGTAGCACGTAATAGTGCGCTCTCAAGTGTGCTTTTTTCTTTGTTAAGAGCCGTAATTGCTGTGTTTAATTCATTCCAATTTTGTAATTTTTCGTGTGAATCTAGTTCTTTTTCAATATCAACTTCTTCAAGCTCTTTTATTGCTTTTTCTATTTTGACACAATCTTGTTCTTTTTTAGCAATCCAAGCACGTTGTCTGCTTGCAAGAGTTTCTATGCTAGATTCAATTTTTGTGTTTGCAGCTTGTATTGCTTCAATCTTCATTGTTTCTTGTGTGATTGAATCTTTAGTCTGCCTAGTTTGTTCTTTGAGCAAATCTGCTTTTTCAGTTAGTATTGTAATACCTAAAAGTTGTTCAATAATTGCTCTTTGATCATTTGCTCTCATTGATAAGAACGGCTCTGAATATGTATTAAGTGCAACAATGTGCTTAAACATATCATGACTCATGCCTAGTAAGTCGTGTATTGATTCTTGTGTTTTTCTACTATCACCTTGGCTTTCGTCGATCATTTCTTGTTCTTGATCGTTGATATAAAATTTAAGAACATTAGGTGATCTTCCTCGCTCAATACGATAGTCAACGCCGTTCTTCTCAAAGTGTAGGGTGACTAACATTCCTTTGGAATTTGTCTTGTTAATAAGATTATTCCTCTTAATGTTAGTCAGTGCTTGGCCGTACAGTGCGTAAGATAATGCATTGATTATCGTAGTTTTGCCTGTACCGTTTCTGGATCCGGTGTCGTCACCTCCTTGGTCTAAGTTTTCACCAAGCACGAGTGTAAGTTGCTCTCGATTGAAATCAACCGCTTGAGTTTGATTACCCACACTCATAAAGTTTTTAACTGTTAAATCTTTGATTCTAATCATTCTAAACCATTGTAGATATCTAACAACATATTTTTGTTGTAGTTTGCAGTATCTAGTTCCGCTATTTCGCTTGCAACAATTTGATCAACACTTTCAAATTGTGCAATGTCTAGATCTGTTGTTATCTCTTCCATTTGTTTTTGAGGAATAAGTGTAAGCTCTCTTACACCGTAATCTCTGATGTATGTTTCTTTGATAAAGTTTGCTTCTTCATAACTTATTGGCAAATCTAGTGTTACTCTAAGATACATTTTATCTTTTATAAGTGTACTAGTTTCATCAATAAGTTGTGATAGTTTTACAGTTCTGTATTTTGGACAATTTGGCCAGTTGATGTATTCTGGTTCTGCATTGTTTTCTTTATCAAGGATCATCATACCACGGTCATCATCCCAAGCATCTGCATAGTTGTGTGGAAATGCATTACCGATGTAATGAATTTTGCCTTGTTTTTGTCTCTTGTGAAAATGTCCTGAAAACACAAAATCTTGATTAACAAAATGTTCTGCTTTTAGATCACCGTGATCTGGCATCTGCACCATTGCGTTCATGTAAAAGCTCGGAAGCTCAAAGTGTCCGAACAAATACTTTGCTTTTAATTTTCCTATATTTTTCCACTCATCGCCTACAAGCCAAGGAACAAGTGCAACATCGTCTTCTTCGACAATTTTGTCTACAACAGTTATTCCTGGAATATGCTTTGCAAATTCAGTAGAACTTACATCACGTTTGTCCTTGTAGTACAAATCGTGATTACCAACAAACATTAAAACTTTGTCAAATGCTTGTCCTAATTTTTCCATGCTACGGATAGTTGCATCCATTGTAGTAAGATTAAGGCTGTTTCTATTGTGATGCCAGTCACCGCAAAACAAACATGTTTCGCAGTTATTTTCCTTGGCAACTTTTATGAACCAGTCTATAAACTCTTCACAATCTTGATTGTGTACTCGGCTGTTACTTTTCAAGCCAAAGTGGATGTCCGTAAAGACAGCAGCTTTTTTAAACAAACTAATTTACTCCATTCGCTTGTTATAATATACACTAAAAATGCACACCTGTCAACTATTTTTTTGACAATTCTCTTTCTCTTTTTACAGCCGCTTCCCATTCGCCTGCGTGTTGACGTGTGTAACTAGGATTTAAATCATTCATTTCTAAAATATCGTCTCGAATGTTTTGATTGCGTTTTTCAATGTTGATAACACGGACAAAACTGTTAGTAACAGCAGCAGTGTAATAAGCAAAAGGATTTTGAGATTTTGATTCATCAAATTGCAATCCAATCTGTGCAAGTTGAAGAATTGCTTGTCCCCGCATTTCGTCGTTATAGGTATAACCGCGAACGTTGCCACGTGTAGCATATCTATCACACAGTTTCATCCACATAAGTGCAAGTTTATCTGTAGCTTTTCCGTGATTTTTAGAAAAATACCCGTTTTCCATGCCGCCTATCCAGTGACTTTTACCTACACACACTAATTCGTCATTTTCGTTAAATTTATAGTGTTGGAAAGGTGGAAAGTTTAGTTTAGTTTTAGTGTCTGCTACTGTCTTTGGATTCTTTTTACGTCCCGGCTCGTCTGGAATATGATCGAAAGTCATAATACGAAAAATTAGTTCTTCTTTGGTAATTTTTTTGTAATCTACTTCACAATCTGCTTGTTTAATTTTTTGTCCTGCTTCCTTACGGGTTTCGTAATCTTCTGTAGATAGGCGTTTTGCCTTGTTACGTTTTGCTTCGGCAATAGTTCTAATATTGATCTTATCTATACTTGGTAAAATTATATCATACAGTGCATAATCTTTTTCTACATAGCTATTGTATGTATTTTTTGATCTGTGTATCTCTTTTAAAATGTCTTTGTTGTTTAAATAATTCTTCTTTCGCAAAAGTGTTCTCCTAATAATATATTTATTATAATATACGTAGATAATTTTGTCAACTAAATAATGTATAGGAGAATAATAAAAATGGGATTATTCAGCGGCTTTAACCAACTAACAAGTGCAATAAGCAGTGTGTCTAGTAAAGTAAACCAATTCCAAAACACCTTTAGTTCGTTACAGACTCGTGCTAATAGTGCATTAGGAGGACTAAATTCACTTGGTTCTGCTGCAAAGAATTTTGGTTCAAATCCTAGTCTATCTAGTGGACTAGCATTACTTAACCAAGCAGGCAGTGTTGCACAAGATTTTAGTGCTTTGGGTGCTACATTCTCTTCTGGGTTTGGAAGTAGAACAAGGTTGGGTAGTGTATATAGACAAGGTGTTACACCAGGTGCAGAACCTTTTGCACCAAATGCAGCAATGGCAAGTATTATATCGCAAAATGTTTCGTCTGGAGGTATAGATGAAGCAACAAACGACTGGCGTGTTAGTTTATCAGTCCCTTATGCAATTTCAGGTAGTCCTTTATTTCAAGCATTTAATGCTACAAGTAAAAAACTAGTGTTTCCTTTTACTCCTACAATACTTTTTGGTAACTCTGCTAACTATTCACAAATTCATCCTACACACGTAAACTATCCTTATAATGCTTATGAAAATAGCCAAGTTGATAGTATTACAGTTACTGGAGAATTTTTTGCAGAGTCTGAAGAAGATGCGTTTTACTGGATTGCAGTATTACACTATTTAAGAACAATGACAAAAATGTTTTACGGTGACGGCCTAAGTGCAGGCAATCCACCTCTTGTTGCAAGATTAAACGGCTACGGTAGACATGTATTAAACAATGTTCCTGTACTAGTAGGAAACTTTACTACAGACTTACCTGCAGAAGTTGATTATATACAAGTAAAAGTTCAAGAACAAGTGAACTATGTACCTGTACAAAGTACAATTACTGTTACATTGTTACCGCAGTACAGCAGATCAACACAAGCTCAGTTTAATCTAAGGAAATTTGCTAACGGCGAATACACCTCTAGCGGAACAGAAGGATTTATCTAATGAGTATGAGCCCTTATGGTAAAACAAATGTCACAACTTCGGGATATTTAGATATCTTGAATATTCGCCCAATTCCTGCGGAAGATAATGATGTTGTTTTTGAGATTACACCGAACTATCATCACAGGCCGGACTTGTTAAGTTATGACCTATACGGCACAAAAGACTTGTGGTGGATTTTTGCACAAAGAAATATGGATATTATTAGAGATCCTGTTTACGATTTTTCTGCAGGTACAAAAATATACCTACCAAAGAAAAGTAATCTTGTACCGTTATTAGGAGCATAAATGGCTTTCGGAAGTTTTTTAACTACTTTTTCAAATAATGTTAGCACTGCAACTAGTTCTCTTAATAATGCTTTGAGTGGACAAAAACTTAATCAGCTAAACACTAAATTATCTGGAGGAGTCAGGCAGCTTACAAATCTTAATTTTGGAGAATTTAACCAAAACTTACAAAGTGCTGTTAAAGGCATTTCGGGTGTTAGTGCAAATGCTAGTAATGTTACTTCTACGTTTACAAGAAAACTAGAACAATTAAGTACAGCTGGCAAATTAGATTTTGAACAAAATTTAATCGGAAAGTTACCACTAATTAAAGACTTTGAAGGCGCAGCATCTCCTATTAAAGTTCTTCCTCAGTCATTAAATGCAGTTACTGGAGAAATAGGAAAGTTTCAAAGTGCTATTTCTAAAGCTGATAGTTTCTTTTCAGGCATAGATGAAGCATTAAGTTTAAATTTTGGTGGTGCTGGAGGCAGAGCTGACAGACGATACAGTAGCATATCTGTAGATGCTAACGGTAGACTTTTAAATCCGTTGAGACACTATGCAACATATAACTATAAAATTACCTTAGGGTGTGTAAGTGATGCAGAACTTGCATCTCCAGAAAGTAGTTTTAGATCAAGCGGTTTAACTAATGTTATATGTACCACAGGCGGCGGCAACTTACAAAATAGAGTAACAACCTTTGCTGAAAAAAATTACGGGTTAACTGGCGAATACTATCTAGAAGATTTAGAGTTAGAAGCTCTGATAGCGCCTAACAGTAAAACAGGTACAGCAACAGGTACAAAATTAGCCTTTACAATTATCGAACCTTATAGCATGGGGCAGCTTTTAGAATCTTTACAAATCGCTGCATTACAAGCAACATACACAAACTATATTGAAGCACCTTATGTTCTTAAAATTGAATTTTTAGGGTTTGACGAAGACTCTAAATTCTTACCTTTAAATAGTGCTCAATCTATTACTCCAAAATATATTCCTATAAAATTAACAAATATCGAATTCCAAGTAGATGGACAAGGTAGCAGGTATTCTGTAGAAGCTATTCCTTACAATGAACAAGCACTAGCAGATGAAGTTGCAAAAGTTCCTGTTGACGTTTCTATTGCCGGAAACAAAGTAGATGAATATCTACAAAAAGGAACACGTAGTTTAACAAATGTTTTAAACAAAAGGAAAGAAACAAGAGAAGATAAAAATGTTGCACCTAGCGAAGACAGATATATTATTATGTTTCCTATTGACAAACAAGGTGCTACAAAAGTAGTTGAAGGAGCAAGGGTAAACAACAACTCTGCTACGTCAAATCCTTTTGAAGTTACAAGAACTTTACAGAGATCTAATCTACCAGGTGCAGCAGACGGCACTCCAAACGGTTCAACAAAAGCGCCTTCAAATACTGTTTATGATTTACTTAAAGCATACGCAGAAACAAATGTAAACGAAATTGGCCGAGCAGTTTTAACTGAAAATAGTAATGACGGCGGCACCAGAGTTATGGGTGAAGCAGATAAAGCAGTATATCAAGACGGACCTATAAGATTTGTACAAAGAAATAAAGTTGATACAAAGGATTTGGAACGTATAGGACAGTACACACAAGGAACAAACGTTGTAGGTATTATTGAAGATGTTATACTCAATAGCGATTACGGTAGAGCTTTAGCAGAAAGACCTGCAGAAAACGGTCTTAAAAAATGGTTTAAAGTTGAAACACAAGTTTTTGTAAACAGTGACACGGGCACAGAACTTAAAACAGGTAAAAAGCCAAAAATCTATGTTTACAGTGTTGTGCCTTTTTGGGCAGATGAAGCTAAGTTTTTAGGTCCGGGTCGTGTGCCAGCAAATACTGAACAATTAAAAGCACAAGCAGTAAAAGAGTACAACTATTTTTATACTGGTAAAAATGAAGATGTACTTGATTTCCAGATCGAATTTAAAGGCGCATTTTACCAGAACTTGTATGCAGATCTTATGCAAGGAAACTCGTCACGCAGAACAGGTGTTTCTGGAGAAACAACAGCATCTCCTACACCTCCAGGAACAGAAGTATCAGCACCTGGCGTTGGAGGAACAAGTAATGGTGAACTGTCAGAAGTAAAGGCTCCTACAAGAGACGGATATCAAAAATCAGTAGTGCCAAACGGTTTGGGTGTATCAGCGTCATTAGGTACAAAACGTGCAATAGCTGAAGCATTTCATAATACACTTATTAATGGTGATACTGATATGGTTCAAGCAGAGATGGAAATTTGGGGAGACCCTTATTGGATACCTACTAGCGGCATGGGCAACTATAATGCTCCTCCTAGCGGCGCCAAACGTAATACAAATGCTGACGGAACAGTAGATTACCAAAACGAAGAAGTATTGATTGTTGTGAATTTTAGAACTCCTATAGATTACGTTGTCGGCGGTCAGATGCAGTTTTCGAAAATTGTAAAACCTTTTAGTGGATTATTCCAAGTAACACAAGTTACTAATACTTTTTCTAGAGGACAATTTAAATGTTCATTAAAATTACTTAGAAGAAGAGGCCAAAATGATACAGAAACAGGAGATACTGAAGTTATTGGAGAAGGAGATAGCCAAAAACAACAGTGGAATGGCAACAGAGACGGCGGCCAAGGTACTGGTGGTACAGCAGGACAGCCTAATAATCAAGGAAGTTCTACACCACCTGCATCCGGCGGCGGACAACAAAGAACCTTAGAAAGAACTGGCTCCACTGGAAAAACAACAACAACAGCTCCTAAAGGAAAACCAAGTGCCGGAGGCGGAAATCTAGCTACTATTACAACTAGTATCAGAGGACTTAGAACACAAGTTGCTGCGGTTTTGGCACCGAAATTTCAAGGATTAATCGACGAACTTGAAAAAGATTTTGGATATGAAATCACAAGTTTGGGCGGATATAACTACAGGTACATTTCCAATTCAAACACACTAAGCTGGCATGCTGGCGGAGTAGCAATAGATATTAACCCTGGCCCAAATCCCTACATCACTAGAAGAGGTGCAGCAGTAGTTACTGATATGCCTTTAAACGGTACAGGTAGTGCAATGACTGCACTTGCTGCAAAGTACGGGCTTGGCTGGGGAGGCGATTGGACAAGCTCTAAAGATGCTATGCATTTTTCCGCAGCAGCAAACGAAGGTGGTACTTTAACTGTCCGTCGAGGCGAAATACCAACATAGGGGTTTTAAATGGCAATTAATGATTTTGGCATTGGAGGAGGTGGATATACTCAAACTAGCGCAAGAACAGCAGCTGGTAAACGTGCAGAAGAACGTCGCAGATCACAAGAAGTTTCAAATTTATCTTCTGATGAAAAATTAAGAGAATTTAATCAATCAACAGGAGGCGGATATAAATCTTTAGCATCTTATGAAGATCCTGATGCTAAAGATCCACGGGGCAGAGGCCAACGAAACACAGTTTCTCCGGCTACTGAAAGTAATACAACCTTACCTAGTCAGAATCAACCTTCTGCACAGAACGGAGGAACACAAACAGTTTCTAATAGACCGTACATAGCAACTAATCCTTTAGATGATAGGTTTGATTTTAGAACTGGGCAAAAAGTTCATACTCTTTCAAATGCTACAGCAGCATTAAGTGCCCAGAGAGGAGTAATTGCAGGCGGTGCAAATGTAAATACTCCACAAGGACAAGCAGATCCTGATTCTTACGATCCAAGAGGACGAGATCAGCGCAACACACCAGTTCCACCGCCTGCTCCTAATACTCCGACATACGAGCCGGTTGACCCTAGACCGACAGGATTAACGTCAGAGGAAAGAGAAAAAAGAGTAGAGTGGGATAAAAAATATAGGCTAACACATAAACCCGATGGACAGCCTTTAACACAATATGATATAAGCATAGATGCATTTGGCGGATTATAATAATGGCAAGACCTAACACGTTATCAAGAACAGTAGTAAGTGCAGGACCACCTAAAGCCGGTGGTCCTTATGAAGCAATTGTTGTAAATCATCTTGATCCTTTCAATATGGGTACATTAGAAGTAGAACTATTAAAAGCAACATCGGGTAATAACCCAGAAAGAACTGGGCAATTAGTTACTTGTAAATATTTGTCACCTTTTTACGGTGTAACGTCAACCGGCGGAACTACAGCAAATGACGGATATGAATATACACAAAAAAGTTACGGATTTTGGGCTGTTCCGCCTGATGTAGGAACAAGGGTTCTAGTAATATTTACAGAAGATAATAGTAGGTATGGTTATTGGATCGGATGTATACAAGACGAAAATATGAATTTTATGGTTCCTGATGGAAGGGCAAGCACAAACTTAACCACAGGTGCTACTCCTAGTAACTTACAAGGATTTAAATTACCTGTAGGAGAATATAACAAGCGTATAGAAGAAGGTGCAGGAAAAGATCCTACTAGATTTAATAAACCTTATAACAAAGATTTTACACAAGTATTAGAAGTACAAGGGCTTATTGCAGACGAAATAAGAGGTACTACAACTACAAGTGCTAGACGAGAAGTTCCGAGTGCAGTTTTTGGTATTAGTACTCCGGGTCCTTTAGATAAAAGAGCTGGCGCACCTACACTGACCCAAGGTACTGAGCAACATAATGTTGGATATTATGCAAGTCGTCTTGGCGGAAGTAGTCTTGTTTTCGACGACGGCGATGATAAACTATTAAGGAAAGGTCATGCAGAAGAAGCTCCACCTTTTTATGCAAATGCTGAAGCAGGCGAATCTGGCGGCGACGAAACTATACCACATAATGAACTTATACGTTTGCGTACAAGAACAGGTCATCAAATACTTTTACACAATTCAGAAGATTTAATTTATATTGGTAATAGTAGAGGAACAGCTTGGTTAGAAATGACCAGTGACGGAAAAATTGATATTTTTGCAAACGATAGCATTAGTATAAATTCAGAAGTTGATATTAACTTAACTGCTTTTAGAGATTTTAATGTTGAAGCGGGCAGAAATATAAACATGAAAGCTAGTGCAAGGTATTCTAATGGTTCAAACACAGACGGCAGACAGCTTGAATCAGGTAGGATACAATTTGAAGCAAAACATAATTTTAATTTAGATGTAGGTGCTGAAGGAAAAATTACTGTTGGAAATAGTTTACAAACACTAGTTGGAGATTCGATTAAGACAGAATCGGGTACAACTACACATTTAAAAGTTGGCGATAATTTACATATAGATGTAGATGCAGAATCAAACTGGTTTTCATCAGCAGCAATAAAAATAGGCACTAACGATACTTGGAATGTAACATCAAAAAGTAGTATGCATCATGATGCTGAGGGCTCAATACATATGACAACCGCACAAAGTGGTTATTGGCAAGCAGCAACTAATATAAATTTAAAACCTGCAGGAGTTCTTACAGGCGATGCTGGAGAAATACATTGGAATAGTGGGTTAACAGCTGATGCAACAAAAGGTACAGTTGCTGACCCTGCTGAAGTTCCTGTGCCTGTAGTTCTTTTACCAGAAATAACATTACCGCAAATAACTCCAGGAATACCAGATCCTGGAACATACAACACTATTCTAACAAGAGCGCCACAACATGAACCTTGGCCTCATCATGAAAACCAAAACCCACAATCATTTAAAACTGAAGTATTAGATAGAGAGAGTCCTGGACAGATTATTAACGGGCAACCTGCTCAAACTCCTGACACATTTAGGAAAAATGCTAACAATCCTCCTGCTGCCGGAAATCCTGCAATATCTAGTACAGGGAATCAGTCTGCTAGAGGATTTGTTACACAACCTTCAAGAGATCCTAAATCACCTAGTGCGGACAGAACTAAAGACAGTAGTTTACAAAGACCAGGAAAACTTACTGCTCCGGTATTAGGACCGAATGATGTTCCAGGTACAATTGATGGATTTACCAAAGCAGAAACAGCAAACTATATGAGTGCTATAGGACAAAGAGAAAGCGGCAACAAATATGATGTTGTTAACACTATAGGATTTTCCGGAAAATACCAATTTGGTTCTGCTGCACTTCAAGAGGCTGGTTATATTATTTTAGGATCTAGTAATAGGAATTCGACACTTGATAATCCAAATGCATGGACCGGTAAAAACGGAGTAAACAACAAAGAAGACTGGCTGAATAATAAAAATAACTGCCAAGAAATTGGTATGATTGCTTACACAAATAAAAACTTATCTTACTTAAAAAGAAACGGTGGTGTAAGAACAGGAGATAGTAACGAAGTTATTGCAGGCATGTTAGCAGGATCGCACTTGTTGGGTGCAAGTGCTATGAAGAATTGGCGTAACGGTAAACGAGGACAAGCAGATGCTTACGGTACCACAGGTGATGAATACTATGCACTAGGAACCGCTGCAATCAAGCGCGGCACGGCAATTGTATAAGGTAAATACGTTATGAGCACAATAGAAAAAAATCTTTACAAAAGAGTTACAGTAAAAAATGCAGCGGTTCCTAAAACTAGTTCGCAAGGAAAGTCTTACAGAGGATTTTCTACTGTAGACATTAATAGGGATTCTTATGCATTGTTTGATCTTGAACTTATAAAACAAGATATCATAAATCATTTTCACATACGCCAAGGAGAGAAAATATCAGACCCTGAATTTGGTACTATAATCTGGGATGTATTATTTGAGCCTTTTACAGAAGATGTAAAAGAAGCGATAATACAAAATGTTACGGAAATCATAAACTATGATCCTAGAGTAAGTGTTAATACTATAAATGTAATACCTTATGAATCAGGAATACAAATAGAAGCGGATCTTGTATATGTTCCTTATAGTATTGCCGAAACACTACGCTTTAGATTTGACCAAGCAGCTGGCCTAGTATAATAGTAGCACTTTATCCGATACGATAAATATTATAACAAACAAGGAATAGCCATGTCATCTACAGATAGACAGAACAGATTATTAGTAACAGAAGATTGGAAAAGAATTTACCAATCTTACAGAAATGCAGATTTTCAAAGTTATGACTTTGATAGTTTACGCAGAACTTTGATTAATTATTTGCGTGAAAATTATCCCGAAGATTTTAACGATTACATTGAAAGTTCAGAATATCTTGCACTAATTGACATGATTGCATTCCTTGGGCAAAATCTGTCATTTAGAACAGATCTTAATGCAAGAGAAAACTTTTTAGAAACAGCAGAGCGCAGAGAAAGTGTTCTACGTCTTGCTAGACTTATATCTTACAATCCAAAAAGAAACCAAGCAGCAAACGGACTATTAAAGTTTGACTCTATCAAAACAACAGAAACATTGATAGACAGTTCCGGAACTAATTTATCAGGAATTACAATTAATTGGAACGATGCAAGCAGCAGCTCTTGGTTTGAACAATTTACACAAGTTTTAAATGCTGCACTTCCTCCTGATAACGGAATAGGAAATCCAGTAAAGTCTGATAATGTAGCAGGCATTCCTACAGAGCAATACAGATTAAATGCTCTTAACACAGATATTCCAAGATTTAAGTTTAGTAAAACTGTAGAAGGTTCTACAGTACAATTTGAAGTAGTTAGTACAGATGTACAAGCAGGCGAAATTTTAGAAGAGCCGCCGCTGCCTGGAAATAATCCTGCATTTATATTCAGAGATGACGGTCGCGGATCAGGAAGTAGCAATACTGGCTTTTTTATGCACTTTAGACAAGGCGCATTGCAGACAGGTGATTTTTCTGTAAGTAACCCTACACCAAATCAAAACATTGCTATTGATGTTCAAAACATTAATAACAGTGATGTATGGGTATACAGTATAGACTCAAACGGATTTGAGTCAGAGTTATGGACAAAGTTAGATGCTGTAGAAGGTAATAATATCATTTATAACAGCCTTAATAAAAATATTAGAAATGTTTACGCAGTTTCTACAAGAGTTGGAGACAGGGTGAACTTAATATTCAGCGATGGTGTATTTGGTAACTTACCTGCAGGCGGATTTAGATCATACTATAGAGTTAGTGCAAATAGAAATATTACTGTTAGCCCAGCTGGAATGAATAATATTAGTATTGAAATTCCTTATATTAGTAGAAAAAATACTAATGAGACTCTTACTATCACAATGAGTTTGAAGTATACAGTTACTAATGCAGCGCAAAGTGAGTCGAATGCAAGTATTAAAACTAATGCTCCTGCTACATATTATACTCAAAATAGAATGATTACAGCTGAAGATTATAATGTTGCTCCTCTAGGTGTTAGTCAAGATATTATAAAAACAAAGGCTGTAAATAGAGTAAGCAGCGGAATTAGTAGATACTTAGATCTTAAAGATACAACAGGAAAATATAGTAATACAAACTTATTTGGCACAGACGGTGTTATATATCAACAAGAGTTTACTGAAAGATCTGATTTTACATTTGTTACACAAAGCGATGTTGAGGGTATAATTTATAATAAAATTCAACCTTTACTTAAAGCAACAAATATAAAGAATTTTTACTGGGCAAAATTTCCAGAAAACATCGTTACAGATCTTAATGCATCTTGGACATCGGTTTCTACTCAAACAAACGCTGACACAGGTAACTTAACAGACCAAGACGGCGTTAATTTGAAAGTTGGACAGTTTACTAGTAACAGCCTAAGACTGGTTGAATCTGGAACAATGCTGAGATTTGAACCACCAGAAGGTTATCATTTTATGCTCGATAGTTCAAATTCTATTATGGAAGGCAATGCAGATCATCCAAACGCTACAACATATAAATGGGTAAAAGTTGTAACTGCCAATGGAGACGGCACAGGTGAAACAAATGGTATAGGTGATATTATTTTAAACGATATTCTACCAACATCAGATAATCCAAATATTAAACCTATATTAACTCAAGTTAAACCTAAACTAGCAACAGTTTTGTTAGACGATTTAAAAACACAAATCATAGATCAAACATTTGCTTATAATGATTATGCTATTAGATATGACGATGCAGCTAGACAATGGAAACTTATAACAGCTGATAACATTAACTCTACAGGAGCATTTAGCACAGGCAAAGCTGGTGATACAAGCGGTCAGCAATTAGATGCTAGTTGGTTAGTTTATTTTAAAACAAACGGCGAAACATATACAATTACATATCGCAATCTTAGGTATGTATTCGAAAGTGCAGATGAAATTAAGTTTTACTTTGACAAGTCTAGTAAAGTGTTTAATCCTAGAACAGGTAAAGTTTTAAAAGATAAAATTGATGTGTTATCTATAAACACATTACCTGACGGATCTGGAAGACCTTTTACTAGAGATTTTACATGGAGCGCAGTAAAAGAATTTAGAGATTCTGCAGGATATAGAGATACAAGAAAGTTAGAAATAACATTTTATGATAAAGACGATGACGGTGTTTTTGATGACCCTGAAATGTTTGAAGAAATTGTAAACCAGGAAGAATACATCTTCCAAAAAATATATACAACTTCGGACGGTGTGGAAGACTTTAAGTATTTTAATAATTCAAATGCTGACATCATTAAAGTTACTGATGAATCAGCAGTTGAAAGGACTGCTAACAATGACGGTAAAATATTCTACTTAACAGAAGAAGGTATTTTTAAAGAATTTAATTCTACTGCGAATAGTCTTACAACTGTATCAAATTATAGAGCTTATATTGGTAGAGACGGTTTAAAATTTAATTATTTGCACGTAGCGGATAGTGAAACAAGAATAGATCCAAGTTTAAGTAATATTATAGATACATTTATTTTAAGTAAAAACTATGATACACAATTTAGACTTTACTTGGCAAACGAACTAGCTTCTATGCCTAAGCCGCCGAGCAGTGACGAATTGTATAGACAGTATGGTAGTAAACTTAATGCTATTAAATCAATTAGTGATGAAATTATATATCATCCGGTTAAGTATAAAGTGTTATTTGGATCAAAAGCCTTGCCCGATTTACAAGTTACTTTTAAAGTAGTAAAAAATCCTGATTTAGTTTTAAATGATAACGATGTAAAATCTAGAATCATTGGGTACATGAATAGATTTTTCTCAACAGAAAATTGGGACTTTGGAGATACTTTCTTTTTCCAAGAATTAAGTTCTTACGTAATGAATTCTATGAGTCCAGATATTGTTAGTTTCTTAATTGTTCCTAAACAATCAGATCAATCTTTCGGTAGTTTGTTCCAAATTAATTCTGAAAATAATGAAATATTTATTAATGGCGCTACAGTTAAAGACATAGAAATTATTGATGAAATTACATCAACTAAACTAAAAGCATCTGGAAAAGTTGTTACAAGCACAATACCTACTACAGTAGGTGTGCAGAGTGCATCTGTTAATACAGGAGCAACAAGCAGCAGTTCAAGCAGCATTTCAAGCAGCAGTTCAAGCAGCAGTTCAAACAGTGGAGGTTATAGTTACTAATGGCTATAGAAAACCAAAATGACGTTCCTTTGCCAGGCGACGGCGAAGAGAGAAGACGTAGCTCAGACTTATTACCTCGCTATTTTAGAACAACCGCAAATGTAAACTTTTTACAAGCAACAATGGACCAATTAATACAGCCGGGTGTTGCTGAAAAACTTAATTCTTATTTTGGAAGAAAAAATGCAAAAGCATTTCTTGCAGGAGACAACTATACAGGCGATGTAAGCAAGCAAAGAGAAAATTATCAGTTTGAACCAGCAATGGTTATCAAAGACGAATTAGATAATGTTACTTTCTATAAAGACTATAATGACATAACAAACCAAATTTCTGTATTTGGCGGCGATGTTAGAAATCATAGTTCTCTTTATTCTCAAGACTATCATCCTTGGAATCCACATATTGATTGGGATAAGTTTGTAAACTTCCGTGAGTATTATTGGTTACCAACCGGTCCGCAAGTTGTTGATGTTTTAGGTCAAGAACAAGGTATCCAAAGTACATATAAAGTTACTCTTGCCGATCAAGGAGATAATGTTTCATATATCTTTACTCCAGACGGACTTACAGCAAATCCGAAGTTAACGCTTTACAGAGGACAAACATATAGATTTGAAATAAACACACCCGGTCATCCTATGGCAATTGCATTGTCAAGATCTTTTACTCCTGGTAACTCTGTTATAACTGCCACAAGAGAAGGAGTTAGAGGAGAAGGATTATTTGACGCAAGTTTATTTGGTGATAGTTACGATGTAGGCGAATTTATTATTTTACCTCAAGAAGGTGGAATAGAAGTTGGTGATGATATAAACACAAGCGAATTATATCCAGACGGCATTACAAAATTCGACGAGGAAGGTATTGAAATTGCAAATGTTTATGTCGAAGAAGGCACAATAGAGTTTACCATTCCTTTAAACTCACCTGACTATCTTTTCTATATAAGTAAAAATGATTTACAAACCAGTGGTCAAATAAGAATATACGACATTGAAGAAAACACAGCAATCAATGTTGAAGCAGAAATTTTAGGGAAAAAAGAATACACAAGTTCAAATGGTATAAAATTTACTAATGGACTTAAAGTACATTTTTCTGGAAAAG
>Ga0255780_10000650_pt1 | contig 33194 bp, 20 predicted proteins | sample 071ome_32_FD_179978 | JGI IMG/M metagenome (GOLD analysis project Ga0255780, IMG submission 179978) | Coastal salt marsh microbial communities from the Groves Creek Marsh, Skidaway Island, Georgia - 071405AT metaG (version 2) | ecosystem: Environmental > Aquatic > Marine > Intertidal zone >... | reverse complement strand
CGATATGGACCGGGTCATCTCCTTGTTGACCGATTTTTATTCGCAACCGGAAACCCGGTCCGCCAGGAAAGGGAGTGTGGCCTATCTGCGCACGGCGATCCGAAATAATTTTCGTTTCACCAAACCTTTCATCAACGACCTTGTTCCCTCTTATGTTCACGCTTCTTTACAGCGGCATGCCCGGCTGGGATTTCAACGTTTGAAAGACATATTGGATGAACGCATGCGGCAGTGTTGGCGTTGGTGTCACGGGGATCTGCATCTCGATCACATCCACGTCACACCCGAGCAGATTCGCATTTACGATTGCATCGAATTCAATGACGGTCTGCGTTGGATTGACCTGGCAAACGATTTGGCCTTTCTGGCCATGGATCTGGATTTCTATGGACGAACGGACCTGGCCCGGTACCTCTTGACGCATGCCGCTCAAACCTTGAAGGACTCCACCATGCATCAAGTGGTTGATTTCTATAAGACCTACCGTGCTTTGGTGCGCGCCAAAGTGGAATCCCTGCAGGTGTATGATTCCGGCTCCAGAAAATCAGGTAAAGGTCATCCAGAGAAACGTCAACGTGCCGCATCCTATTTCAGGCTCGCATTGGATTATGCCGTGACGGGTCGTCGTCCCATGATCCTTGTCGTCATGGGGAATATCGCAACCGGCAAATCGACCCTCGCGCGCAAGCTGGCGGATAGTCTTGGTTGCGAAGCTGTCAATTCGGACCATGTGCGAAAAGAGTTGGTCGGGATTTCTCCCACGCATCGTTCAAGCAGCGGGGAAAAGAAACGCTTGTATCAACCGTCCGTGACGAAAAAGACATATGCTGCCCTGCGGGATCATGCGCTGGCATGCGTTCAGGAAGATCGATCGGTGGTGGTGGACGCAACCTTTGGTCAAGCCGCACAACGAAAATCGTTTGCCAGTGCCTGCGCGAAAAAGCGAATCGAAGTAAGGTGGGTTGAATTGACGGCTTCAGATGCTTTGATCAGGCGTCGTTTGAAAATCAGGGACAGTGAGCCGGATGTGGTGTCGGATGCCCGCTTCGAAGATTTTTCCATCCTTGCCGGAAAGTATGATTCACCCGGTGATTCCGAAATGGAAAAAATCCTGCGCATTCCATCAACAGGCCGGGGCGATACTGTCCTGAAGCGGGTGCTGGACGGGCTTATTGATCTGCAGATGGATCAGGTCCTGGCATCGAAGTGAAGGCTTGCTCGTCGACCACTTCATAGTCGAGTTCTTCCCACTGGCCGTTTTCCTTGATGAACAAAATGCCCATGTCCCGCCAAAAACCAAGCCGGGCAATGGTGTGACTGATGAGGGCGCTGGTGCGCTGGTTCTGGGAGTTGATCAAATCATTTTGCGCATCCACGAGATTCAAAGCCAGTCCGAGCCCCAGATCCTGTTTCAGTATTTCCTCCTCACTTCGGCTTTCACTGAGCGCCACACGCACCTCACTGATTTCAAATTCACGTTTCCGCTGTTCCAGATTTCGCCAACCATCCTGAATCTCCAGTTTGATCTGGTCGATGAACAGATCGTGCTGGCGCTGAGCCCGGTCGTAAGCGATCAATGCGGATCGATAGTTGTTGCGTTCCCGTTTTCGGTTGATGGGGAGGTCGAGTCCGAGGGAAGCGGTCCAGGAACGTTGTCGTGGATCAGGTAATTGCACGCCGCTTCCAGGTCGGCTGGACATATTGCCCGATAGGGAGAAATCCAGATCAGCCTGCAATCCGTCCGCCGCAACGTTGATTTTTCGTTCGGCATCCACCAATCGATCCCGAACTGTTTCCAGGTCGAGGCGCATGAGGGTGGCTGCTTTGATGGCCTGGTCCACGGTGATGGTGGGGTGATGAATGGAGAGATTATCCAGTTCGTTTTGATCCAGCACGATGGAGGTGTCCATCGAGAGTCCCAGATCGATTTTAAACCGATCCCGCGAGAGTTGGTAATTTCGAATGGCGCTGATCCAGCTTTGCTCGGTGGAGAGTAGTGATTCCCTGAGTCGGTTCAGCTCAGAAATCGGGGTCTCTCCTTCATCCGCACGTGCCGTCTCCCGTTCCACACTCACTTTGAAACTGTTGTAACCTCGGTAAGAATTGCGCACCCGGTCACGGTTCTGCAGCACCTGGTAGTAACTGGCGACAATATCGACGGTGAATTCCTTCCTGAAACGGGTGAAATCACGCAGTTGATACAGCAGGTTTCGTTCGGCCTGTGTAAGGTTTTCAATGGCGATGCGGTATCCGGCTCCCCGCAGAAGAGGTTGTGTGAATGTTGCTCCGAGTGCCGAAGACGTGGCCCAGCCCGAATCATTGGAAACAAAACGAACGAAGTCGGTGGTGAAATCGGTCGCAATGCGGCCTCCCGTTCTCAGGAGCCAATTGAATCCAACGCCGGCATCGCTGTTGACGGTGCGTTCGCGTGTGATGACGTCCACACCAGTCGCGGTGTCTTCCGCAATCCGCTGCCGATCCGTGGTGGCTATGCCGGCGCCCGCTCCAAAGATGGGGGTGTATTGAAATCGAGCGAGTGAAAGCGAGAGCGCCTGCAGGTAGAGATCTTCTTTTTGGGTGAGGTAGTTGCGGTTGTATTTGGTGGCCAGTTCAATGGCCTTTTCCAATGAAACAACTCGCGCTCCCAGCTCGGTTTGACCGGTGGGGCCAAGGAATTCGTCCAGGGTGTCGTAGGTGGGCAGGTCGTCCAGCATGGCGGGGTCGTGTTGGGTTAATTCGAAGTCCGGATCCATGTTGGGCACATCGGGTGTTTTTTCTGCGATCAATGAGGCCGCCTCACGATTGGCGCTCATTTCGTAATGCTTGGTGGAGCATCCGGTCCAAATGGCGACAACGGCGCACAAGGTCAAGACGAAGCAGATTCCACCCCAACCCGACCGATACAGGGTTCCTGCCTGTTTTCCTTTTTCTTTTCGATGGTTCAAAAATAAAGTCACGATGTTTACAAAGGTCCTATTCTTGTCGGACGGCCTCCACAGGGCTCAGGCATGCGGCCTTGTTTGCGGGGTAGATGCCGAAGATCAGGCCCGTGGCCGCTGATACGCCAAAAGCCAGGAGGGGAGACCACCAGGTTACGATGGTCACCATGTCCGTTACTTGTCCCACCACCCAGGGAATGGCCATCCCCAAGGTCACGCCCAGAATGCCGCCCGAGCTCGCCAGGAGGGTGGTTTCGGTCATGAACTGGGAAAGGATGTCGCGTCGCGTGGCTCCCAGGGCGCGGCGGATGCCGATTTCACGGGTGCGCTCGGACACACTGGCCAGCATGATGTTCATGATGCCGATGCCTCCCACCAACAGCGAGATGCCTGCGATCGATCCCAGCACGGTGTTGAAAATGCGTTTGGTGCGGAGGGCCTGTCGCATGAGCATGAGCGGCACCACCACTTCGAAATCATTCTTGTCATGCGTCTGTGCCAGGCGTGCTTTGATGGCTTCGGAGATGCTTTCCACTTCCTCCAGATTCTCCACATTCAGTGTGACTTCGTGCAGTTCCACAGCTTCCGCCTGGAAGTAAGATCCAATGCGTTTCACGCTGGTTTCCCCGAAAAAACGCTTGGCCGTGCTGATCGGGATAAAGACTCTGGGCGGAATTTCAGCATCTTCTGTTTCGGTGTCATCTGTTTTGGAGCCATCGATGTCCTTGGAAACCGGATCTCGCAGGATGCCCACCACCTCAAAATAATGTCTGCCCATCCGCACGGTATTGCCCATGATTCTGTGAATCGGGAAAAGTTGCCGGCTCAGGCTTTCCTCGATGACACACACCTTGGCGTTTTCCGCCATGTCGCGTTCCGTCAGAAACCGTCCCCGTTTCAGTTGGATCTGCCGTAGATCGCCATACCATGGGACCGTGCCCACCATTTCCACATTGGCATTCTGCCGCCCCGCATAGGCTGTCTTACGCTCCTTGCGATCCTCCACGACCAGATTGATGCCTGATATCGTTTCGCGGATGGAAAGGACATCCTCGTAGGTAAGCCCGTAGTCCAGAATGTAACTGCCCTGGCGTTGTTGCTTGTCCTCTTCTTCCGGTGGTTTGATGGTGCGCAGGATGATGTTCTGGCTGCCGAGTTCCTGGATCTGCATCTGAGCCTCATGATTGGCCCCTTCACCAATCGCCAGCATGGCAATCACCGAGGCCACACCAAACACCATGCCCAGGGTGGTCAAGATCGACCGCAGCCTGTGTAGCAGCAGGCTTTTCCATCCCAACTTGAGGATGTGTGAAATGCGGGACAGTGAGAAGGGGATCATGCAGCGTCTCAGGATTCATTCCCGGACAGATGTGCCGGCAGGTTTTCTTGAGTGTCAGGGACCCGTGCTTCGACTTCGCTGATGTCCACGGATTCAGGTTTCCTTAAATAAACCACTTCGCCTTCTTCGATCCCAGACTGAATGGCGGCAAATCGATTGTTGTAGTCTTCCACTTCGACGATCCGCACCTCCGGGCCGGAGGAGGTTTCCACACAGCAATAGGTGACGCCTTCGTAGTTGAAAACCGATTGCACGGGCACCATGACCACGTCCTGCAGGACCTTGATCACGATGCGAGCCTGGGCGGCCATGCCGGGTTTGAGCCAGTCGTGAATGCCGGCGATGCGGATCGAGGTTTTGTAGACTTTTTGATCGGGGTTGAAACGGCGGTTTTCCGAATCCGGCAGCACGCCGACATTTTCGACTTCACCGGTCAGGGATCGATCCGGTTCGGCATCCACCGCGATTTCAACCGGCATGCCTTTTTTGACGCGTTTGACCTGGGATTCGTGGACGCGCACCATGACCGCCATGCGCCGCATGTCGGGAATGGTAATGATGGCCTGACGTTCGCGGACTCTTGCTCCTTCCCGGATGATTTCATCAGGATCCCAGCGATCACGTCCATCGCCGTAGACAACGAGACCAGGGCGTTCAGCCCGGATGGTGCAGGCCTTGAATTGTTCCACCAAATCATCCAGTTGCTTTTTTTCCCACCGGTAAGCGCGTTCGGCCCGATTGAGATCGCCGATACTGTCCGCCATTTCGGCAATGGCATCCTTTTTGGCGCGACTCAAGCGCATGAGCGTCAGCTCGTAATTCAGTAGATATTGCTCGGCTTCTTTTTGGATATTGTAGGTTTTGAAAAGCTGAAGCGATGCTCGGGTGGAAGCCAGTGAATTTTGGCTCTTTTCGAAATCGATTTTCCTGTTTTCGAGTTCGTTTGGAGTGATGAATCCTTTGTCTGCAAGTCTTATGGCTCCTTCATAGGTCCTTTTCTTGAGAGCATTCTCCGCTTCGGCAATCAATACCGCATCCATGAGTTTGCGTAACTCCTGTCGTGCGTCCCCATCACCCAGCAGATCTTCGTTTCCTTCCTGGGTGTATATGCTGAAGTCCACATTGTAATCCCTGATTTCGGGTAGCAGATCCTGATCGTCATTGGTTCCCCAGTTGTTGATCATGGTAGCGGGATCACTGAGTTCACTGAGAATCGTCGGATCGGACCCCTTCACCGCATTGCTGTTGGCCGCGTCCATTAGGCTGGATTCGAACATGTTCATGCCTGCGGCTGAATGTTGTCCGGCTTCCTGGTCAATGGATTCCTTGGATAATCCGATTTCATCCAGAACCTTTTGAGCCGCCGATTCTCCCAGGTATTTTTGGAAATCCATCAAAGCGAATTTGGCTTTCATGCTGGTGTCTTTGATGCTGCTCAAGTTGGCACTCTCGCGTATTTCCCGTTGCTTGACGTATTCCATCAGGTTTGCCAAAGCGCCCTGAACGTCCGTTTGTTGTGCCCGAATGCGTTCTTCGATGGCGGAAGAATCGAGTTCGACCAACACTCTTTTATTGGCAACATCCTCTTCGGTAACCTGGTAGCCTTCCTCGATGATCCTCAGGATGGTGGTGCCTTCGCGCCCCTCCACTCTGGACTTGATCACCTGCGCTTCGGTGGCCTCGACGGTGCCACCTTCAATAACGTCGATGGACATGGGGCCTCGGATGGCAGTGAAGGTGGCTTGTTCCGAAGTTTGGTCTGAGGAGGATAATATGAAAAAGGCTGCGAGGACACTTATCGTGCCAGCAGCGATCCATACCTTTCTGTCTGTAAAATCCGGTCGGTTCATTCTCAAATCAGGTCCTGAATGTTATCACGATATCCCTAATATATGCAACTGATGCTTGCCTGATATATGCAGGAAACCGAAAAGGATCCACCCGAACCATCCTCACGACGTATTGCTCGCGCTTTTTATTCAAAAAAGGTGTCAAAATGAAAAAAGGCAAAACCCGCTCGGGTCTTGCCTTTTTTGAATTTATGATGATCAACTTCGGATCAAGGCTGCGTTTTGGCTTTGCTTTTTCTTGATTCGCTGGACATGTAGCGGTTGACCGCGTTCAGGTAGGCCCTGGCGCTGGCCACGATGACGTCGGTGCTGGCGCCTTTGCCAGTGATGAGGTCTCCGTCGCCGAAGTCGACCTTGACCATCACTTCGCCCAGTGCATCTTTGCCCTGGGATACGGCTCGGAGGTTGTAATCCTTGAGCACGCCGTGAGTCTTGGTCAATCGGTCGATTGCCTTCAAGGCGGCATCCACCGGACCGTCTCCGATTCCGGCATCTTCCATCGTTTCGGGTTTGGCTGATTTCTTTTTACCTACCTTGACCAGACGGACAGTTGCCGTTGGGATGGCTTGATTGCCGGTGGTGACATGCACGTATTCCAAGGACCACGTTTCCGGGACCTCCGTGATGTGACCTTCCACCAATGCCGCCAAATCGTCGTCATAGACAAACTTCTTTTTGTCCCCGATTTCCTTGAACCGCGCGAAAATGGCCTGAACATCCGTGTCCGTCATTTTGAAACCCAGATGCTTCAAACGCGCGTTCACCGCGGCACGACCGCTGTGTTTGGTTAAAGGCAACTCGGTTTGTCCCCAGCCGACATCTTCAGGATCCACGATCTCATAGGTTTCGCGTTTCTTGAGGATGCCGTCTTGATGAATGCCGCTGGAATGGGCAAAGGCGTTTTCGCCAACGATGGCCTTGCTGCGTTGAACGGTCAGGCCGCTCATGCGTGAGACCAGGCGTGATGATTTGACGATTTCCTTGGTGTTGACGCCGCATTTGTATCCCTTGTAAACATCCGCCCGCGTCTTCAAGGCCATCACGACTTCTTCCAGGGACGCGTTTCCTGCGCGTTCTCCGATGCCGTTGACGGTGCATTCCACCTGACGGGCGCCGGCGCGAACAGCGGCCAATGAGTTGGCCACGGCCAAGCCCAAATCGTTGTGGCAATGCACGCTGATGATGGCTTTACCGGACTGGAACTCGGGCACTTCGTTATACAAATGTCCGATCAACTCGCCGAATTCCACTGGCACCGCCCATCCCACCGTGTCAGGGATGTTGATGGTGGTGGCTCCAGCCGCGATGACTTCTTTGCAGACCCGAACCAGGAACTCCGGTTCGGTGCGGGATCCGTCTTCGGGAGAAAACTCCACGTCGTTGACATATTTCTTGGCCTGTTGCACGCCTTTGACGGCGAGGCGGACAATTTCATCTTCGGCTTTGCCCAATTTGAATTCGCGATGAATCTTTGACGTGGCCAAAAATACATGAATGCGTCCTTTTTTGCCGGCAGGTTTGACCGCTTCACCGGCTGCATCAATGTCTTTGGGCACGCAACGGGCGAGTCCGGCGATGATCGGGCCTTTGATTTCCTTGGCGATCTTCTGCACCGCCGTGAAATCGCCGTCACTGATCACCGGGAAACCGGCCTCGATCACGTCCACCTTGAGGCGGGCCAGCTGACGTGCCACTTCGAGTTTCTCACGCAGATTCATGGAAGCTCCGGGGCATTGTTCGCCGTCGCGCAGTGTGGTGTCAAAGATGAGGATGCGATTGTTCTTCATGTATTCTTATCTATTGTTTGTTCTAGTTGTAACGACAAAATCCGCCGCAGCAAAACAAAAACCCCGCTGCCTGGCAAAAGGCAGCGGGGTTACGGAAAATTCTGTCGTCAAGAATCAGACCCCTACCGCCTTGCTACCGCTTAGTAGCAATCCGTTCAGTAGGTTTGTCAGTGTCCAATTCATGTTGCGTAGCTTATACAGGACATTGGGTGCGGGTGTCAAGGTTTTCTTAACCGCAGATTGCGCAGATTTTCGCAGATGATTTATAGGCGAAGTAGGTAGGGTGGGTCGAAGCACAAGCCTTGTGACTATCAATCTCACGATGCCCTGCAACGGCTATTCTGTAGTAAACTAAACACCTGACAGACCATCTGCGAAAATCTGCGTCATCTCGAAGATCCCGCGTCTGCGGCGGTGCGGTTAAAAAACTCACTTGTTCGCCATGTAATACAACACAGGCACCGCCATGCGGCTGATGAACAACGATGCGATTTCTCCGGCCATCAAGGCGATGGCCAGGCCTTGGAAGATCGGGTCGAACAGGATGACTCCGGCTCCGACCACCACGGCCATCGCGGTCAGCATCATGGGACGGAAGCGAACCGCGCCCGCATCCACCACGGCTTCTGATAAGGGCATCCCTTCGCTCAGGCGTTGCTCGATGAAATCGACCAGGATGATGGAGTTGCGGACAACGATGCCGCCTCCGGCCATGAATCCGATCATCGAGGTGGCGCTGAAGAAGGCCCCCATGAGTCCGTGCGCAGGCATGATGCCGACAAGGGAGAATGGGATGGCCACCATCACGATGAGTGGCGTCAGAAAAGATTTGAACCAGCCCACCATCAGGACGTAGATCAGGACCAACACAGCCGCAAAAGCGAGGCCAAGATCGCGGAAAACTTCCAGAGTAATGTGCCATTCACCGTCCCATTTCATGGACTGAGTGACGTCTGTTTCCGGCATGCTGGCGTTCAGGATGGTGAGGGATGTGTTTTGTCCCATCCCCATATCCTCGAGGTTCATTTGTTTGAGAGCCCGGTTGATTTCGAAGATGGCGTAGACCGGACTTTCGATGGCTCCGGCCACATCGGCTGTCACGTAGGTCACGGGCATCAGGTTTTTATGGTAGATGCTTTTGTCGGCGGTGGTCGAGGTGAGGGTGACCAGTTCGCTCAGAGGAATCAGGGATGACTCTTGATGGGCTGTTTTTTGAAAGGGTGATCGGATTTTGATGGCCTGAAGGTCTTCAATCGACGTTGCGAAGGTTTCAGGGATTTCCAAATGGAGATGGACCGGTTCGCGTGCCGTATCAGCATGAAGCAAACCGACCGGTGTGCCGGTGATGGCTGTTTGCAGGGTTTGTTCAATATCGGAAACGCGCAGTCCATGCAGTGCCGCTTTTTCTTTATCGACTTCAAATGTTTGTTTGACCTGGTCTGCTTCAACGTACCAGTCGACATCCACGACGCCGTCTGTGGATTCAAAGATTTCTTTAACCCGATGGGCGATGCGATGACGTGTGTCCTCGTCGGGGCCGTATATTTCTGCGACGAGTGTCTGGAGCACGGGTGGACCGGGGGGAACTTCCGCGACGGTGAGGCTGGCATCGTAACGGGCCGCGATGGGGGCAATCAGATTTCGGATGCGTTTGGCGACATCATGGCTTTGGGCGCTGCGTTCATGCTTGTCCACCAGGTTTACCTGGATATCGGCCATATGCGAACCGGCGCGGAGGAAGTAGTGGCGTACCAGTCCGTTGAAGTTGAAGGGCGCGGCGGTGCCGATGTAGGTTTGGTAATCGGTGACTTCCGGCACATCGCGGATGGCTTCGGCCATTTCGAGCGTGACGTTGGCGGTGTGTTCCAGCGTGCTGCCTTCCGGCATGTTGAGGATGACCTGCACTTCGCTTTTATTGTCAAAGGGCAGCATCTTGACCTGCACCCAACCGATGCCCGCGAGCGCCATGGCCGCCAGGAGCATCCCTGTGATCAGGATCAGAAACCCCCAACGCCAGCGCGCTTTCTCGATGAGGGGGTTCATGAACGCGCGATAACTCCGCGTTAGGAAATCTTCTTTTGCGTGAGATTCGTCATGTGGGGCGGGGGAATGGGATGCATGGGATTTGCCCAGCAACCGCACGGCCGCCCAGGGAGTGACAATGAATGCGATGAGCAGGGAGAAAAACATGGCTGCTCCCGCTCCCACCGGTATCGGGCGCATGTAGGGGCCCATCAAACCACCCACAAAGGCCATCGGCAAGACGGCGAAGATGACGGCAAAGGTTGCCAGGATGGTTGGGTTACCCACTTCTCCAACGGCTTCCACGGCGATCTGCATCAGGGACCGTCGTTTGTTTTTGGCCAGGTGACGATGGCGCACGATGTTTTCCACGACAACAATCGCGTCATCCACGAGAATACCGATGGAAAAAATCAGGGCGAACAAGGTGATACGGTTCAATGTGTAACCGTAGAGGTAGAAAACCAGCAAGGTCAGGGCCAGGGTCGATGGAATGGCGATGGCAACGATCAGGGATTCCCGTTTGCCCAACGCGAAAAGGATCAGCAATGAAACGCTCACTACCGCAATGCCCATGTGGAACAGCAACTCGTTGGATTTTTCGGCGGCGGTTTCTCCGTAGTGACGTGTGATGCTCAACTCAAGGTCCGCAGGTATGAGGTGGCCTTTTAAAGCTTCCAGGCGTGTCAGGACATCTTCCGCCACCGCGATGGCATTGGTTCCCGGACGCTTGGCGATGCTGATGGTGACGGCGGGGACTTCTCCGGTTTGGTTCTGTCCGGATGCTTTTCCATGGCCAAAGAAGACATACTGACTTGGTTCTTCACCTGCGTCTTCGATGGAGGCCACGTCGCGGAGGTAAACGGGTTTGGATTGGTGGACGCCCAGCAGAATCGACTCAACATCCGAAACGGATCGCAGGAAACCACCTGTTTCCACCAGTGCGGCCGTGTTATTCGTGATGAGTTCCCCATGCAGCTGTTCCTGATTTGCGCTTTGGATGGCCATTGGCAAATCCGACAAGGTTAATCCGCGGGCTTCCAGTTGAATGGGATCGACCTTGATGCGGATGGTTCGTTTGCTGCCACCGATCAAGGTGGTCTCACCCACCTGCGGAGCTTGTTTGATGTGCTCCTCCAGTTGCGAAGCCATGCGTCGCAACGCTTCGTGATCGTAATCTCCACCGTGCAAGGTCAGGGCCAGGATGGGGACGTCGTCGATGGAGCGCGGCTTGATCAGGGGGTGCCTGACGCCGGGGGGGATGCGATCGAAGTTGGACTGAAGTTTCTGATTCAATTTGACCAGTGAATCCTCGATGTCCTCGCCTACCTTGAACCGGACGATGACCAGGCTTTGACCGGGTTGCGAGGTGGAGTAGACATATTCGACTCCGGGAATTTCCCAGAGGAGTTTCTCCATGGGGCGGGTGGCGCGTTGCTCGACTTCCTTGGCGCTGAAGCCGGGCATCGACACCATGACATCCACCATGGGGACGATGATCTGAGGTTCTTCTTCTCGCGGTAAAAGCGCAATGGCGGCCAATCCCAACAGGATGGAAGTCAGGATGATTAGCGGTGTGAGTTTCGAATCAATGAACGCCTGCGCCATGCGACCTGCCAGACCCAGGTGTTGGGCTTGGGATGGAGGGTGATTCTGCGGGTTTTGAGTCATGGGTGTTCGGTCGAATGAATTCAATTGTTTCCGTTGTTCCGGGTGGTTCACTGAACGACAACCGGATGTCCATCGCTCAGTCCCTCCATCGGGGATGTGACCAACACATCGCCTTCCTTGAGTCCGGAAATGATTTGTGTGAGCTGCTCCGATGGCCGTTGCTTGCCTGATTTCACCAGGCGCATGGCAGCTTTGGAATCATGAATCAGGTAGACAAATTCCAACTGCCCTTTTTGCAAGGTGGACGAAGCCGGGATCCAGATGCTTTGCTCGGTTGCTGATGGAATCCATACCCGGACGACATCGCCGGGTTTTAAGGCTTCACTTGAAATGGGCTGAAGAATGGTTTCGATCGTGCGGGTTTGAGGGTTCGCTGCGGTGGCCAGTTCCGTGATGATCGCCTCCCGTTCCGGACCATTGTTTGAGGTTGTGTATTTCAAGGATGTTCCAACGTTCAATTCGCTGGCTGGATTGATAGGCAGATGCGTGATGATCTCCAGATTTCCCGGGGTTTCTATGGAGAGCAGAGGCTGTCCCATCCCAACACCTTCCCCGGCATCCACATTGAGCTGTTCGATGATCCCATCAAATGGGGCTCGCACGGAGGCATGACCGAGGCGAACGGTGGAAGCTTTCAGATTTGCCTGAGCGCTCTCGAATGTCGTCCGAACCTGGTCAGCCTCTCTTTGTGTGACCGAGCGTTCTGCCAGTAAGGTTTGATAGCGGTCCCAATCCGACCGGGCTCTTTCCAGTTCGGCTTTCGCCTGATCCACTGCTGCTTTCAGTTCCCGATCATCCAATTGGATCAGCACATCGCCTTGCCGAACCGGTTGCCCCACCTTTACAGCCACCTTGTGGACGTTGGCATTGAGTCTGGACGGAACCATGGCGCGTTGGGCTGTCTGAACCGAGCCAAGGTAAGCGGTCATCGATGGCATGCTGCTCACTTGAATGCTGGTTGTGGTCACGGAAATGGGTGAGGCGATTGGTTGAACGGTAGACTCGCTGGTATCCTTCTTTGGACTGCACCCGGTGATGACACTGAGGAGGATTACTGCACATGCGAGGATGGTCGGAATAGATGGATGCGTTCTCCTGAAAGCAAATTCACCATTGAAAAAGGCTCGTCCGCGAGCCTTTGTGTTTTGTGGGGTGGGGGATGGATGTTTTTGGGGTTTCCTTTGGTGGGTGAAAAGCAAGGGATGGGGGCCATAAGGGTTCGCACCGGGACGGTCCGATCTACCTGTTGGGGCGTTTCTTGCGTTTTTAGGGGTGTTATTCATTTTGGGAACTGATGTTGGGGGTTGTGTCCAGGATAGGGAGACCTAGGGCATGTCTCAAGCGTGCGGTGGCCTGGGTGGTTTCGATGTGCGCATGGGTTGCATCCATGCGGGCTTTGGTTTGAGCGGTTTCTGCGTCCAATAGCTGGTTGACGATGCCGAGCCCCTGTTCATAGCGATTACGGGTAAGCCGGAGGCTTTCTTCCGCCAGTTGAACGGTTTCGGCTGCCATCTCAGAGCGCAATCGGGCTTCGGTGAGTTCGAGTTTTGCTTTTTGGATTTCAAACTGGTGTTGTAATCGCAATGCCTCCTCCCGTGATTCCGAGGCTCGCAAGCCGGATTGTGCTTTGTCTCGTTTCGCTTTGTTCAAGCCGCCGCTCCACAGGGACCATTCCATCGCAATTCCAGCGGTCCAGCTGCCCAATGATTCTCCAGTTTTCCAGCCATGGTTGGCATCGTAGCTCCCAAACAGTTGAACTTTTGGCCGGGATTCGGCTTTTGCGGCACGGAGTTGTTCCTGTGCCGAATTTGTTAATGCCCGAGCGGCGAGCCGTTCGGGGCGTTGTTTTGATTCGGATTCATCAGGAGCAACGATCTGTTCCATTTCATCGGCGACGTCCAATGTCTGATCTTCAGGCCATGCCAGCAGCATACGAAGGGAAGCCTTGGCCAGGTTTAACATGTTTTGGGCTTGGAGCCGGGCAATGCGTGCGTCTGAGAGTTTGACTTGAACGTCCAGCACTTCCTGTTCCAGTGCCGTTCCTGCGTCTCGCCGGTTTTTGGACAAAGTCAGGTTGGATTCCATCGATTGAACCGCCTGGTTTGCTGTTTGGATCATGGAGCGAGCTTTCGTGATGTCCAGCATGACCTCTGTGATGGTCAACTGTAAGTGCCTCTCGACGACTTGGCTGGCCCATTCAGCGGCTTTGCGTTGAGATGTTGCTGCCATCAGTTGAGCTTTCCTTTGGCCTCCGGTGAATAGGGGATAGGTCAGCATACTTTGGAGATTGAGGTTGTCCACGGTGGGAACATTGTTGAAATCCAGTCCAGGCGTGAAAGCGCTTTGATTCAAGATCGCTCCGAACACCTGTATCGGATTGTCAGAGCCCAAATACGACGATCGCAATGTCCACTTGGGCAGGTAAGCCGATCGGGCGGCCTGGATTTGCGCCTGAGCACCGCTGATGCGGTGGATGGCTTCCTGTATCGTTGGATTCTGTTCTTTCAGTAAGCTAAATGCATCTTTGAGATTCATTGCCGCTTGCCCTCTGAATGGGCACAGCAAAATGATCATCAACAGCGCGAGCACTTTGATGCTGTTTGACACGTAGTGTTTCACCGTCATGTGTTGCTGGTTGTTGTTTGATTCCTTAGCGATCATGATGCCCTTAGGGAAATCTTTCAAAATCTTTCATTAAGCGATCGATATCCGATTGATTAACATATTTAAAAATGAGTGTATACGCATATACGCATTAGTCAAGGGTTATTCCTAAATAACAGTTTTCATGAAATCGTGCTTTAATGAGGAAGAAGTGTGGTGTTTTTGAGTTGACGGATGGATTACCCGGCGTTTGGATGGTTGCGTTCCATATCTAGTTAGAAACTATTGATTGTATCATGAAGTCACTAAAACTATGTACGATTGGTGCGGCGTTAGCCTTAATGGTTACAGCCGTGTGTCAAGCAGCCGTCGAAAAGGCGGCGTTCCTGCAAGGCAGTCAGGTTGAAGGTGGTGGAGCCTATCTTGATTCCGCGACTCCAACAAGTATCGCTTGGAATGAGCGTTCCTCGATCGATCCGTCGGTCTTCGAGCACAGTATTAATTCCATCCACCAACTGAAGGTTTTGGAGGATGGTGATTATATTGTGGCCGCAACCATGCCGGTCGTTGCGATCGATACGCCGGATAACCGTCCTAGTCAGGACATCGAGATTTATGTGAATGGCGAACCAGCCCCCGGGTCCCAAGGTCGGACAGGTTACATTCGTAATCAACCTCGAAACACCAACATGCAGGATGAAACTTCCTGCCATGCACATCTGCTGTTGCAGGGCTTGAGTGCTGGGGATGTGATTGAGGTCAAAGCTTCTAAGACCGCACAGCCTGCCATTCGGACTGCCATTCAAACTGCCAGTTTGTTTGTAGAGAAAGCCGAGGCCGGACGCACCATCTTCTCGGCTGTGTCGGACGATTCCCTGGATGGAGTCAACTTGAATCCAGACTGGGAAGGTGCAGGAGAAGATCCCGTCGAGTTGCCTTGGGTTTCCAATCGTAAAGACAGCGGTATTTCCCACTCTGATGGCGGAGCTGGCATCAGTCTTTCAAGTGGAACTTACCTGGTGTATGTGAACTTGCCATTGCAGCGCACTTCGGGAGCACGTCTCTCACCCAGTCTTGAAATCCTCCTTGACGGTTCAATCGTTCCGGGTGGTCAATCCCGTCACGGCTACAACCGAAATGCCAGTGGGCACATTGAATCTTCCGTTCACTTTGCAGGTATCGTTGAGGTGAGTGGAAATCAGACACTGACCACCCAAACACTTCGATATGCGAATTCCGGTAATACGGGTAACGCCGTTCTTCCAACCGGGAAGAAAGGCTCCATCATGATCGAAAAGATCGACAATGATGGAGTGTTCACGGCAACAGCCGTTGAAACAACCAACGCGGCGGATCCTGCCGACTGGAATGCTGCCAGCAAAGAACAGATCATCTGGGAAAGCCCGGCGGTCAATGACAGTTCCACCTACAATCACAGCGGTGAAGACATCACTGTTCGCCAAGCTGGTGATTACCTGTTGGTTTACAACGATCTGCTTCAAAGTACTGCCCAACGTCCGAATCCACGTATCACAGTGGAAATCAACGGTGCTGCTTATCCCGGTGCTGAAGCCAAGACGCACTATATCCGTAGCCTTGATGGCCACAACACGGCTTCTGCTACCATGGCGATTCTGCTGGAAGGTCTATCCGCCAACGATGTTGTCACCGTCAGCACCCAACGTGAAGGTCAAACCGGTGCGGTTGGCATTGAAGAGTTTTCTAACGAAGCTGCTATTCTTGGTTTGATCAAAAAATCCAGCTTGAACACTGCCAGCATTGCATCCGCTCCTCGCATTACTTCCTTCACTGGGGATCGAAATGGTTTCCAGATCAATATTCAGGAGTTCGCACAAACAGTTGATGCGGGTAGTGTGGCTGTTACGTTGAACGGTCAATCCGTGGACGTCGATGTGAATTCCTCAGGTGGTGTTGCAGTTGTCAGCTATGCATTTACCAGCATTCCTGATTCCGGAAGTTCCCATGCCATTAGTGTCAGTTATAAGGACTCCGCGGGTGGCTCTCATTCAGCTGATCTGAGTTTTACTATCACAGATGTATACTCCAAAATTCCAGGTTTCTTCGCCAACAATTCTGTGGATACAAACAGCAACGGTTTTACGGCCAACGTATCGCAGATCTCTGAGGCACAATCCGGTGCCACCAACCTGCACGGCAACAATATCGACAATGCCAATCGTCAGTTGCAGGGAGGTTACAGCGATGCTGATGGTAACCAGTATATAAACGAAGTTGGTCCTGACAGTGCCAATTCCTGGCAGCTCAATCCAGTCGATGTTTCGATTGTTAACTTCGAGCAAGATGGTGGATCTGCTGGTAACTTCAATGATGCCAGTGGTTTTACGGATGCACCCATTCCGGGCATTCCCGGATTCAACGACAGCACGGACGGTATAGCTGCCGAATTCCTGACCTACCTCGAGTTGGATCAAGGATGGCATTCGTTTGGTGTGAATAGTGATGATGGATTCCAGGTAACCATGGGGCCAGCTACCCAGGACTTGCTCGCTGCGAGTGTGGGAGAGTTTAACGGCGGTCGTGGTTCAGCTGATTCAATCTTTGAATTCTACGTCGAAGAATCTGGATTCTACCCAACCCGTCTGTTGTGGTTTGAAGGAACCGGTGGCGCAAACGTCGAGTTCTTCAGTGTGGTGGACGGTGAGAAGATTCTGATCAATGACCGGGACAATCCTAATGCCACCAAAGCTTATAGTGTGGCTCAGACCCGTCCTTACGTGTCACATTTTGAGCCAGTATCCGGCACCTTGGCTGATGAAGTGGCCTTCACCATTACCAACGGCAACATTAAAGTGAACCGTGACTCGGTTCAACTGAGTGTTGACGGTGCATTGGTCATCCCGCCTAACGTCAAAGTGGATGGGAACAACATCACCACATCGTTCAAGAATCCTGTTCCATTTGCTGGTGGGGATCACGTGGCGATCCTCACTTACACTGAGAATAGCAATCCCCCTGTGACTCGAACAGTTGAACACCGCTTCACCGTTCCAAGAGGGATGGCAGCGGTGTTGGAAGACGAACCTTTCGCTTACTGGACATTCAGAGAAACGTCCGGAGGCCAGGCCTTAAGTGAATTAGGTGGTGGTATCGTTGGCACATACTATAATGGCCCAACCTTGGGTGAAGAACGTTTGGTGCCGGGTGCTGCTTCAGCGGCTGTGTTGTTTGATGCATCAAAGGGCTCCTATCTCGACATTCCGGATCATCAGGATATTAACAACGCTGCAGGCAATCCTGCTTGGAAGGAAAAAACCATCGAGATATGGTTCAAAGCACGTAATTTGCCTTCAAGCGATCCTCTCGGTGAAGGTTTTGCTGCTGATGTGGCGGATGCCCAGATTATTTATGAGCAAGGTGGCGCTACCCGTGGTTTGAATGTTTACCTGCGAGGAAGTCAACCTGGTCCGAACCCACAAGAAGCTGAACTATGGTTTACTGCCATCAACCGCGCAGAAGAGATTTGGGGAGGTATTCTTCCCTTTGAACAGACCGGTGGCATTGGCAGCAATGGAGAGCCGGTTGGAATCAGCACCACTATTCAGGCCAATACGGTTTACCACGCCGTGTTTGTCATGAATGGTGACGATGAGGTCGATGGTTACGAAGGAACCCTGACTGGTTATCTTAATGGTGAGCAGTTTGCTGAAGTAGGTGGTGTTCACTTACTTTATAACCATACGGACGATGTCGCATTTGGTGCACGCAACGAAGAGGCGGTACTTAATGACTTTATCGCCAGCGGAACCTTCTCTCCCGATTATTGGGCAACAGGTGACTTGATGTGGTATGACGGTTGGTTGGATGAAGCGGCGTTGTACAACACCGCGCTTTCCGCTGACAGGGTCAAAGCACATTATGAAGCAGGCATGAGCGAAGTGCCCTTCACACCAGAGCAACCTGAACCTCCAGTCGGTGCAGGTCAGGTCAACTCCATTGCCCTCACGGACGGCAGTGTCGTGATCGAGTTCGAGGGTACCTTGAAGAGTTCGGCAACTGCGAACGGTCAGTATGCTCCGGTAGCAGGCGCCACTTCGCCTTACTCGGTGACACCTGATCAGTCCACTCAGTTCTACATCGCGGAATAATTTGAGTAAGACACAGTAACGTTTGAAAAGCACAAGGCCGGATCCCTTAAAAGGATCCGGCCTTTTTAAATGGTGAATAGTGAATTTTGAATGGTGAATTAGCTGAGAAGGGGATTGAAGCCGGCTTGGCGAAAGTGGTGGTCGCTTGTCAATGAGTCGGTGATGTTGAGTTCCTGCATGAGGCAAAAACTGACACAATCGGTGAATGACCATTTTTTATCGCTGTATTTGCGGAAAAATTGACTGGCTGTGTGATATCTACTTGGTCCGACCCACTCTAGTGAGATGGCCTTTGACCGTTCAATCGTTTCCAGGAAATCTGAAGCAGCCAGGTGGCTATGACGCATTAATAGGAGTGTGGCTGATTCATCAATGACATAATCGGTCGTTAAGAACCGGTAGCCATTATCGGTGAGTTTTGCCAAAAGCGCGACTGCTCGATCATGATGTACATCGGTGCTGTCCCATAAGGCCAGAAACCCCGCGCTATCAATCAGGATATCATTTGCTGCCATACAATATGGAATCAATGTTGTTGTGGTTTGTTGGTCCTTTAGGGCTGGGAGTCGCTCGTTTCCCTATGTTCAGGAATGGATCTTTTTCCTTATCCGGATGAGGAGGGGCAGTTTCAACTGGCTCCAGCCTGGCAGCAGGTTTTCCCCGGTGGGACAACACGAAGCTTTCTCCTTTGGCGATTCTTTCCAAAAAGTTTGCTGCATTCTTCCTGAATTCCAGCATGGTAACAGTTGTCATGGATTTAAGTTAAACTTCAAGTTTAAGTTGATCAAGGGGCGAATACTCGTAGTTGATCATACTAAAGTATTCTTTCACTCTTGAATCTCCTCCTTCCACCCGTGGTGGCGGCATGGTCAACTAAACTCCCTTTTCCTTTGGTTGTTTGAAGGATCGGTTTTTGAGTGTCGCAGGCTTCCCAAGCGGAGGTTGATGGATCTTTGCACACCACAAGGGACGCGCCAGGTTAAAGAGTCTGACCTCTCATCCTTGAGGTTCCAAATAGGCAGTTACTGTTTATCTTACATTTTCTACATGCATTCTCCGTTTCACATTGCTTTGCGCCTCTGCGCCTCTGCGCCTTTGCGATAAAAACAAGCAGTCATTGAGAACTGTGGGGTCTATTAAAAGGTTCCATGCAAGATTCGATAACGTTTAGAAGGGTTGGAATAAAATGGATGCCCAATGGTGAATTTGTCCCCTTTATCAGGATGAACGCCAAGGCGCAAAGATCGCCAGGGCCGCAAAGATTTCTGTGGATCACCCTCTTCAGGAAACCCTTGTTAAAAGCACCATTGCGCTTGATAAACCATTCATTTTAACCATATCTTCTATGCCTCGCGGCTTCGTGGAAAAAATGGAAAACTTACCTCTTGGTTTAGAACCATTTGTATAACTGGATGGCGTTAACCAGGCGTGCATGCGTAGTCGCGGGATTATACTTGCTCCGCAGTGCGGGTTACTTGCCTTTGAATTGGTGCATCATGGCGCGTTTGAGTTCGCGGTCGGAGTCGCGGCGTTTGAGGTCTTCCCGTTTGTCGTGCTGGACCTTTCCTTTGCCCACAGCCAGTTTGACTTTGACCTTGCCGTTCTTCCAGAAGAGTGAGAGGGGGAAGATGGCGTTGCCCTTGATGTCACCGAGTCCGAAGAGTTTGCGGATTTCGGATTTGTTGAGGAGCAGCTTGCGCCGGGCTTTGGGATCGTGGTTGATCCAGTTGCCAAAGGCGTATTCCTCGATATGGGCGTTGTAGAGCCACACTTCCATGTTTTCGACACGTGCGAACGCGTCCCGGATGACGCCTTTGCCGTTTCGAAGGGATTTGACTTCCGTGCCATGCAGCACGATCCCGGCTTCGAACAACTCGAGGATATGGGATTACTGGCGATTTCGTTGGAGTTGTTTTTCTTGGCCATGGGTTATGGGACAAAAAAGCCGGAAGTAAGCTTCCGGCTTGAAAGGGTCGTTTGGCCCCGTCCAGGTGATTGCTGGCAGGCCATTCAGAAGAGAAGCCGCGTTATTGCATTTCGTCTTCTCTGAGTTTTTCAAAAGAAATCTTCTCCTGAACGATTTCTTCCAACGCTGTGTCGGCTGTGCCGAGTGGCTTGTCTGATTCGATCAGAGGTCGACTCATTCCGCCTCCACCGGAACTGAGCTGACGCACGCGTCGTGACACCAGGTTCACCAGGATGTTCGGGTTGGTGACCTTGTCCATTGCTATTTTGACTAAATCCGTATTCAATGTGCTGTTCTCCTTCGAGTTAACCAGCCCGATACGATAGGGGGTGAACCGCCCAATGCAACCTTAAAGTCACTCTGAAAATAAGTTATTTTAAAGATGCTGCTGATGGGGATATCTCTCCTTGTTCTTGACATTGTTGAGCAAGATCTGAAATAAAATCGCACTCCTACGAGTTTTTTTCGGCATATGGCCCAAGTTGACCAGGAAATGGGTCGGGGTAAATGATGCATTCTCAGGGAAATTGGACAAAGGTATAACCAGGTGAAAAAAGGTTTGAAAGGTGAGATTCCGCGTCAGGCAGTCTATCGACTGTCTGTGTATATGCGTTGTCTGATGCGCCTCAAAGCCAATGGCTTGGAAACAGTGTCCAGTCAGGCGCTGTCCAGCGCCGCCGGTGTCAAACCCACTCAGTTGCGCAAGGATTTGACTTATTTCGGTCAATTCGGAACCCGGGGGTTGGGATACGATGTCAATCAATTGACCGACATGATAGCCGAAGTGTTGGGGACCAACACCTTGCAACCTGTGGTGCTGATTGGGGTGGGTAATCTGGGGAAGGCACTGATTTCCTATCGCGGGTTTGAGAGGGAAGGTTTTGAGATTGTCTCGGCCTTTGATGCGAATCCCGAGGTGGTAGCCCAGGGGAAATTCATGAACGTTCCGGTTCTGAGTTTGGATGAGATTCCTGCTGTCCTTGCCAAACATCAGGTCCGCATGGCGATTCTTTGCATTCCAGTAGAAGCCGCGCAGCCGACCGCCAATGTGCTGATCGAAAACGGTGTGACGGGTATTTTGAACTTTGCACCGATCGTTTTATTGAAACCGGATGGCGTGACTGTCAACAATGTCAACCTGGCTATCGAGCTCGAAAATTTGAGTTACTTCGTTCAGGAACATGCTCCTTCACCTGAAGACACCAGTGAGCCGACTTCTGCTGAAGGGTAGGCTTTCTCCGGTTCAAGATGGATCACTTTCGGAGCTTTCGCTCATTTCTTTTCCGATGGTTTGATACCAATCGAGGAAGGCTTCCGCACTGGCCATGGAATTCAGTATCGGTACTCCACCCAATTGCTGGATCTTTTCCCCGTCTCTCGGTTCAAAGACACGGGCAAACACCGGAGTGGCTCCGTCCACGTATTGGATCACACCTTCCGCCTCTTCGGGCCGTCGCATGGCTGCAAGGATAAGTTTGGCCTGACGGGCGTGAAGTTGATCGAGCAGGGCGTTGTCCGCGCCATCTCCCCGAATGGCGATCACTTTGCCTTTGGACTGGAGTTTGGCGATGATGGCGGGATCTTCGTCCACCACAACCACGGTGTCACCTGTTTCAAGAAATGGATGAATCACATAGTCGCCAGCGCTTCCAAATCCCAGTACGAGCACGTGGTTGTTCCAGGTTTCCTCGATGTGGTGCCGGTTTCGGAACGGATGATACCTGAGCAACCAATGCGTGACTTTGTCATTTGCCAGCAATGGGGTGATGGTCATGGTCAGGACTGACAACAATGCAATTTGACTGATGCGTTCAACTGGGAGCCCGCTGTCCGATAAATGCCCGGCCAAGCCCAAAACCAGGGCAAATTCACTCGTCTGAGCCAGCAGGATACCGCCTTCGATGGCGTGACGTGCGGTGAGTCCGGCTCGTTCGGCGATCAGCGCTACCAGGGCGGGCGTGATGACAATGACCAACAAGGCAAACACCGCGGCTTGCAGCCAGAATACCCAGGATAGCGGGATCCCTGCATAATGCCCGAGAGCGGTAAAGAAGAGGGCGAAGAAAAAGTCAGATAAGGATGTCATGACTCCTTTGGCCAGCCCTTGAACAGGGAAAGAGCTCAGGCTCAATCCTCCAAAAAATGCTCCGGCAATGAGTGGCAGGTCCAGGTAATGAGCGGCGCTGACAAAAAGGAACATGGTGGAAAGGAGAATGAGCAGGAACGATTCTTCATCCGAATCGAATTTCTTCAAAAAGAACGTCCAGAAATGCTGACGAATGGCCCAGGCCAGTCCGCCAAGACAGGCGCCTGAAAGCAGTCCTTTGGAGACATTCATCCATCCGCCGTCTGATTTCACCAGCACCACCACCATCAGGATCATCAGCAAGTCCTGAATCAGCAAAACGCCGATCACCATACGGGCAAATGGTTCGTACATTTTTCTTCCCTGAATCAGCAGGCGAATGGCCAGCAGGGTGGAACTCGTTCCCATGGCAACCGCCGGATAAAAGGCTTCCCGGGCACCGAATCCCATCGAAATGGCCGCCAGCCATCCAATACAAACCAACGCCGCAAACTGCAGGAGACTCACGCGCCAGACGATGGACCATTGGTGTTGGAAGCGTTTTGGATTGAGTTCCATGCCGGATGCGAACACGAGAAAGATCAATCCCATCTCCAGCATTTGTTCCAGAAGGTGTGTTTCCACGCTGGAGGTGAACTGGCCGGCGATCAACCCGCCCAGAATCCAGAAAGGAATAGCCGGCATTTTCAGTTTGCGGGCGATACCCAAACCGGTGCCGGCGATGATAAGGAGGAGGAGGAGTTCAGTCATTGTTTCAAAAGTCCTCGTTCCACCAGTTCGGCGCGTTGGCGTTTGATCCCATCTGCGAAGGGGGTGATGAAATAACTCACACCCAGATCCAACAGGGCTGGGATGGCATGGGTGTCGGGTGTCATGACACAGCATGGGATGCTTGCCTGCTGGGCGCGGAATGCCAGTAATTGGTTGGCTTCCTCGATTTGAAGCGCTGACACAATCAGCTTCGCCTGTTCGAAACCCGCCGCTTCCAGAAGATCCCAGTCATGGATGTTACCGTGAATGGTGCGACATTTGAGTTCTTTCAGTTTGTTGGGATCGGAATCAATGGCGGTGACTTTCTCGCCGGATGCCACCAGTCGCGTGACGATGTCCCGTCCCATGGCGTTCATGCCGATGACCAGGATTGTTGGTGATTCGTGAGAATGCTCGTCTTTGTCCGCATCATCCCGTTGTTTCCAATCAAAATACCGGCTCCAGGTCCTGCTGTGATGCATCCAGTGCAACAGTTGTTTTCGAAACAAGATGCCATAGGAGGAAAACACGATGGTGATGATCCCGGTCCAGGCAACCAGCGTTTGTATTTCAGGTGAAACCAATTCCTGTCTGGCAGCCAGAGCGATCAGGATCAGGGAGAATTCACTGATTTGCGCCAGATGCAATCCGCTTAATACAGTTCCTTCGCTTCGTCTTCCTAGCTTCCATAGAACTCCTCCCACCACCACGAACTTCAAAACCATGACCAAAGCTGACAGCATGAAAACGTGGATCCACATGGTCAGGCTCAAATCCAGTTTGATTTTAGCTCCCAACAGCACAAAGAAAATCACCACGAAGAAGTTCATGAGTGGGTGGACCCGTCGTTTGAGTTCCATGTTGTATTGGGATTGCGCCAGACTCAGCCCAGCCAGAAAGGCTCCGATTTCGTGTGAAAGGCCAAAAATATGGGCGAGCGATACAAACAAAAAGCACCACAGCAAACTCCAAATAAACATCATGCCGGGGATGGGGAGCGACCAGTTCAACGCCGGATTGACCATGAATCTGGAAGCCAGCCAGGCAATCACAATCAGTGCTCCCATACCTGCAACGGCACGGACCAGGATGATCCAGCTTGAGCTGCCGGAGCTCTCTCCGGAAGGATTCATGCTGGAAATCCAGGTGATCGCGGCCAGTGCCGCCACATCCTGTAGCAGGAGGATCCCAATCGCGATCCTGCCATGAAATGCCTTCGATTCGCGGTGTTCCTGCAATAACTTAACCACCACCACCGTGCTGCTGAACATGAAGGTGAGCCCGAGAATCCAAGCCGTTTGGTTGGTATACCCAAGCAAGAACGTGACGCCATAAATGAGTAGAAAAGTAAACCCCATTTGCAAGGAACCGGTCCACATGACTTCCTTTCCTGCAGCTTTGAAGTGTCGGATATTCAGTTCGATACCGACCAGGAAAAGGAGGAGGATGACTCCTGTCTCCGAAAGGAAGTCCAGGTGTTCCGTTTCATGAATCCACCCGAAGCAAGGGCCGATGAGGAGTCCGGCGAGAAGATAGTTGACCACAGCGGGCGTTTTCAGACGCCGGGTGATCAGCATCAAAAAACTGGCTGCCACCAGCATCAGGCCAAGATCTTCGATCAGGTATAAATGATTCATATTCCTTCAACAGCCATCCGCATACGGCCATAAAAAAGTCTGCATAATGTGCCACCCCGGTGGATCAAACTCAAATGCCAAAACTTTAAAAAGACCTTTGACCGTTTCGTTTTCAGGAATATGTTTGGGATGGAGGAAGATGGTCAAAAGTGATGCTGTTTTCCCCACTATGGTTTGAGGATAAGACGAATCGAAATTGAATATGCAATTGGATAAATACACCATCAAAGCTCAGGAAGCCGTCCAGAACATGCAGTCGCGGGCAAAGGATCGGGGGCATCAGGAGATCGATTGCGAGCATTTGCTTTTGGCCTTGCTGGATCAGGAAGACAGTCTGGTTCAGTCCGTGCTGACCAAGCTTGGAGAGCAGCCTGCCTCACTGCGTCAGCAATTGGAGCAGGCCCTGGGGCGCAGGGCCAAAGTACAGGGAACGGGGGATGTGTATTTGAGTCAGGCTCTGCGCAAGGCCTTTGACAAAGCCGAATCCGAGGCTCGTCAGCTCAAGGATGAATACACCAGCACGGAACACCTGTTGCTGGGCATCGTGCAGGAGGCGGGTGCCACGTTGAAAGATGATTTCAAGAAAAAGGGCATTCTGCGGGATCCCGTGTTGAAAGCGTTGATGGACTTGCGTGGAAACCAGAGGGTGACGGATCAAAATCCGGAGGATAAATACAAGGCCCTTGAAAAATATGGCAAGGACCTGACCGCTCTGGCGCGTGCCGGAAAGATCGATCCGGTGATCGGTCGGGATGAGGAGATCCGTCGGGTGATGCAAGTGTTGTCGCGACGCACCAAGAACAATCCCGTCCTGATCGGTGAACCCGGTGTTGGGAAGACCGCCATTGTCGAAGGTCTGGCACGTCGCATCATCAGCGGGGATGTCCCTGAATCCCTCAAGAACAAGAAGCTGGTGGCCATGGATATCGGGGCGATGATTGCCGGTGCCAAATATCGTGGTGAATTTGAAGACCGGTTGAAGGCTTTTCTCAAGGAAGTGACCTCCAGTGACGGTAAAATCATTCTTTTCATCGACGAACTGCACACCATCGTCGGGGCCGGTAAAACCGAAGGTTCCGCCGATGCCGCCAACATGTTGAAACCCCAGCTGGCGCGCGGCGAACTGCGATGCATTGGAGCAACAACGCTGGATGAATACCGTAAATACATTGAAAAAGACCCCGCTCTCGAACGGAGGTTTCAACCTGTTTCGGTACAGGAACCCACGGTGGAAGCAACCATCGCCATTTTGCGTGGTTTGAAGGAGCGTTATGAAAACCATCATGGGATTCGGATCCAGGATACAGCGCTGGTCGCTGCCGCAACCTTGTCCGACCGGTACATTGCCGACCGGTTCCTGCCGGACAAAGCGGTGGACCTGATGGATGAAGCCGCTTCGAGGCTCAGGATTGAACTCGATTCCATGCCGACCGAGATTGACCAACTCGAACGTCAGATCATGCAGTTGGAAATCGAACAGACCGCTCTCAAAAAGGAAAAAGACGAGGCATCCCTTGATCGGTTGGCCAAAATTGAAAAGGAACTGGCCAACCTCAAGGAAACGGCGTCCGAACTCAAAGCACAGTGGCAGAATGAAAAGACCGCGATCAATGCCACCAGTTTGATCAACAGCCAATTGGAAGAAGCCCGTCTTGCCATGGAAAAAGCCGAGCGGGAAGGGGATCTGCATGAGGCTGCCCAGATCAAATACGGTCAGATTCCCAAGTTGGAAGATCAATTGGCCAAAGCCGAGCAGGCGTTGAAAGAACAGCATCATCAAAGCAAAATTCTGAATGAAGAAGTCACCGATGAAGACATAGCCCAGGTGGTGGCATCCTGGACAGGCGTGCCGGTTTCGAAAATGCTGGAATCCGAACGCGAAAAGTTGGTTCAGATGGAATCCCGGCTGCATCAGCGTGTCGTGGGGCAGGACGAAGCGGTGAAGGCGGTTTCCAATGCCGTGCGACGGGCTCGAAGTGGATTGCAGGATCCGAATCGACCGGTCGGTTCGTTCATCTTTCTCGGCCCAACCGGTGTGGGCAAAACCGAAATGGCGCGTGCGTTGGCCGAGTTTTTGTTCGATGACGAGCAGTCGATGGTCCGTATCGACATGACCGAATACATGGAGAAACACGCGGTCGCGAGATTGATCGGAGCGCCTCCCGGCTATGTGGGTTTTGAAGAAGGGGGGCAATTGACAGAGACTGTTCGACGTCGCCCTTATTCGGTGGTTCTGTTTGATGAAATTGAAAAAGCTCACCCGGATGTATTCAATATCCTGTTACAAGTACTGGATGACGGACGCTTGACGGACGGGCAGGGCCGGCAGGTGGATTTCAAGAACACGGTGATCATCCTGACCAGTAATATCGGTTCACCATTGATCCAGGAATTCTATGCGCGAAGTGACCGTGATGACTCCGAGGCCGTTGCCGGTCTGGAACTGCGGATTCAGGAAGAAATGAAGCGTCATTTCCGTCCCGAATTTCTCAATCGATTGGACGATACGATCATCTTTCATAGCCTGAGCGAAGAAGATCTGGCGGTCATCGTGGACATTCAGCTCAGGATCCTGTCCAAACGATTGGACACCCAGAAACTCACCTTGGAACTGACAACGGAAGCCAAGCGATGTCTTGGACGCGAAGGTTTCGATCCTCAATTTGGGGCCCGCCCTCTCAAACGAGCCATTCAGGAACGGATTCTGGATCCGCTTGCGATGCAGTTGCTGGAAGGAAAGGTCAAGCCCGGCTCAACCATCTACATCGACGCACAGGACAACGAACTTATTTGGTCTTACTCTTAACGCCGAGGGTGGCATGGTTTTTTAGACAGGATGAACAGGATTTACAGGATTGTTTGATCTAAGGTGGGAGGTTTACAGGTTTTCCCTCGTGGGGATATTTGGATTCGGATGCCGTCAGAATGAGGGAAAGCTGCCACGTGGGTAGATCGTGACGTCCCGTCGCGCACCTTGTGGTATGCATGCATCCATTTACTTTTCGTTGGGGGCAGTCTGTCGTATTTGAAGGCCTGACATCCGGCACCGCGGTGGGGCGATCCTGGTTGCCGGGTGGCCACCTTCTGGCGAAGGCAGCTACGGGGGGCGTCCTTTTTCAGGACTTTGTCGGCCTGTACTTGCTTTCGTGTTGATTGTGGCTTTAACTAGGCTTCCAAAAGGGTGACTTCAGGACGACATGAATTTAGAATTAATCGCAAAAGCCAAATCATACGGATTTTCAGACAAGCAGATTGCCAATTTGACAGGGAAAACGGAAAAAGAAATCCGTGACTACCGTCATCAGGAGGGATTGATCCCCAGTTATCGTTTGGTAGACACCTGCGCCGCTGAATTTGAGGCTTATACACCCTATTTTTACTCCTCATACGACCGTGGTGACGACGAAATACAGGCCTCGGACACGCGCAAGGTGATGATTTTAGGCGGGGGACCGAACCGTATTGGTCAGGGGATTGAATTTGATTACTGCTGCGTGCATGCTTCCTTTGCCCTCAAGGAAACCGGCTTTGAGACCATTATGGTCAACTCGAACCCTGAAACGGTTTCCACCGATTACGACACCAGTGACAAGCTTTTCTTCGAACCACTTACCCTCGAAGACGTCCTTCACATCTATCATCGTGAAAAATGCTGGGGGGCCATTGTTCAGTTTGGGGGGCAAACGCCGCTCAACCTGGCCATCGGCCTGCGTGAAAACGGGGTCAATATCATTGGCACATCGCCTGACAGTATTGAAACCGCGGAAGACCGCAAGTTGTTTGCCGCGATGCTGCATAAACTCAATATCCCTCAGCCTTCCAATGGTTTGGCGGTCAACGAGGAGGAAGCGTTGGAAGCTTCCAAAGAGCTGGGGTATCCGGTGTTGGTTCGCCCAAGCTTTGTGTTGGGTGGGCGCGCCATGCAGATTGTTTACTCCGATGCGGAATTGCGCCAATACATGCGCTATGCGGTGGAAGCCTCTCCTGAGCGTCCTGTTCTGGTGGACAAATTCCTGGAAGATGCCGTCGAGGTGGATGTGGATTGCATCTGTGATGTGGGATTGTTCGACGATCCATCCGAAGGGACCATCGTGGTAGGGGGCATGTTGGAACACATTGAATTTGCCGGGGTGCACAGTGGTGACGCGGCGATGGTGCTTCCGCCACATACCCTCAGCCAGAATGTGATCGATACCATTCGGGAATATTCTCATGCGATGGCCAGGGAATTGAAAGTGATTGGACTGATGAATGTTCAATACGCGGTCAAAGACGAGGTGGTTTATGTGCTTGAAGTCAATCCACGCGCTTCACGTACTGTTCCCTTTGTCAGTAAGGCTATTGGAGTGCCTCTGGCCAAATTGGCCGCCAAGGTTATGTCTGGAATTCATTTGAAAGATCTGGGTTTCACTGAGGAGATTTGGCCCAAATACTGGGCTATCAAGGAATCCGTGTTTCCTTTCAATAAATTCTTCGGCCAGGATATTTTGCTGTCGCCGGAAATGAAATCGACGGGTGAAGTCATGGGCCTGGATGCCGATCTTGGCACTGCCTACGCCAAATCGCAGATGTCGGCCCATGCTCCGTTGCCGCTTGAAGGACGTGTTTTCATCAGCGTCAACCAATCGGATAAGGCTCAGATCGCCGAAATTGCCAAAGACCTTGCCGGTCTTGGGTTTGAGTTGGTTTGCACCGAGGGAACAGCCAAAGTGTTGACTCAGGCTGGCTTACAGGTCAGGGAGATCAAGAAATTGAGTGAAGGACGTCCCAATACCGTGGATTTGCTGAAGAATGATGAAATCGATCTGGTGATCAATACACCGTCAGGACAGGCTCCCAGGGCGGATGAAGTCAAGATTCGGACAACCGCCGTTTATTGCGGGGTGCCGATTATGACGACCTTAAGCAGTGCCAGAGCCGCCACCTCCGCGATTGCGGCGTTGAAGAAAAACGGCTACACCGTCAAACCTATTCAGGAATACCACTAAAGATCACCATTGAGTATCTTTCTGAATGGTGCATAGTCTCCCTTTGATAATCTATTTTGAGAACTGGAATGAAGAAGTCTCCCCTAATGAAAAGGATGTCCAAGCGGGTTGCGACCCTCCTGGTCTTGCCGATTACGTTTGCAGCACAAGGTTCATTGCTTGCCCAACAGGAGTTACGTCCGCTTTCGCTGGAGGACTGCTTTGAAATTGCCTTGCAAGACAATTTGACCGTTCAAATCGAACGGGTGAATCCGGAACTGTCCTTGTATGACGTGCGTATTTCGGAAGGGGCCTATGATCCGAACTTCTTTTTCAGCTATCGTCAGTCGCACCGACAGGAGCCCGGGCGATTCGACCCCACCATCGGTAACATTCCGGGTTCCCAGTCCGACACGGACAATTTCAGCACCGGTATTTCGGGGCAGTTGCCCACCGGGACACGTTATTCTTTCCAGACTTCCATTTCTGAGACCGAGGTCAATAACGTTGGATTTTCCTTCAACCAGTTTGCAGGGAACGCAGCTTTTTCACAATTGCGTCAGCCTTTGCTCAAGAATTTCTGGATTGATGGAGCACGGCTGAACATCAAACTGGCCAAAAACCAGCTCAATCAATCGGATTTACTACTGGAGTGGCAGATCATGAACACGCTGGTCCAGGTTGAGCTGGCATATTACGATCTGATTTTTGCCCAGGAAAACGTCAAAGTTCAGGAGAAAGCGGTTCAATTGGCTGAGCGTCTTCTTTCCGAAAACAAGAAGCGGGTCGAAATCGGTACCATGGCACCTTTGGACGAAAAACAAGCCGAATCCCAGGTGGCCGCCCGCCGTGCAGATCTTTTAGGTGCGAATCGCACCCTGGTTGTGCGTCAAAACGCTCTCAAAAACCTGTTGAGTGATGAATACACCGCCTGGATGAACGTGGCTATTCAGCCGACCGAAGGTTTGCGTGCTGTTCCCGTGGTGATGGATTTGCAGGACAGCTGGCACAAGGGGATGAACGATCGTCCAGATTTGGCCGAGCGGAAAAAAGCCCTGGAAAACCAGGGTATTCTGGTCAAATTTCGACGCAATCAGCTGTTTCCCCAGCTTGACCTGATCGGTAGCATTGGCTATTCCGCACAGGCACGGGATGGAAGTTACGGAGATCTATTCAATCAATTTACCGGTCGAGACAATCCGGTATGGTCCGTTGGTGCGGAACTGAGTATGCCGTTGAGCAGACGTCAGGACCGTTACAACCTGAAATCAGCCAAGGCCCAAGCCGAGCAATTAAAGCTCAGTTACAAACGCATGGAGCAACAGATCATGGTGGACATCGAAAATGCGGTGTCCTTGACCAAGATCAATATCCAGCGAGTTGAAGCGACGCGTCAGGAGCGTGAGTTCGCCGAAGCGGCGCTCGATGCAGAGCAGAAGAAGCTTGAAGTGGGTAAGAGCACCAGTTTCATTGTGCTTCAGTTGCAACGGGATTTGACGGCCGCCCGGTCGAGTGAGATCAATGCGCTCGCTGAATACAACAAGGCGCTTGCTCAACTTTCATTGAATGAAGGTTCCGTGTTTGACCGGCATTCCATTACAGTGGAAGAAATCGAAACTGACGCGGATGGGAATCCTCTTCTGGAACCTGTATTCAACGAATAAGGTTCCGGTGATATGGCGAATCCCTCATCCCCTGAGTCCATCCAAAAAATGTGTGCCCAATGTGGGCTCTGTTGCTCGGGTGTGCTCTTTGTGGATGTTCAGTTGCAAGATGGACAAGAACGCAACACTCTGTCCGAGCTAGGTGTCGAACTCGAGGAACACGATCAGCATTCTTACCTGGTGCAACCTTGTGCCTGTCTCAAGGGCAAGAACCAATGCCGGATCTACCAGAACCGGCCCAGCATGTGCGCCTCCTTCGATTGCCGCCTCATCCAGCGTTTTATGGATGGAGAAATCGATGCGACCGAATGTTCCGCCAGGATTCAGGAAGCGGTGGGACACATGGAGGCCGTCAAATCCATCCTGCGAAAGTTAGGGAACACAGATGAAGACATTCCATTGTTCCTTCGCACGGAAGAAATCCTTTCCCAACCCTGGGACCTTGCTGCGGACGAAAACATCAATCTGTTGAAAGACGAACTGTTTGATCGCTCAGCGAAACTGAGTGCCTTTCTGGAAAACCACTTTCTGGAGGGTTGCAGTGAGGAGGACGAAGAGGATTCCTTGTAACCTCTCTCTGATTTGGCAGAAGCCAAACCCAGTCCCGGAGCCACTAACTGACAGACAACAAGTCCTTGCGGGTGGCTGTTCCGGTTGTGCCCAGTTGGTGGATCACACAGGAGGCTGCTCTCATGGCCAGGTGCATGGCTTCCTGCGGTGTGGCGCCCGATGCCAGGGCAGAGCAGAGGTTGGCTGTGACAGAATCGCCCGCGCCGACAATATCGATGGGGCCACGAACGGGCAGGGAAGGTTCATGTATGTGTGGAGCGCCCGGACTGGCGCTTACAATTCCCTGGTCGGCCATGGAGACAAAGACGGGCAGGTTCGTTTTGTTCACGAGTGCCTGCGCCTGAATACCCACGTCTTCGGGAGATAAAGCCTCTGTGGCTCCAATCCATTGAGAAAGTTCGTCGGCATTCATCTTGAAGGTAAGGTTGGGATAGGTCTTCAGGCTGCGACGGCTGTCGGCGATGACCGGCAATGTTGGTTTGGCACTCTGTAGCTCACCCAGGCAAGCGAGCACTTCCCGGGTGATGACACCTGTTTCAGCGATGTCCACCTGGTCCATCACGATCATGGCGTCCACACGGTCGGCAATGGCATGGATTCCTTCACAGATTTTTCTGGAAATGGATGAGGGAGTGGGTGACCAGTTTTTGATGTCCAATCGGTTTAATTCCTTCGGAGCTTGGCCGGGTTCCAGTACGAGAGGTTTGGAATAGGTGAAGGTATGCCGTTGATCCGTCTCCAGAAAATGCCCGGTGTTCACTCCCGAGAGTTTGTCGAGGGCCTGTTTCAATAGCCATCCTTCACCGTCCGTACCACGAAAACCGATGGCATGAATTTCTCCAATCCCGAGTGCCACCAGATTGTTCAGAATGGTTCCCGCCGCTCCCGGTTGCGTGCGTACACGGGTGACGTTGTGGACTTCCAGTCCCGTTTCAATGGAGGTTTCCTTTCGGCTGGGATCGATCTCAAAATAACGATCCAGACAAAAGTCGCCAATGATGGCGATGTTCAAACCATCGTAGCCTTTCAGGATTTCTTGGATTCTGTCTTGGGTCATGCGGATTTGAGAGCGTGATACAAGTGGTGTATATAGGCGGCGTTGTCGCACTGCACGTAATGCATCTGGCCTCCCATCCGGGAGTAGCTTTTGCAGAATCTGAGATAGTAGGCGGGGTTGGTCTTGGGCGGTTCGCCTTGGGTCCAATCCCAATTGCC
>Ga0255780_10000643_pt1 | contig 33289 bp, 30 predicted proteins | sample 071ome_32_FD_179978 | JGI IMG/M metagenome (GOLD analysis project Ga0255780, IMG submission 179978) | Coastal salt marsh microbial communities from the Groves Creek Marsh, Skidaway Island, Georgia - 071405AT metaG (version 2) | ecosystem: Environmental > Aquatic > Marine > Intertidal zone >... | reverse complement strand
ACTCGATGTTGACCAAAAAGACGAGGATACCCTTCCACCCTACGCAATGTTAGATGAAATCTTGCGTCACCATATCGAAGGTGGAAAATCTCAGGAAGAAATTGTTTCTCTTGGTTACGGTCAAGAGATTGTTCTCGATGTGCTAACACGATTGGAACGCAATGAACACAAGCGCTGGCAAATGTCGCCAGCACCTCGTGTGAGTTCACGGGCTTTCGGACAAGGCTGGCGTCGTCCACTCGCTTCACGCCATCAATGGCGAAGAGATCAACATGAACATTGAGCGGAGTGAGGATGATATGAGCAACAATATTCTCAATATTGCAGGATACCGTTTCGTTGACCTACCCGACCGAGACGACCTCATAGAGCCATACCAACACACCTGCCAGCGACTGCATCTCAAGGGGACAATTCTTATCGCACCTGAAGGCATCAACTTTTTTCTTGCCGGTGTAGAACAAGCGATTGAGGATTTCATTCTCTTTCTTGAACAAGATGAACGATTCAAAGATATACCAGTCAAAAAATCATGGACATCGTATCAACCGTTCAACAGAATGAATGTACGACGAAAGAAAGAGATCATCAGTGTTGGGCTCGAAGAGGTTCGACCAGCAGAATTTACTGGCCCAAACATCAAACCGTCCGAACTCAAGCAGCTTCTCGATGGCGGGCGACCAGTTCACCTCCTCGATACCCGCAACATCTACGAAATGAAAATTGGTACATTTGAGAATGCGATTGATTTGAACATCGAATCATTTCGAGATTTCCCTGCGGCCATAAAGGCGTTGCCCGATTCAATGAAAGATGAACCTATTGTGATGTTTTGCACCGGGGGCATCCGATGTGAAAAAGCGAGTGCCATCATGCTCGATGCAGGTTTTCAAAATGTACGTCAACTGCAAGGCGGTATCCTTGGCTACTTTGAGGACGTTGGTGGCGAGCATTGGAACGGCAATTGTTTCGTTTTTGACCAGAGAGTTGCCGTTGACCCCGAACTTCAGGAAACAGGTGAAGTTGTTTGTTTTGCATGTCGAACTCCACTCACCATCGATGAGCAAAACCACGCCTCATATGTTGTTGGGCAATCTTGTCTTTACTGTGTTGAAGAACCTGTGCCTTCCATCAAATGAACACCCATTGCTTATTGTACTGCAGAATGTTCCAACTGTACAATTCATGTCCATATGTTCCATCGTGGGCGATGAAGAAGAGGTGTGAACTCGAAAGAATCATGTCTCCATACAAGCCAGTTTGTGCATCGTTTGTTGTTCCGGGATAAGGATTGAAAACGAATTGAAGTTCTCCTTCATGCAAAACCCAAAGTGCTGAGGATTCAAGATTTGAGTTTTCTAAACCATGAGCGACAATAAACAGGTGATCCCCGTATGCTTCAATGTGTCGTGGTTGCGATGATTGAATTCCTGGTCTTAATGAATCAATGGTACTGGTTCCACTTGTGCTTCCATCGGAAAAACAAAGTTCATGGCCATATGAAGGCGTGATGCAATCAAAATAGATGATGTCGTTCATGCCCACGCCACCTGCTGATTGACCGACAGCGAGATGTTGAGTTGACAATTGCATCGCCTCAAGTGTGTTGAGGTTAACCGACCACAACATTGCATCAATACCTTCAGTCACAGCATCAAAGATGAGCGTCTCGTTGAGATAATGCAAGCCAATGTTGTCCCCCAGATGTCGAAGTGTCGTATCGCTACCTTCGTATTGCATGTTGGTCAGCCACTGAAATCCTCCATCGTCGAGGAGATGAAGAATCTGTTTTTCCTCATCTTGTAACGCTACAAATGCAGTCCCATCATCAGTTCGGCACGATTCAAGCAGGACGAGGTCGTTATCGTGCGGAATATGCCAAACTGTGATGTTGTGAGCGATGGAAACAATGACTTGTTCAGCGTCGTTCAAGACAGCGCTCATGAAGAGGACGTCGTCTGAAACTACGGCAAAGATTTCACCGAGCCTTGACATGTTGTTCATTTGTTCAAATTCAAGGGCGAGAAGTTCATCAGAAATGCCTTGTTCAATTGGGAGCAATTCCGTTGAGTTGGTCCATGAAACTTGATTTGACTGGTTCCATATCACCACGCCATCGTTCCAAACAAGTGATTTTCGCTCAAGACTTCCGAGCAATGGAAGCACCGTCAAGTCCTCGGTGTGAAGGGCCCACATTTGGACACCTGTTCCATCATCAGCATCGAAGTACACATAAGGGGTCGATGGAACATGAAGAAAGCCAGAAGTTGACCCAGGCAGACTGTCGCCCGCAGGATTGATGTCGAAAATGAGTTCTGTTGCTCCAGTTGCTAGATTCATGATATGGGGTTCACATCCTGCTATGCTGTCCACAGCAGAAAAAACCACCAATGGAGTATGTTCAACGTGCGTCATTTCTGAACATGTTGCGGCAAATGAGTTTCCACTTCCGTTCAAGATATCTGTTGACCTTAACGGCTCGTAGGTGTCAAAGCAGAGTTGGAGCGAAGAAATGATTTCGTCGCTCTGCAAGACGCCATCTTCTGCGGTGCCGGTTAATCCTCCATCATCGATGCCAAAGGAAATCGAAATACCTCGCCAACACATCCACTCCGGTGGATGAGATTGCTCGACCAGTGCTGAATATCCAGAGGTTCCATTCGTGCCATTTCGTCCATTTTGACCCATCGAACCGTGGCATAAAACGGATGATGAGACGGTTTCGTTCATTTGAAGCAATCCATCGAGGTCCATGTCTTGTCCTGCGTTCAGGGTAATGCCTTGACCACCACAAATCTCTGAATCTCCAGGTATGTTCTGTATGTCGAGAAGGTAAGACCGTCCATCAAGACCATCACTTCCTGATGTTCCGGGTTGGCCTTGTGGTCCACTCAGCCCTTGGAAGCCATGACAGAGGAGCGTTGATGAATCAATTTCTTCATCGCTCAATTGGCCATCGATATTTTCATCGATGCCAACATAAATCATTTGACCACCTTCGACACAGGGGGTGATTTCTTCGAAATGTTTGGAGGTGGAGAGAATTTCTCGATGTGTTTCATCTGGATCACCCTGTTCCATCGTCCAAATCAAAAATGAATTAAGTCCTGTGAGGGCGATAAGGAGCGTCATTCCCAGTGATCGTGCATTGATTTTTTTTGAGTTCTTTTTGCTTGATTGTTGCTTTGGAGGCATGCGGAGGGCATTGTAATTTGAGATTCAAAGATTTCTCCTTTCATGTCAAGTCATTTGGTTTGTAAAAGGGGTGATTTGATGAACTGCGACGGGGTGGAAGTAGCATGGAGAGGCCAAAGCGTCTTCAAGAACAACTTGAAGGCCTCGAAGGTAGCACTCGGCAAAAGGGTGCTCGCCTTGTCGTCGACCTTGCCATGACCGCAGGTGCTCAACGGATTATTCCCGTTGACCACGCTCACATTTCGGGCGTCTCTGTGTTGACTGGTGGACATGGCCTTCGCCGATTCTTAGCAGATTTGGAATGCAATGAAGGTCAGGGTGTGAGCATCCCAACGACCCTAAATTCAGCGGGTTGTGACGCGGAGAAATTTGAAGAAATGGGTATCTCCGTACCAAATTTTCTCGAGGCACAATTTGAAATTATCCATGCTTATTCGTCTTTAGGTATACAAGCAACATTGTCATGCACGCCTTATGACCGTGGCATTGAAGTTGAATCGGGTATTGGGAGTTGGGCTGAATCAAACGCCGTATGTTTTGCAAACACATGGTCATCTTTGATGACAAATAGAGAGTCTGGACTTTCTGCACTCGCAACTGCACTGACTGGATACGCACCGGAATGGGGATTGCATCTTTCTCAACATCGACAGCCAAACATCCTTGTTCATCTTGATTGTGAGTTACATCACCTCTCAGACTGGTCAATCTTTGGAGATTGGATTGGGAAGCAGGTCCGGCCAGAATGGAATGTTCCTTTTGGACCGATGCCGTACGTCATTGGAGCCCCTTCGCACATGTCGTTTGGTATGAAGAAAGCACTCACTGCGGCTGCTGCAAATTACGGCACCCCGATGCTTTGGGTGCATGAACATTCTACTGATGGGATTCTATCTGTCAACAAACGTGGTCACCCTATCCTCAACGAGGGAGAATGGCAAGGCGTCCTTCGTTTTACCGAGGATGACCTTGAACAACGTTATCTTGAACTTGAACCAAAACAAAGCGTAGATTTGGTTGTGATTGGCTGTCCTCAAGCGAGCCTCGAGGAAATTCGAATCACTGCCGCCTCAGTTCGAACGTTCTCTGAAATGGGTCAAAGATTAGACGAGCATCGACTATGGTTGTTTACAAGCAAAGAAAATTACGAACTTGCAGTATCTGATGGTAGCATTGACATTCTTGAGCAAGCAGGTGTTCTCATTCTCAAAGATACATGCCCTGAAGTAACACCATACAACCGTGAAAAATACAATCATCTCTTGACAAATTCAATGAAGGCTGAGCACTATCTCACCAGTGGTCTGAACCGTCTGAAGACAAGCGTCGCCTCCATTCATGATTGTGTGAAAGAGGCTTTTCTTCCAACAGAGTTTGATGAAATGAACAATGAGTTTGAACACAAGAGCCCTCCGCCGACACTACAATCAACAAAGACAATTCAAGAAGGAGAGTTTTCTTCAAAAGGAAAGGGACTCTCAAGTCAAAGTGATTTTTCTATTGAAGGAAAAGCTCTTGTAACCGACATTCCAATCACTTTTTTGGGCTATGTAAATCCCGACACAGGCGTAATTGAGGAGGAAGGTCATCCGCTTTATGGCCAAAGTATTGAGGATTCAATTCTCATTTTTCCAAAGGGTAGCGGCTCAACGGTTGCACCATATGTTTTGATGGGATTGATGTACACCTCAAAAGGACCAAAGGCGATTGTGAATCGGGATGTTTGCCCCTTAACACTTCCAGCGTGCTCTCTTCTTGGTGTGCCCTACGGTTTCGGATTTGAACAGGATGCGTGCTTGAGCGTGAATAGTGGGGATGATGTCCGACTCGAGCGACAAGGCGATGTCGTTCATTTGCGTGTTTTGAAACGAAGTGAGGAATGAATTTGGCCACCATTGTGATCACAGGCGTTGCCGGCTTTCTTGGTTCAAGTCTTGCAGAATATTGTCTTCGTCATGGGCATACTGTCGTTGGATTCGATAATTTATCTCGTGGTTCGGAATCAAATCTTAGCGAAATTATTGACAATGAACAATTCCGTTTTATCGAACTTGACCTCACCAATCAACAACAACTTGAGACAAATTTCCCAGAAGCAGATGTATGTTTTCATCTTGCTGCAATTAACGGCACGGTTTTTTTCCATGAGCGAGCACTTGACGTTATTTCATCAAATATTGGTATGACAATGAATGTTCTTCGGCTTTGCATGCAGATATCAACTCGCCTTGTGTTTTCCTCTTCTCCAGAAGCATTTGGACTTGTGGAAAGTATGCCCCTCGAGGATTACAATGAGTCGAAATTTCCCGCAGCTCAAGACCATCAGCGATTTTCATATGGCGCAACGAAGTATGTCGAAGAATTAGCCATGCATTATGGAGCAAGGCAGTCGTTGGATGTTCGGATTGTTCGACCATTCAATGTCTATGGACCACGATTGAGAGGAAAGAAAGACGGTCAAGTCATTGGTCGATTCCTCTCCCAACTTTTGAGCAATGAGCCTTTGGAATTGCATTATGAAGGAAAACATACGAGGAGTTTCACATACATCGATGACGCTATTGAGGGCATATACAAGGCGGGGATGCTCGATGTTTCACACCTTGATGGAAAACCTCTCAGTGGAATGTCGTTCAACATAGGTTCAGACCAAGAACATCAGATGATCGATGTTGCTAAATTGCTCATTTCCCTTTGCCAATCAGAACGAATCGCCCTTCCTGATAAGCCCATGATTTTGGTTGAGTCCGGTTATCCGGGTGATTCAACTCGCCGTTCATGTCAACCTCAAGCAGCACGAGAACATCTTCATTGGGAGCCAAAAACAACTTTGGAAGATGGTCTTCTCCTTATGATTCAAGACGTTCTTCGTCAATCATCGCTATCTTGATGTCGAATTGGTTCGTAGTGGGATGAAATGACTTTTTCATCCGAGAGCAACAATCGCCCAATTCTGTCCATGCCATGTTGACAGAGAAGATGTTCAATCTGGTGAGGTGCGGATACGCCGTTGTACCAAATGCGTTGTACCTTGAGAAGTGCTAATTTAGCCACTGCATCGGGCATGTTGTATTCCTGAACAAATTCGACTTCAACTGCACCGACTGCTCCTGGTATGATGCCGTTTTGGTTTGGCTTCGATTGTTGATTGAGTTGTTCAGCCTCAGCCTCACCAAAGTTGAATGGCCTAGCCGCTTTTTCGATGATGCTAAGCACATCGGGGTGTCCTTGAAAAAAATTCATCGTTGCTTTTCCACTTTGGCGAAGGTGGCGAAGTGTATCTCTCATCTCGCCGTCTCTGTGTTTTGAAAATGAAGCGAGGATATATGGCGGAGATGTTGAAACATGCATGCAGGAAGATATTGTGGATAGATTGAACGCTTCGTTCGGTTGTTTTGTTGCGATGATGGAAATTGGCCGAGGAGAGAGAAGAGCAGTGAGCCATTTGCTTTTTTCTTCGTGAGCCATGTCTGTGAATTCGATAGAGGTAAGTTCGCCATGTTGCAGTTCAACTTGAAACCACTCGTCAAGGGTGCCATCAATGATTTCCTCAATGGCGTGTTGATTGAACTTGATGTAAGATTCCCATACACTGATTTCGTGAATTTCCCCTCTCTCTTTTTTTCTTTTAATCGATTCCTCAGCGTAAGAATTACATCGCGTCAAGAAGCGTACGACAACATCCTTCTCAATCATGGGCACGCCTCTGTTCATATTCTTCTCGCGTCATGTGAAACGTTGCTGGATTCCCTATCCAAACTTCGTTCTTTGGAATCGATTTTGTGACGGTTGCACCCGCACCAACAACAGCATGTTCGCCAACCTTGACGCCGGGTAAGATGGTAGAATTGCCACCGATGACCGCATACTGTTCAATAACAACAGGTTGCCATAGTTCTGCATTCCCAGAGGGAGGGTATTTGTCGTTGAGAATGACAACACTGGGGCCAATAAAGACGTGATTAGCGATGGCAGTTTTATCTGCGATGTAAACGCTACCTTGTATTCTTGTGCTTCGGCCTATTGTTACATCACGGCCGATGTGGGCAAGTGTTCCTATCGAAACATGTTCGCCAATCTTTGTATTTTTTCCGATATGGCATGGCCACCATGCAACTGAATTGTTGTGAAGATCAATTCGTTTGCCATGAATGGGCTCTTCGAACACGTCGATCAACTCAATACTTTAGTTCTCTAAGGAGCATTTCAACATGTCCTGTTGCTTTTACATTATACCTTGCCCATGTTATTGTTCCATCGGGCGAAATTACAAATGTTGAACGTGCGGTACCCAAGTACTCCCGCCCGTAATTTTTCTTTACTCGCCAGGTTCCAAACATGTGATGCAAGGCCAAGTCCTCATCCATAAGGAGGGGGAAATTGAGTTCTTGTTTGGAAATAAAGTTCTGGTGTGATTTTTCGGAGTCCTTTGACACCCCAAACACAACTGAATCGTTGGATTGAAGTCTTGCGATGTTATCTCGAAAATCACATGCTTGTTTGGTACATCCAGGTGTTGAATCTTTTGGGTAGAAATACAAAATGACATGCTTCCCTTGCTTCATGTACTCCTGTATGTTATGTTCAACGCCGTTACTATCGCGAGCCACAAATTTTGGTGCTTTGTCGCCAACCTCTAAATTTACTACTTCTTCCATGATTTTACGAAAAATCTCAAATTGATAAGATATTGTATTGAAAAAGACCATTTTTTCAGTTTTTTTTTCATGCATGTGGCCCGTAACACCACTTATATTCATATTAAATTGTAAATATTCATTATGAATCAACTCATCTTCTCCGGCCGATTCTTTCAAGAACTGCCATGTTCACGGTAAGACCATGGTCGGGCAACGTTTGTCACGGGTTTCCCGACGCTTTCTGAAGAAAATTCAGAAGGCAACGACCACATCTGGCCTCCAAGAAATTGCCAGTTCTATTCAACTCGATCTCGACAAACGCAATCTTTCATACGACGAAGCCCTGATGCTTGGCAACATTCTCCAGAATCAGGCAGACCAATGCCCAGGCAATGATATCGTCTACGCAATTTCGGACCGTGATTCTTATCGTAGAACGCTCGAACTCTATCTGCGGGATGCCCTTTTGACGAAGACAGAACAAATGCTCCTGTGGGAAGAACGTCGTCGACTTGGCATCAGTCAATCAATTCACGACCGACTCCTTGAGCAATTACTCACTTTGTGGAAACGCCAAGGTAGGAAAGTTACCATCGAAAGTTTCCAAGACCCAGGTCAAAAAGGAGGCGAAGCAAATGCGTAAACACTCTGTGACGTTCCTGTTGCTTGGCGTTTTTCTTTTGTCACTAGCATCACCACTCGCAAGCCCTTCTCAAACAAGTGGCCGCTCAACCCCCAATCTTAGTGTTCAACTTATCTCTCTCGATAACGGAGGATCGATGAACGATGGGTCCAATAATCTCGTCCAAGACAGTGTCTCGCACTCTGTTGTCGTCATCGTTAAGAACAAGGGAGCACTTGCAGGATCTGGTACCTTGCGACTATTGCACAAAGGCTCACCATCTGCTGACCCAGTCGACAAAGGTACCATCCCAATATCTAACTTGGCAGCGGGTGCATCCACCTCTGCACTCACATTCACATGGTCAGGGTCACTCGGTGACGGTCAGACGCTTACAGCAAGAATTGAATCCTCAGTCGATTCAGACTTGACGGACAATGAGCAAAGCTTGTACTTCAATGTGGTCGACTTTACCGATGCATCATTCTCGGAATTGTTGACCAACCCTCTTCCCAGCATTGGCTCAGGCGAAACAACCGCCCGTATTTCCAAATCACCCACTGATTTTGAAGTTTCAATCACCAACCAAGGTGTTGATGACTTCACAGCAGAACTCGAGGTACAACTCACTCCTGTGACTCCCGGGCCAACTCCGGTTTCATTTACCTCTAATCAAGAAATTATGGCTCCCAGTAGCCTCTACGATGTCACGACAAGTATACCTCAGGTCAATGAAATACTCACAGCAAGTTTCGACTTTACAGGTGCTTCATACATTGGCGACTGGGATTTGACCATCGAATTGAATCTTGATGACGGCAGTACAACGACGACAATCACTGTACTTGAAATCGTTGTGACATTCTCAAATTATGCAACCATCATCACACCCGCTCAGGACAGAACAACTGAACCAGGAATGACGACTACGTTGACCTATCTTCTCAAAAATATCGGCGATGTCCAAGGTTTCAGTGTCGTAGTTGATGATGTATTGGGGTGGGTTGAGCCATCACCACCGAATGCAGTTAGTCCATTTTCCGACTCAAGCACAATCGACATTAGTGTCACAGTACCACCGACGGCTGAACGAAGTGAGGTCGAATCTGTTACAGTCACTTTCACATCAGACGAAGACCCAAGTTATGTCATCTCCATAACAACCAAAGTAATGGCAGGTGAATCGTATGGTGTTCTCGTCACCATGCCAGACCCTGTAACTTTGCTCAGCCCCGGCAAGCCTACATCAGTGGATGTCACCATCACCAATACCGGAAATACACCAACAACGTTCTATCTAAGTGCAGGTTTGACCGCTCCTGCAGTAAATTGGGAAATCGAATTGACATCATCTGAGACCTCAACAGTAGCGAGTGGTGGCGATGTGACCACTTCAGTTGAACTTACACCCCCTCCAATCAAGAACCCTATCAACCCGAATGAATACAACCGAGCAGGCGATGTGTTGTCTGTTTGGGTTATGGCATCTGCGTCTAAAGGCGGTGTACCTCATCAAGATTCTGCTCCACTCGAAATTCGGCCAGTATTGACGGTTGACCCCGGTGTTGAAACCACGGATGTTTATCTTACACCGAGCCAAGTGCTCGCAGCAAAACAGGGTCAGGGCGTAGACATCATTCTCGACTTAGAACTCGAAGCGAGGCACAACCTCATCACAAATCTCGAAGGAACTTTGGATACTCTTCTATCTCTCGGCGATGTAACTTTTGATTCGGCCTCAACTGGCGGAGCTGATGAAGAAGACCGTTGGGCAATACCTGAACCTTCACCGTCAAATTTCATCGATATGACGCTCGATGAAACCTATTTTGCGAGTATTGGCATTCAGGGCCCTGTCGACGATTACCCTGTGTCGGGCGTCATGGAGATTCCTCTTACAACAACGCCGACATTAGGAGCAGGTTTCCCTGCTGGTATCGAAGCAGAGGAGATTGACACAATTGTTCGAATCCACATACCCCCTGTTGATGAGGTCGATATCCTCCAAGACGCCCCGTTTGAAGTTAACGTGGGAGAAGCAAATTCATTTGATGTTGAACTTGCAAACCTCGGGAACAACCAAACCAGTTACAGATTAACACTCGTTGATGAACTACCGCTTGATTGGACAGGCTCGTTTGCAAATAGCGCAGTATCTCAAATTACAGAATTATCAAGTGTACGTGCGGCAGTTGCTGATTACCCCACAATTACAACAAATCACATATCGACATTTCCTATTACTGTGACGCCTGCAAGTGATGCTCCTGCAAATTCAATTGAACATGTTACTATCGTTGTTGAAAACTTGGATACAGGGGCTTACATTAGTTCGCACATCGTCGAATTCATTGTCGTGGAATCAATTGACCTTGATGTCGATCCATCAAGCCAACTCGTTAATTTGTCCGTTGGTGAATCGGTGGTAACAAGAGTGAAGATTAGCAACACGGGTAACACTCAAACCCTATACAATCTGTGGATTGATGACTCAACAAGTGATGAAGTTGAGTTTGAAATTGAAACAGACGATTCCGTTCTCGTGGGCTCGGGATTTGATACAACAGTTAAGATTCGACTCACAGCATCAAATAATGCAAGAGCAGATGTCCAGTACAAGGGGACACTCTGGGTGGAATCTCCTGCAAGTGGGTTGAATGTTTCTGCAGACATCATTGCAAATATTTCAGAGAATCACGGCGTTGATATTGACCCTGATGTCATGCAAATTGCAGTCATTCCTGGAACACAAGAATCCATTGCATTCAATATATCCAACCTCGGAAATTTGGCAGAAAGTGTCAATTTGGTGATCAATCATTCAGATGGATGGGGCATTGATGGAGATGACCAGGACATCCCACTCTCCATAGGCGAGACCTACGCTGGCTCGTTCATTCTCTCAGTGCCAAGTTATGACGGTTCGGATTCGATGTTGGACGGTGCATCACATACCATTACACTCACCGCATACGGTGATGAAGATTTCATGCTCGACCAAGAAGTCATTGACGTAATCATAGCACCAAAGTTCATTCCTGAATTCGTTAATTGGCCAAGCGAAGTTGAATTTAATGCTCGAGATACCCGAACATGGAGCACCGTCATTGTCAATAAAGGAAACAAAGATGTCACAGTCAGCCTTGATTACTCAATATTTGGTGCGGGTTTGTCAACGCTATCTACACAGTTCCAATTAGGTGCTGACGCACCCGAAACGCTCTTCCTTCCAAAGGATGTTCCAGTTGATTTGACCTTCTCAATTATTTCTACAGAACTTGAACCAGACCTCACCGACGCAGCAGAACTCGTTTTGACCGTTATCCCAGAAGATGCAGGAGTGACGGGAAGTGGTGAACAAATAACAACCCTGTCAATGTCAAGATTCTTTGAACGCCAAGATGAAATTTTCACTCCTGTTGATAACAGCAACATTGAGTTGCCGATTAGGTACTCTCATATCCCAACCGGTGTAGGTATTTCTGCAACTTACGAGGTTGAGTTGTGCAGGTCTTCAAGACTCATTGATTTGGATGAGTTGAATCTGAACGAATCATTTTACGAATGGGAATTTACACTAGATATCGACGGAGACCTCTACCCTCTCAATCTCACAGCACAATGTGGCCCTTCCACATCTTTGGGTGAGGAAAGCCGCTATGAACTACCTACCATTTCACCATATCAAACCGATTCCTTCACAATTATCATCAATCCGCCAAACCGACCGAATTTACTTTCTGGCGATGGTTGGGACTTGGAATTCAGGCTCTACCACCCAGATGAAAATGCTGGATACACTGTTTTTGACAGCGATATTTTCACATTCAAACTCGACAGCAGTGCGGACCCTGGATACAGTTCGATTCGAATTGATAACGACCTTGGGGCAATGGAAGGCGAAGAGGTCGTCGTAACTGCAACACTTGTCAACTTTGGTACTGCACAAGCCATTGGTGTTGTACCAACCCTCTCATGTGATTATGCGGATGTTTTGACGCAAGCTGAAATGATTCCTATCCTCAATGACACCGACGTCGTCGAAATTGAATGGATTATTGTGCCTCACACAATGGATTGGTTTGAAACAGTGGCGCCTCTCGACTGTGAAGCAAGTCTCACAAGCACCCGCATGGAAGGAAATATGCTGACAAACGACAAAGTTCGCCTTGATGATGTGGACAGAATCTCAGCCGCTCCAAGCATCACAATTGCCTTTGCAGCGTTTACTGGTCTCCTCTTCCTTGCTTTCGTCTTTTCCCGACTCAAAGGACAATCTGAGCAATGGGGTCATTTCTCAACATATGCAGCAGTTTTAGCACTTGGTTTCGCCTTCTATCTTATGAACGTCGAATACTATGGCTATGGCATCCTTGCTATCACCGCATTATTCCTGTGGAGGGCAGCCTGGAAGAGCGGTGAAGAATTTAGGCTCGTTCACGAAGACTACCAGCGTGCTCGCAAAGGTAATGCAACCGTGTACAATGACCATCTCCAAGCGCTCAAAGATGGGCGAAGACAACTTCTCGTTATCCTATCGCTCCCCGTATTCGGATTGTATGCGGTAATTTTAGGTGTCCCACCACAATTGCCAACCGATAACACAAATCTTGGTTTCTTTGGAGCATACTTCGTGTTTGTATCATTCGGTGTCTGGTATCTCCTACGTCGATCGGATAGGATATATGGTAACCTCTACGGCCGACTGACCGATGTGGAAATCAAGGCAGTTCGTCTTGATAGAGATTTGAGGGACCCAGCAAGATTGCTCAACGAACTCGCAGATGATGGCATCGACTTTGAGAAATTCTTTGACTCACCTACTCAGGCAATCCCTGCTACACAATCAACATCTCAAGGCCAAAATGGCGGAAGCGTCAATGAAGAGGAATCCCATGACGATGGATCTTCAGATGAAGAATTCATGAACAGTGAAGACGATGGAGGTGAAATCAATGGTTGATGATATTTTCAATGATGTTCAAGGTAGCCTCGATGGTTCATCAGTCACAGGGATGTTGACTGGAGAAGATTTCACAGATAACATCTCAGAAACAGAATCAGACATTTTAGATGCGAGAACTTACTTGGGATTGCAGCAACTTGGTCGTGCGAAGAAGCGAATTCGTAAAGCAGAAAACCGGTTGGGCACCTTGGAAGAAGATGTTCTGCAACTGAGGAAAAATATTGCCATGGTACACAGAATTCTTGCCCACAAAAACATCTCTCTGGATGAAGCAGAGTTGATTTTACACAAACTAAGAGATGCGTCATCCGAAGCAGAAAAAGGTAAGGTGGATGAAGCTGCGATGGATGTCGAAGATTTGCTTGAATCACTCATTGGCGGGAATTCTTCAACACTCAACCCGTTCTTGTTTAGGCACTTTTGGATGGGGGTTCGAACAGTATGGCCAGCAGGCGGTGAGGCAGGTTACCTCCTCATTCGAATCATCAACGATGGGCCAATCCCGTTACCAATGCTTCGAATGGCACCTCCACTGCCTGAAGGCTGGACTTCCACACCATCGAGTGTCGACCTACCAATTATTGGCCCCGGTGGCAATGTACCCATCCGTTTTGAGATCCGCCCTGATGGAAGGTCATCCGAAGAAATTCCACTCTCAAGAAAACTTGCAATTACCACCGCATATGAAATGCGTTCCGGAGAAATTACCGTCACGATTCAGGCTCAGAACAGGTCACTTGAACCGCTTAGCGACGTTCTGATTCAACCATGGTTGCCACCAGGTTTTACTGCAGAAGAAATCCCATTTATCCCAAGATTACAGCCAGATGAAATGGCTACATTGCGATTCCCACTCTCAATACATCTCGGTCGAGGAGGTGCTGCTTGACCACATCATATTCCACCCGAAAAAGGGGGAAAATAAAAAAGGAAGTGAAAAAATATGAAGAACGAAAAAACGAACGAAAACCGCGACAACATGGCGGCTATCGGTATCGGTGCAATGATTGTATTCATTGCATTGATTCTTGTGGCTGCTGTGGCAGCTGCCGTCATTATTCAGACGGCAGAGAAACTGCAACAGAACGCACAGACCACCGGACAGGACACAACTGAGAAGATGGCTGCACGAGTTACCGTGTTAAGCATCATCATCACAGATGCTGCGTCTGATGAACTGACTATGACCTTTGAGTTGGCACCTGGTTCAACCAATGTCCCAACAGGTGATATTGTTTGGGCAATTGTTTGCACCGCTGGCATAGATGATGACGACCTCCTCGAAACTGTAGCAACGCATGAAGTTGGAGATGCAGCAACGGCAGCAGGTACAATCGAGGCTGGTAAAACCTACGTGACAACAATTACGCCTGCAACTTGTACCCCTGCTGCAAATGCACAACACACCATTTTGCTACAAGCAGGTGGCGGAGGTCAAACATATGAAGTCTTGAATTATGGCGGAGATGTAGGAGACGGAGCGGTGGTCGTATGAAGTCTGAAGAAAAATCCAACAAACAAGACAACTACGGTGCAATTGGTATCGGTGCAATGATTGTTTTCATCGCACTTATTCTCGTTGCTGCAGTTGCTGCAGCTGTCATTATTCAGACAGCAGAGAAACTTCAGCAAAATGCTCAAACAACTGGTGACGACACAGCTGATAACATGGCAGGAAAGATCTTGATTGAAACTGCGTTTGTTGATCCAACAACGCCCGCAAACGATTATCTTTTGTTTATATCATTGGCACCTGGAAGTGATTCATTGGTGACCACTGATATTACATTCCAATTATTCTGTGGTAACGGAGTCGTTGAGGGAACTGGCGGCACTGAAATGACATTCCTTGATATGGATGGAACAGGATTGGATGTTGCAAACACACTTACTCCAGGAGCTGCTTACCAAGCTCTCCTGCAAGCCGAAAGCGGAGATGACTGTTCTCCTGACATAGTTGCAGCAGATGATGGTGAAGCACAACTTTACATCCACGTCGCAAGCGGTGGTACAACTTACGAAACCTTCGTTGTCGATGATGATTCTGCTGGAGCCATTGTTGTCTGATATCACCTAAGAATCCGCACTATGGGTTCTTAGGGGAGGTTTACCAATGGCATGGCCATTTGGAACTGGTTCGAGTGGAAACAAGAGTGCAGAACAAGCCCAAACCGAAGAGAGAATGAAAATTCTCTCAAACGTTGCCATCGAGCAAGTCCCTCTCCCCGGAGAAGGTGAACTTGTCGAGGAAGATGCTTGGACGATCTCAGCGGGACCAACTCGAGCAAAATTGGACAGCATTGGCAGTGTTCCAACCGTTTCACAAGCAATGTCGCCAGCACCAGTTGCTCAAGTAACAGGACCAGCGACAGTCGATACCTCAGGTCTTGAACGAATGCTTAGCAGTCGTTTCGATTCCATCGAGGACGCCATCAGTATCTTTGAGTCTAAACTTCAAAGCTATCCTCAACATGTTGTCGAACATGAAGATGATGACGAAGATGAAGCTGAACACGAAGACGATGATAGCATGATGAGTGGTGGAGACCGAGTCATTACGGCTTCAGGCGAAGTTCGAACGATTGCAGGCACACAACGTATGATGGAAGAGGACAAAGCACCTTTGGTCGAATTGTACGAGGCACAAGCCCTCGCTGCAAATCCTTTCTTGGTTGCACCAGATATGCAAGGTTCTCACGAATCTTCAGTTGGTGCCCCGACGGTTGCTGCATTGCTTCTTGACAACATGAGTGGCATGGCTGCGGTGAGTTTCACCCAGAAAGCCATTGACTCAGGAATGTTGACTGCAGACGAAGGAAAGCAGGTTCTCTCGATTGTTCAACTTGCAAGCCCTGGCGAATCAGATGCAGCATTGAATGATCACTTGCCTCATAGGGCATTGTTGACGTTCTCTGCATTGGTATCATCTTGGCGTGGCATGAAACACTTGCGTGGAGAAGAATGACATGGGTGCATCCGTTGGAATTGGTGGATTGATTGTGGGCATTTCGATGCTCGTCGTGTTCAGCATGGCATATCAATCAATCAATGCTCAAATCGAATCCGGTATTGAACGGATTGAAGGAGCAGAACAACCAGTTCCAACTTTTACCATCGAAAATGCTGACGTGTGGGAAGGTGCGATTGTGAATGTTACTGTAACTTCTGGAGGTGCGACATATACTGGTGGCGGAACCGTTGTTGTAACTGGAACAGGTTCAGGCTTTTCTGCTACCTACGCTACTTCCAGCGGTGCAGTGACGAGTATCACAATTCTTACACCCGGGAATTACTCAGCGGGTGCAACGATTTCGATATCAGGAGATGGTGATGGCAATGCCGCATTTAGTGTGACACAAGGTCAGTACATCTTTGCGAACATCACCAACACGGGTTCGAACCACATCTCATTTGACGATGTATGGTTTAGTGTTGATGGTGAGATGTTAACCCGACTGAGTGCAATCCATTCAACGATGCTTTCTGATACGCTTGTAAGTTATGACAGATCGACGATACCATCAACAAATTGGTATTCGGGAGAAACGTTGTATCTTCAGTGGAACGATGTCGGAGCAACAACAGACCCGACTAGGATGGCATTGACGGTTGATTCGACATCTTTGGGAGTGAATTTAGCGTAGGTGATATTATGGCAGACGGCGGAGCATCCTCGTTCATCATGTTGGTCACAGCATTGCTCATTTCAGGAGCGGCAGGGACTATTTTGATTGACCAGTGGGGTTCAGCGGTTCGTGTCATGTCTGATAATCAGCAAAAAGCGGAGCATCAGTCAAAAGTATCAATTGATTTTGCGGGTGATCCAATGATGGTCATCATGGATTCAGCGAGTAATAATGATATCACTATTCATGTGTTAAATTCCGGAGAGATTGAAATGAACACGACAATTTTTGAGGTTTATGTGAATGGGCAATTGCCTAGCTCTACATCGACAGCAATTTCTCCATCTGGAACAAAATGGGTGTCGGGTTACATTATGGAAATTACACTTTCTGACGCTGGATACTCGTCCTTATCAGATAACCAAGACATCAAATTATTTGTCACTGCGACTTCAGAATTTTTTGGTGGTCATACGTATACAACGTCGTTTTCTAAAGAGGTGAGACTTCATGAAATCTGATGATGAAGACCCCTTTGTTATTGCACATAAACCGGTCGAGGACGGTTTCCCATTTGATTTGGAAACCGATTCACTTGCTGATTCGTTAGGCTTGCGGTTGCCTAATCGTTCGTTGTATGTTGTGCAAGGCAGAGTTGGAGGTGGAAAATCATTGATTGCTCAAAGGTTGACTTACGGACTTGTTGAAAACGATGTGAAAGTGCTTGTCATTACCACTGAACTTACGACAAGAGGTTGGATTGAACAAATGGAATCCATCGGATATGGTGTTACTGAATCGATACGAGAAGGACGAATCATGGTCATCAGTCGTTTTGGTACCATCGCTGAATCACGTAGTGATGTCATGATTTCAGAAGTTCTTGATAGCCCCGCTGTTGCGATGGCGGATGTTGTGATTATTGACGCAGCCAGCGCGCTTGTTCCAGCGAATTTAGATGCCAATGAGAGGTTTTTGTTCATGCAAAAAATGAGAAAAATAGCCTCACAAGGTCGTTCAATCATGATGTGTATTGACCCAGATGAAATGGACGGTCGTCTCCTTCACTCAATGCGGGCTTCAGCAGAAGTTGTCCTTGATATGCAAACGGCGATGATCGGTGGAGATTTGAAGCGAAATATTGTCGTAACACGCTTCCTGCGTGCAGCGGGTCCAGTTCAAACTTCGATTGGATGGCGTGTTGAACCAAGCATGGGATTCATTGTGGATATCACTGCGGTCAGTTGAGGTGGAAAGAATGGCAGAGGAATCGAGATTTGCAAAAGGCGACCTCAATGGCGTCATGAATGCTCATCCTCACGTTGCAGAATGGGTTCGAGACTTCGAAATGCAACATGGTTCTCGTCCGATTTACTACGGTCCACTTGACCGAGATGCCAAGAAACAACGTCCGTTGAACCTCATCTATGTGACAAAAGAACCAATTTTCGTTCACATCTATGAACCTCCTGAAGACGAAGAGGGTGGCGGCCAAATTCTATGGTTTGGTCTTGAACCTCAACTGACTGACCAAGAGGAAAACATTCGTCGGGGCCTTGTGGAAACACTTCTCCAAGAGGCCCCAACGGCACCTGCGTTCACGACAGATTCCGAGTTTGAAACAATCCTTAGTGGAATGATCGACCAGTACACAGTTTTGGATTCAGAGGTGAATGCGATGACCCGTCGTCAAGGACGACTGTGGGAAATCGTTGGATTGGAAGATAAACGCCAAATCGTCAACTTGACCCAACGAGAGCGATTACGGTACATCATCATCCGTGATCTCATTCGAAATGGACCTTTAGAGCCACTGCTTTCTGATGAGATGCTGGAGGATATTCACTCCGTAGGACTGAAACACATTCACATGGACCACAAGGTGTTTGGCATGGTGACCTCAAACATTCGATTCCGTGAGCGAGAACTTCTCTCTCGTTATCTACGTGCTATGTCCGAAAGAATAGGACGGCCAGTTTCGGACAATAAGCCTATTATTGACGGTGCGTTGCTCGACGGTTCTCGTATCAACATCATTTTCTCTGATGACGTATCGATGCTAGGTCCGTCATTCACTATTCGAAAATTTGCTGAAGAAACAATATCTGTTACCCAGTTGATCAATTGGGGTACAATGTCTGCTCAACAGGCCGCCTACATTTGGATATGTCTTGAATATGGTATGTCTGTGCTTGTTTCTGGTGAAACAGCATCGGGTAAAACCACAACGCTCAATGCAATTCTTCCTTTCATTGACCACAATGTCAAGATTTACTCTGCTGAAGATACGCCTGAAGTTAAAGTACGACATAAGATTTGGCAGCGACTCGTCACAAGAGATTCCAAAAACGAAGAATCTCGTGTCGAAATGTTCGATCTTCTGAAAGCAGCTCTTCGTAGTCGACCACGATACATCATCATTGGTGAAATTCGTGGTGTTGAAGGTGCTACAGCCTTCCAGGCCATGCAAACTGGCCACCCAGTTATCGCTACATTCCACGCATCTTCGATTGTTAAGATGATTCAAAGATTCACAGGTGACCCTATCAATGTTCCAATTCGATTTTTCGATAACCTAAATTTTGCGATTTTCCAAGAAGTTGTCGAAGCACCTGGCGGAGGTATTGCACGTCGTATCACAGGTATTGACGAAGTGATCGGTTACAACAAACACAGCGACGGTGTTTTGACTCGTGGTATGTTCGAATGGGACCCCGTTAAAGACAAGCACTACTTCCGAGGTATGTTCCAAAGTCACTTGCTTGAAAACAAGATTGCAGCCATGGCAGGGTATGCAAATAAGCGTGACATTTACGATGATATGCAACGCCGTGCAGCAGCAATTCAACGCATGTGCGACCGTGGTTTGACGCATTACGACGATGTATTCGATTTACTCGGAATTTACTACAATAACGGCATGGAATCATTTGAGAAAGCAGTCAGTTCGTGGGTTGGCGTCAATCAAAAATGAGGTGCTAGAACGATGGAAAAAATGCCAATTTGGCAAATCGCCGTTCGACGCCTCGAAATGCCCATTGAACGATTCTTTCTGTTCTATGTTGTTCCTGTGATGGGCGTTGGTGCTCTAGCAGCCATTCTCATCATCTTCCTAACCGGTGGTTTCTCAGAAGGTGCGCTGTTCTCTGGTTTTTCCGGAATTCTCCTTATTCTTCTCCTCCCAATTCTTCTTGGAGGGGCGGCGGTAGCCTATCCTTTGGTTGACGTATCACGTTCAGCGAATCTCATTGAAGAAGAAATGCACATGTTCATCACAAGAATGGGGATTCTATCTCTTGGTGAGGTCGGTGCACAGTCGATCTTCGATATTCTCAAAGAAATGAAAGATTATGGTGAATTAGCATCCGAAGTCCAACGAATTGAAACCTTGGTGGATAAATGGCATACTTCGTTACCAGAGGCTGCAAGAATTGTCGCTTTTCAAAGTCCGAGCCCTCTTTGGTCAGACTTCCTCGACAGAATGGCTTTCTCGATTGAGGCAGGTCAACCAATTGATGAATTCATGCGAAGTGAGCAAGAAACGATTGCTGAGCAGTATAACACCATTTACGACACTCGTCTCGAATCTGTCGACACACTCAAAGAAATTTATGTGAGTTTGGTCACAGCGGGTTTGTTCGCTCTTGTCATCGCAGGCATTCATCTCGTCTTGTTTGAAGTAGGCAGCGGTGGAAACACCCCCATTGAGTTAGCGAGCCGGATTCGATATCTCCTCCTTGCCTCTCTTGTTTTCGTCAGTGTTCAAATTGGTGCAGTCTTTGCATTCCGCTCTACCATTCCAAAGGACCAAACATTCGCCCGCGATGAGATGGATACGCCATTTAGAATTAATTTCAGACGGTCATTTCTCATTGCAACAGGAATCTCAGCCTTCCTTTTGGTCATCTTTAGTTTCTCTGCGATTTTTCTGTGGGAGTTGCTCTCGCAAAATTGGGACAAATATGGGTTGCTGTATATTGTCATCCCGTTTACACCTTTCCTCCTACCATCGACGATGATTGGACGAGAAGAAAGCCAAATTCAACGAAGAGACGAAACATATCCTGATTTTATTCGTGCACTTGGTGGAACGGCTCAAGCTCGTTCAGCAGAACCTTCCGCTACAATTCGAGCGCTTCGAGGAATTGATTTCGGGTTACTGGATAATTCAATTGACAGGCTTGAAAAGCGATTATCAACTCGTATTGACTCTGACCGTGCTTGGGATTATTTCAATGCAGATACAAATTCGGCCGTGATTTCACGATACACGAGAATATACATTGAAGGTTCGCAGTCCTCAGGTCAACCCGCTGCAACTGCTGAGATGGTATCAAGGTCAGTGGGTAATCTGCTTTCACTTCGTCATCGACGTTCACTTTCAGCCAATACCATGTGGGGTGTAGCTCTTGGTTTGATGATTTCAAGCGTTGCTTCACTCAATGTCACAATTTCCATTGTTTTGCAACTTGGTGAAGCAATTGCTGGCGTTGCTAGTTCCTTTACCGACACCGACGTCAACGCACTTTCAGAATTTGGAGCAGGTCTTGCTTTGCCTGTGATGGAAGACCCCACGGGCGTTGATGATAATATTCGAATGTTCAAAATCGTCGTCTCCATCATCATTCTTTCTCAAATTATCTCTGTGTCTATCATTGCAACACGTTTGCGTGGTGGTACCAAAACCAGTGCGCTCGGCCAAATGATTACGCTTACTTGGGTTGCAGGCATTGCATCATTCTTGACTGCCGTTCTACTTGAGCAGGCCTCATCTGTCTTCGGCGTTGGTTAGTGCGTGCCGAAAGGCTCTATTTTTTGTGATTTTTACGCTCCATTTCTTGACGCTTTTTTGTCGAAGCCCATGAGCAAATTGGACATGTTGTGAGGTCATGGTAGCGTGCTGGGCAATACTCTCGACCAAAGAAAATAATTTGCAAATGGAGTTTGTTCCACGCATCTCGTGGAAAAATGTTCTTGAGGTCATGCTCAGTTTTTTCAACTGTAGTGCCATTGGAAAGGCCCCATCTTGCAGCTAATCGGTGAATATGCGTGTCAACAGGAAATGCAGGAACACCGAAGGCTTGTGACATAACAACACTCGCTGTTTTATGACCAACTCCAGGTAATGCTTCGAGATGTTCGAAAGAATTAGGGACCTTACCACCGTGAAGTTCCACAATCATTTCCGATAAGCGTTTGATGTTTTTTGCTTTTGTAGGGGCCAAACCGATTTGTCGAATATCATTTCGAATCACTTCAACATCAAGCTGAGCCATGTTCGCAGCAGTATTTGCCTTTTTGAAGAGGGCAGGAGTGACTTCGTTGACTTTTAGGTCAGTGGTTTGGGCACTCATGAGGACTGCAACAAGCAATTCAAACGCATTTGTGTGGTCCAGTGGAACGGGCGTCTCAGGATACAATTCTTCGAGCATGGCCATAATTCGTTCGGCTTTTTCGGACCTTTTCATGGACATCACGACGTGGTCTTATTCAACTTTCAAGCCATATTCTTCGCCTGTTGCCCAACCAAAAAAGAGTCCTAAGAAGATTGACACGAGGGGGATGCCATTGCAGATGAGAGTTTCAAGTGGTTCCGATGTTGGTTTTCCAGCGAGGTACCAAATCACGAGACCAAGGAACATGCCTGGAATGAACATGACGCCGCCCATAATCAACGTACGCAATGTTCGCATATACACACGAAATGATGGTGATTCATGAAGGTGTGTCTTCTTCCTTTTGAGCAAGAAGCACATCAAGTTCGTCAATTGTTCTGGTATTGAGGACATCTTTCGATTCAAGCCAGCCTTTTCTGCCAGCCATCACACCATATGAGATGTCAGCTAATCCTCTTGTTGAGTGTGCATCTGGATTGATGAAGACTGGAACGCCAAGTCCTTTTGCATGTTTGCACATTCGCCAATCAAGGTCGAGCCGGTACGGGCTTGCATTCAATTCCATCGCCTTGAGAATGCCGCGCTCGTTGTACTCGGCCATATGCTCAAGGACGGCAAACAAGTCAATTTCGTATCCCTCTCTTCCTTGTAAAATTCGACCAGTGGGATGGCCCACAATGGTGGTGGATGGATGGTCGATCACCTTGAGCAATTCCTCTGTGTTTTCTTGCTCATCGCGGTTTCGCCATTTTGTCATCGCATGAACACTTGCTACTACATAATCTAATTCAGCGAGGACATCATCAGGATGGTCGAGCTTACCACCCTCAAGAATATCGGATTCAACACCGTGATAGAGTTTGAAATCGACACCCTCTTCCTTCCATGCTTGATTGTACTGTTTGATAGTTTCACCTTGGGCAAGTAAATCATCAGCGTTCGCACCATTTGCAATCTTAAGCGTTGGCGAGTGGTCGGCAATGCCAAGCCACGACCAACCAAGGTGCCTCGCAGCGTCAGCCATTTGTTCGAGGCTAGCTTCCCCATCCGACAATGTCGTGTGATTATGCAGGGCACCACGCATCTCCTGAGGTTCAATCAAAACTGGCAACGCTTTTGCTTCGGCTGCTACGACTTCACCCATGTCCTCCCTCAATTCAGGTTCGACAAAATCAAGGTCGAGATGGGCGTAAATATCCTGTTCACTTCCTGCAGGGAGGGAGAATTTTGCGGCTTCCATTCCCTTGAGTTCGCCAGCGCTCTCATCGGGAATGAGTCCAAACTCGTTGAGTTTGAGCCCTCGCTCAATCGCTCTTTGTCGCATCGCAATATTGTGTTCTTTGCTACCCGTGAAATATGCAAGCGTAAATGGTGCGATGTGTGGAGGGACCAATCGAACCTGGGCATCTATTGTTCCTGATGCTTCAAGTTGTTCGTAATCGTCACCACCGATGGCTTCGAGGACATTCTTATCGATATGGCCAAGTCGAAATTCTTCTTCAAAAATGGAGGTGTCGAGAATCAGGCTGATTTTTGAGTCGCCAGCACCTTTGACATCCGCAATACCCGATAAATTGAGAATAGCTTGAGAAACATCGTCTTTTTCTTGATCGTCAACAGCAACAACAATATCGAGGTCACCAATTGTTTCTCTTCTCCTTCTTGCACTACCTGCTAATGTCGCATGTTTGACGCCAGAAATCGCGGAAATCTTCGCTTCGAGCACTTGACCGTATCGTAGGCCAACATCCAAGCGACGACGGGCATGAAATCGAGACAAGAGTTCAATGCCATCAAGCATCCGCTGCTGTGTTTTTTCGCCAAATCCTTTCATAGGAGCAATCCTGTTGTCCTGTGCTGCTTCTTTGAGCGATGCAACCGAATCGACGCCAAGCTCTTCATGCATTATTTTGATTCGCTTCGGTCCCAGTCCTGGAATACCAAGCATTTCGATAAGACCTTGTGGTGTGTCAGTGTGTAGGCGAATCCAGTCTTGTGGCCAATCTCCTGTGTTCATTGCCTCTGTGATGGCCTCTCCGAGTCCTTTTCCAATGCCTTTGAGATTGAACAATTCTCCACTGGCCACGAGTTCGTTGAAATCTTCAGAAATTGAACCTATGATTCGACTCCCGTTTTGATATGAGCGAATTCTGAACACATTTGCATCTTGTAATTCCAAGAGAATGGCAACTTGATGGAGCATCTGAGCAATTTGATTTCTTGAAAAAAATGGAGGTCCATTCGGGCGTGCCTTTGGAATAGTAAATGTCGAGCCTGCCATAGTAACTCTACGAGCACGACCTTTCATAACCTTCCCATAAGGTCGAATGCCCACCTTCAAGAAGAACTGATGATACCCGTTGGCGTGGTCAATGCAGCCGTCATCGAAGTACTCGCTGAGGTCGCTTGTTTTTCATCGGTTTTTTTGTTCACATTCATTGCAACATTTTCTCGTTCGGAAAAAGCAGAGTTGGTCGTTCAAAACATCCTGTTCTATCTTCTGCTCGCAAGTGCAGCTATTCTATGGTGGCTCTCCCTCTCAGGCGGGTCTCTTTGGGGCTCGAACTACTTGCCGCGTCCACTTTCTTTGTTTTGTATTATTCTCGCAATTTCCGCAAAAATGAATATTAAAGGTCAAAATGTTTCCTTTGGGGCAAATCCACACAACATAAGAGCAGCGACAAAAAATGATGAAGATGAACGTCTTGACGACGCTAAATAATCTCACCTTGAGGTTCATCGCCCCCTTCAGTTTGCTTTTCTTCAGATTCCTTTCTCATCTTTTCGTCGATGAATGAACGCATGTATTCTGGTAATTCGCCGTTGATGAAGATGACGTCGTTGACTTCTTCCAATTTTTTGAGTGAATAGTAAATTTGCATGGCGGTCATTGGCGTGGACGAACATCCAGTGCAGCCTCCTTCCAATGAGATCATGATGTTGCCATCCGTTGTGTCGACCACATTCACAATGCCGTCGTGTGCATCGAGGATTTCTTGAACAGAGCCGATTTTTTCGAGAACGTCCTCGGCGCTGATGCCCATATTCCTTGCCACACGTTCACCCTCTTTGAATAATTTGATTCGGTTTTGGTGCTGGAAATAATAATCGATTCATGGAAAAGCATTGGTGTACAGAAGAATGTGCGAGATACTTATGAAGGGTTTCTAGGTCGCCGTCGGTAATAGGTGTAGAATATGATGGAAAATATACCAGAAATATCAGCAGGCATTGCAGTAGTAGGACTTCTCATTGCATTCGTGCTGTACAGAAAGAACAACAGTATCAAAATCGAAGACGAAACTGTTGCAGAAATAACAGATGAAATTCAGAAAGGTGCAATGGCGTTCCTCACTGCAGAGTACAAAATTCTCGCAGTATTTGTCGTCATTGTAGCTGCAGCGTTATCGCAACTCAACGATGTTGAGACGGCGATTGCCTTCCTCGCTGGTGCCATCGCTTCTGTCCTCGCAGGTTTCTCAGGTATGCGTTCAGCAACCTCAGCCAACGGTCGAACGGCTATGGCTGCAAAGAACGGTGGACAACCAGCAGCACTCGCAGTTTCGTACAACGGTGGAGCAGTCATGGGATTGTCTGTCGGTGGGCTTGGCCTTCTCGGTATTTCACTCATCGCTTTCTGGCTCGGTGCAGGAACCGACAGTTCCTCGATTGAGGCTGCTGCTGGATTCGGGATGGGTGCGTCATCTATCGCCCTCTTCGCTCGTGTTGGAGGAGGAATTTACACCAAGGCTGCAGACGTTGGTGCCGACCTCGTCGGGAAAGTCGAAGCAGGAATTCCAGAAGATGACCCAAGAAACCCAGGTGTTATTGCAGACAATGTTGGTGACAACGTCGGCGATGTAGCAGGTATGGGTGCTGACATCTTCGAATCATTTGTCGGCTCAATCATTGCCGCCATGGTGATTGCAGACACTTCAATATCTGGTGCTTTCACATCGGATTATGTCCTTATGCCAATCCTTCTTGGTCTCATTGGATATCTTGCATCCATCGTCGGTGTGTTCTCAATGACCGTGCTCAAGAATGGCAAAGACCCAGCAGCAGCACTGCGAAACACCACCTTCATTGGTGCCGCTCTGTTCTGGGCTGGTGGCTATGGAGCAATCCAATTGGATTTGATTAACGTTGACATGGCGGTCATGCATTCGGTTGTCCTCGGTTCAGTGATCGGTATTCTCATTGGTCTTGTGACCGAATACTACACAGGTATCGAGCCAGTGTTCGGCATCAAAACCCGTGCTATTCCTAAGATTGGTGAGATGTCCAAGCAAGGACCTGCAACCAATGCAATTGCAGGTTTGTCCGTCGGTATGATGTCTACCTTCGTTCCAATTCTTCTCATCGCAGCCGGTATTTACGGTGCAAATGACTTCATGGGAGGTGGCGACATGGGTCTTTACGGAATTGCAATGGCTGCTATGGGTATGCTTGCAACCGTTGGCGTGACCATGACCGTCGATGCCTATGGACCTGTCGCAGACAACGCTGGAGGAATTGCGGAAATGGGCGGACTTGGAAAAGAAGTCCGTGAAATCACAGACGCTCTTGACTCCATTGGAAACACAACTGCAGCTGTTGGTAAAGGATTCGCCATCGGCTCAGCAGCCCTAACTGCGCTCGCCCTCTTTGCTGCGTACTCCACAGCAGTCGGCGGACTCGCCCTATCACTCAAAGACCCAGAAGTTGTGATTGGTCTCCTCATCGGTGGTGGCCTTCCATTCCTTGTCGCTGCAATGACGATGGATTCGGTCGGAAAGGCAGCAGGCGAAATGGTCGAAGAAATTCGACGACAGTTTAGGGAGATCGACGGTCTGCTTGAAGGCCGAGAAGGTGTGAAGCCAGATTCAGCAACATGTGTTGATATTTCGACAAAGGCAGCACTCAAAGAAATGGTCGGGCCATCGGTTGTTGCCGTCCTTGCACCTGTCATCGTCGGCTTCGTTCTCGGTGCAGAAGCACTCGGCGGTCTACTCGCCGGTGCTCTTGTGACTGGTGTTCTCCTTGCACTATTCATGGCCAACGCCGGCGGTGCTTGGGACAACGCCAAGAAAGCGATTGAACAAGGCCACATCGAAGGTGCTCAGAAAAACGATGATGCTCACGGTGCAGCGGTCATTGGTGATACCATCGGCGACCCGTTCAAAGACACATCAGGACCTTCGCTCAATATTCTCATCAAACTGATGTCGATCGTTGCAGTGGTTCTCGCTGGAACCGGTCAACTGTGAATTTAACTTGAGCGTTAGCCTTTCAAGAGGCTATAGCGGGGCATCACCATGCGAGCCTATGCATGCATGCTTCTTTTGCTCTCGGCCATGCTCGCAGGGTGTACCGAAAACAACTCAACTTCCATGGGGACGACGGAGAAAGAAGACCTTGAGTTGCCCGAATGGGATGTTGGCGACTCATGGGTGTACACCTTTACAACGCCCCAGTTCGGACAAGATACAGCACGTCTCGTCGTCGTCGAGGCAGATGATGGCGAGGGCAACTATGTAGTCGGTATTTCATCAGAACGAGAAGCACAGCGACATGCAGTCATCAATCATAATCCGTTCCTTGGTCGAATGAATCAACAATCTCTTGGCGTGTATGAACAAGGAGAAGTTCAACAAGTGTTTTCGTTTCCTTGGGAGAAAGAAGCATCGTGGTCATTCAACCTTTTTGGTCAATCGTGGACCTCAGAGGTCAAATCAATGTACAACAAAGAAATTGATGTTGAGGCAACCTCAGCCGAGGGACACAAAATCACGTACACTTTTGACACAAACATTGAGTTTTTGAGCACATTTGAGTGGACTAATGATGAAGGCGTTTCACAATTATCAATGGTTGTCGGTGAAGTGAAAAGCGGTTACAGCGGTGACGTATTTTTCTATCGAGCAAGAGATTTGCTCGACTCAACCTATGAGTCATCAGACCAAGAAATCTACGATTCTTTCTTTGATTCAGGCCATCCCGATGGCTCTGAGTGGAACGTCCTCGTATGGTATATCGATGCAGAAATTGCAAATGGTGGCCAAGGCAACTTAGCAATGAAGGATAGAACTGGGGCTTCACCCCTTCTTCGTACCTGGGGTTCAGGTGCAACAGAAAAAGGAGCGATTGGAACGATTCCTTCAAACACTGGAGAATACACCCTGACTGTTCAATTGAGCGGTTCGGATTCGAATTTGCATCTTAGGGTTGCAGGGGCTTTATCGTTTCAATGGTCGCTTTGAGGTGATGCCATGCCAACACTCATCTTGATGCACGGGATGACAGGCACCGCAGACATGATGTTACCATTTGCTCAGAAAGTTGTTCCAGATGGATGGACGCTTGTCGTTCCAGAAGCACGTTTCCATCATCCAAAGAGAGGGCGGACGTGGTGGAGATATGAAGTCGAAGACCCCGATGCACCTCGACGTCAACAACTCACACGAAGGGAGTACATCGACGTTGACTCAAGTCTAAGTCATCTTGAGCAAATTATCGCTGAGCAGGCCGATTCAGGGCCACTGGTTGTGGGTGGATTTTCTCAAGGCGGTGCAATGGCTCAAGAATTGTTGCATTTACCGATAGGTGATCGAATCACCGGTGTCATCTGCATGGCTTCTCGATTGATTCGTCCACTTGAGTTACGAATGCGACTGCAAGAATTAGAACCTAAGCGTTTGTTTTGGATGCATGGTGAAAAAGACTTACGTGTGCCTATCGAAGATGGCTGGGCCATCGCTCACCTGTTTGAAGCAGCAGATTGGGCTGTAGAGTTGGTTGAACACAACAAAGGTCACATGATTCCTATTGAATATCACGACACTTTGAAGGAATGGCTTGAATCGCTTAGCGAAGCATAGCATTTGTTTCGTTAAAGCCACCAACATATGTCGGATTCTCTGAGCGTAAATCAATAACGATTGGTACAGTTCGATGTCCAGTTTCATCAACAACCCGACTTCGAATGTCAGGATGTTGGTCAAAATTGAATTCGGTGTATGAGAGACCTTTGCGGTCGAGAAGTCGCTTGAGTGCCACACAATAGCCACAGAAGTTACCTGTGTAGATGAGAAAATCGGTTGAAACTTTACTTGCCTGTGCCAGAATAACCGATTCGTCCATGGATTTCTCTAGCATCCAATCTTGATAAACATGATGTTATGGATATATTTGTTAAAAGAAGCCCCATGTCAAACAACTCAATTTTTTATTGTTGCATTTTAATGATGCAAAGACATACAAAAATTAAACAAGAATTATTTGATTTCGTATTGAGTCATCTGCATGCGAGTTGAAAGGCCATTTTTTATAACAACCGTCCTTCTTCTCACTTTACTCACGCCGTCGCTGTATTCAATCGAAAAGGTGAACAATGTTCCCGTCTATGATGTTGAATGGACCATTCAGCATTGGAATGAATTTGACGAGCACACTTATACAAAACGAACATCAGTTTCTCTATCCTCCTTTGAGCATGGTGCCAATTTGCTTGAAAATGAAACAATGTTCCTCATGCGATACTGGGGCCCTATTCAAGTAAACATATCAACAATGGATTGGTCAGAGGACCCTTTCAATGACAGAACTTGGAGATTTTATTTTCACAGTCTTCGCATGGTGAGTTTTCTCTTGAATGCATATGAGTGGACCGGTAATTCAGATTTTCTCAATAGGTCTCAACAATTTATTGAGAGTTGGTATGAGCATAATCCTTCACCTAAATTGGAGGCTAATGAAATTGCGTGGGACGATCACAGTGCTGCAAACCGATTGACGACGCTGATTTATTTTTGGGATTTATACCGTACATCCAATGTTTTTGACGAGGTCTTTGCTCAAAAATTTCATCACATCTTGTACCTGCACGGTTCTTACACTGCAGACAAGAATAATTACCTAGAAAACCACAATCATGGAATTTTCCAAGACAGAGCCCTCCTCCAATTGAGCTTACTTTTTCCCTCAATTCCCGAATCATCGTACTGGTATGTACTAGCTATGAATCGCTTGTATTCCCAAATCGATTTTGGAGTTACTGAATCTGGATTTCACAAAGAGCATAGCCCCTCATATCATTTTCTAGTTCTACAAATGTTTGCTGAAATCTATCAATTTCTGTTACATTATGGTGAAGATAATACTCGACTCTATCAAACTGTTTACAGCATGGAAGGGTCATATGTTCTCATGACGAAAGAGAATGGGAAGGTACCAATGCTGGGGGATTCGGTTGAGACAAATATCTATGGATACAAATACGAACCAATCCATCCTTGGATGAAATTTGTTTTAACTCGCGGAGTTGAAGGTGAAGAGCCCACCCATGGTTGTGTTGCTATCGAAGATGCCAAGGTAGCAATTATTCAAACATCTTTGCATGAAAATGAATCGTATTATCTCATGATGACTGGAGCATTTCATTCTAGAGTACACAAACATGCGGATGATTTATCTTTTGTCCTTTCTCTAAACAACGAGGATATTTTTGTCGATTCAGGCAAATATAATTTTGATGAAAAGGACCCCTACAGAATGTACATGCGGAGTTCATTTGCTCACAACACTGTTTCGATTGAAGGTTTAGCATATGACCTCCGCCAAGAAGATTTTTTCGATAATCCAGTTATTTTGGAAAAAACAGACCTTGACGGAGGTTGCAAAATATCGATGCAACACACATTGTATCCTGACGTGGTCATCACGCGGTCAGTATGGATGCTTTCTGAACATTTGACCATTATTCAGGATCAAATTGAATCATCGAGAACTCAAAAATTCATTCAGCACTTTAACATTGATTCAAAACATTCAGTTGAACTTGACAGTTCAAACAATTTTTCTATTCGTACCGAAGGTGGCCAACTCCTTTCTATGCGACTATTTAGTCAAGATTATGAATCAGTGTATGCTTTTGGCTCAACTAACCCATTGCGTGGTTGGCAATCAAAAATATTCAATACAGTCGAACCAATTCACTGGCTTGGTTTTGAACAAGAAGGTAAGAATATTGAATTTTTGACTATTATCAATTCTCATGAGAATTCAAAAGTTGTTAATCTTAGGAGTACATCTTCGGAGGATTGCATTCATGTTGAATTTGAGCAAGAGGAATTATCCATTTGTACAATCTAATGATATCCCTCGATATTAGCCTTGAATGAATCTCAATCCCTCTAAGCGATTACAATGGTCGATGCTTCGACATACACAAACCTACCCGATTTTGTATGTGATATGATACTACATCACTTAAACAAAGAAGGCTAATTGACATCATGGGCAGACTTGTAGCACTCTACGCTTCAACGGGAAAAAACGCTGACCTTGCCAAATCGTGTGTGGAACTCGCTCTTGAGCTAGGCCATGAGGCAGACATTGTCGATATATGCGGACTTGATTTTCCACTTTATACTCCAGAGGCTGAAGCAGCGAATGAACAGATCCACGGTCTTATGGAATTGATGGGCACTCTCTCTGCGAGCGACGGCTGGATTGTTTGTGCCCCAGAATACAACGGTTCAATGCCTCCGGTGCTCAACAACATGATTGCGTGGCTTTCCCGTCAAGGCGATGATTTCAGAAAACTATTCCGATTCCGAAGAGTCGCTTTGGCGACGGTTTCAGGCGGTGGTGGGCAAACCTGTATCACCGCGATGCGCCTCCAATTTGCTCATCTGGGGTGCACGGTTCTCGGACGCACGCTCATTATCAACAAACACAGGCCTAAAAACCAAGCATCGATACAAGAGATTATTGAGGAATTGATGTCATGATGTCAGCAAATAATCGTCGTATTGAATCAATTGTCCCTACACATGTGGTTCTCGAGGGAGGAGGATTCAAAGTTCGTCGACCTGTTGCTATGGGACGACTGATGAGTCCATTCTTGTTACTCGATGAAATGGGCCCCGTTCATTACGGCCCAAGAGAAGCGATTGGAGCCCCTGACCACCCGCACCGTGGCTTCGAAACGGTCACCTATATGCTAAGCGGATGCATGCAGCACGCCGATTCAGCTGGAAATAGAGGCGACCTTAACGCTGGTGATGTGCAATGGATGACTGCAGGTCGTGGCGTTATTCATTCTGAACTACCGCACCCAGACTTTTACGAAACCGGCGGCCTCATGCATGGATTTCAAATCTGGGTTAACCTTCCAGCCAAAGATAAGATGATGTCGCCACGTTATCAAGATATCATGAGCGAAGAATTGCCTGTCGTCGAATCACAAGACAAATCAGTCTGGGCCAAAGTTATTGCAGGAAAAGCACTTGGTGCAGAAGCAATCATCGATACCGTCATTCCAATCACATACATTCACATGCGTTTGAAGCCGGGGGCAAAGTACATCCATGAATGCGAAAAAGAGCACAACATCATGGTTTATGTTTTTGGGGGTTGCGTCAATATTGAAGACAAAACAGTGAGTGACGGCGAACTTGGTCTCAGTAGTATGGGTGAATCGATAACATTCGAAGCAGGTCACGAAGGTGCAGAGTACCTCATACTCGGTGGTCCCGAAATCAAAGAGCCCATCGCTCGTTATGGTCCGTTTGTCATGAATACAAGAGAGGAAATCATGCAAGCCATTACCGATTTTAACAATGGAACGCTCGCCCAAATGTGATTCATATGCCCCAAGATGAACAATCAAATGCCTGGACCTCTGCTTTCAAGGAGGGTTCATTTGTCAGAAAATCAAGTGAATTTAGAGATTTAATCACACCCGATGGAACATTCACGCCAGAATCAGGTCGCTATCATTTGTACATTTCACATGCTTGCCCATGGGCTCATCGCACGTTACTGGTGCGAAACCTCATGGGATTGTCTGACCATATTTC
>Ga0255780_10000641_pt1 | contig 33377 bp, 49 predicted proteins | sample 071ome_32_FD_179978 | JGI IMG/M metagenome (GOLD analysis project Ga0255780, IMG submission 179978) | Coastal salt marsh microbial communities from the Groves Creek Marsh, Skidaway Island, Georgia - 071405AT metaG (version 2) | ecosystem: Environmental > Aquatic > Marine > Intertidal zone >... | reverse complement strand
GTACTATAACACCTGTGTACGGTGCTTATATTGCGTTTACGAAGCATTTATTGCTGGTGGACTGGAGTTGGCCAGTGCTTGTTTCGGGCATAGTTGGATTCCATTCCATTTTTAATAGATTCGTTTCGGAATACTTCCAAAAACAAGCAATCAAGAAACAGTTCGCAGGATACTGTTCACCAACCGTTGTGCGTATGCTACAGGAGAATCCAAGCCTAATCAAAGATGGTATGAAGCGTGAGATTTCAATTTGTTTCTCAGACCTACGTGGTTTTACTCCTTTGGGTGAAAGTTTTGGCGATGACGTAAAAGGTCTTACAAAATTAATGAATGGATATATGGATGCTATTACGCAACCAGTATTGGATGCAGATGGAATGATCATCAAGTACATTGGAGATGCAAGTATGCACGTACACAATGCACCCAACGATGATCCTGAGCATCCCAAGAGTGCTGTTCGCACAGGACTCAATATGTTGAAAGCAGTGGAGAAGTTCAATGAAAAAATTACAGCAGAAGGAAGACCGCCCATCGGTATGGGAGCGGGTATTAATACCGGACTTGGTTACCTTGGAGAAATGGGGTCAACAAGCAGACACTCATATGACGTACTTGGCGATGCCGTCAGCACAGCCGCACGTATCGAATCAAAGTGTAAAGAATACGGATGCTTACTACTAGTAGGTGAAACTACTTACGATGCTACTAAAGATGATTTCTTTTACTTGAAAATAGACGAACTTGCTGTTAAAGGTAAAAGTGTAGGAATTAGAATTTACACAGTACTTGATCTTAAAGATTCAAAAGCAAACAATAAATCTAAAAGTGTTCATAACGAAATGCACGAAGTATATCGATCACAAGAGTTTGACAAAGCAATTGAAATGTGTCAATGGTTAAAGAGCTCTTATCCTAAAGGCGCATTTGACGGACAGATGAATAACTATTATGATATGTGGATAGAACGCTGTGAGTATATGAAAACCCAAGACTTACCTAAAGACTGGAACGGCGTGTTTATTGCTACAACAAAGTAATAGCCATAACTAAAAATAGATAATACGTAGCAAAGTGTAATGCTTGGTCAAATGTTTGCAATACCCAATACTCGTCATCAGTTATAGTCCAACTATATTTGTGTCTAATAATACTTTTAGTATAATCAATATGCCAATGTAAAATGTAATCAATTATTCCGATTACAAAAGCAAACGGCACATTGAACATTAATCCTGCAAGAAAAGTTCCTAATCCGTGATGAAAATAATGTATGTGTGCATCTTTGCTAAAATAAATTGTTTTATTAGAAGGATAAAGACGCTGTACGGCTAAGTCACAAATAGTGTGTTTTAACGTTAGAAGAAAAGAAAACAATGCTAAAGTTACTAAATCCATCGAACTATTTAGTTGGCAACTACTACCACTCCATTTATCTCACGTAACCATTCAACACGGTCTTGCCAAGCATCATAATTAGCTATAAGAAATACTCCAAGCAAGGCTACAAAAACTAAACTACTTTTCATCTCTGTTATCCCAAGGTGCTGTTTCATAACAACCTGCTGGTATAGTATCCTTGTAGTTTACCCAAGCACGGTATCCACCCGCACCATCGAACTCAATGCCTGAACTTTCAAACGGTTGTACTCTCGGTTTACCCCAACACTTGTTATTGCTTTGTCCTGGATAACGATAACGTGGATTGTGTTTTAAGAAGTCACGCAACTCTGCGTACTCCTTTTTCATTTCTCCAACCTTCCATTGCGAATAACAAGCACTCGCTTTTGTCCAGTCAACACTGTTAATATCTGATCCTGTTCTGTAATGCTGAACACAATCTTTTATCATTTTGTTGTTTAAATTTTCTTCTGCTTTTGCTGTGGTTACCCATACCCACGACACCACCGCCGCGATGAGTAGACCTACTGCTACTAGATTTTCCTTCATTGAATCGCTCCTTTCTCTGACGGATTATTTTTTTGACTGATCGAATGACTTACTTTGAGATGTATACTTTGAAATAATTTCTTCTAAATCTTTATCAGTGTTCATACCTTTCTGTTGATAATATTCTAACACCATTGCTAATTTTGTGTTTAATCTAATCATATCATTGTCAAGCATACGAATTCGATCAACTAATTTAATAAGTGTTGAACTTGCTTCGCCTACCACTGGTTTAATTTCAGTTGTTACCCATTGCCAAACATAATAAACAAAGTAACCTAAACCCATTGCAGCAACAATAGGAAAACCAAAATCTTTAATTGCCGCTGCTAATTCAGATGTCATATCACCAATGCTCCAATAATAAATCCTAAGACACTACCAAACATTACTGCCTTGACCATATCGTGGTCGTGCCATATTGCCTGCTTGTCTAACCATGCTTTTGTGGTAGCATTTTGATTGTTATACCATTCGGTGTACTTATTCATCACTTACCACCTTGCATAACCAACCATGTTCGTTTACAATAAAACGATCGCCCGGCTTATATAGAGAATACCCCTTGTCGGTTCCGTCTTTCTGCTTGCCCATGACTTCGCCTTCCCATTCACCCTTGACCCTAAAGTTAGGTCCTGCTTGTTCTACTACATAGTCTACCCAAATCATTAATCTCTCCTTGCGTCTTCTTTGCCTTCGTTTGCGGCAAGCCTTTCTATGTTGGGTTTCACGCCAACAACATGACTTAGCAAAGCATCAATCTTTACTAGATCATTATTCATTGTCTGTACTCGGTTGTCTAATGCTGAAATAATATTTTTAAGCCCCTGTACAGAACCTGTTACAGAAGCCAGTATGAATTTTAGGGTTGTAAATACAAATACGCCAGCTGCGATAGCTCCCGCGATCGGAAAGCCCACTTCGGCTACAAAAGATAAAAAGTCCATATTGTTCGCTCCATAATTATTTATCGTTGACAAACGAATAATAGTGTGTTATATTATGTTTTAATCTTAAAAAGAGTAGTGGTATGAAGAAGTTAATTTTGGGTGTTGTAGACAAATTCAACGGTAAGCACAAGGAATACACGTTCACACTAGAAGACCATCACGATGAGAATTATGTAAATATTGTAAGACGAAACTTTCAAGATAGCAATCAATTCGTCGCAACCTGGAAAATTGTCAATGAGCAGCCAAGAGTCTAAAATACACAATATTGTGGTAAATTGGACAAAAGTAGAGGTAGATTCATCAGCATCAGAAGGTGACTTACTATGCTGGGCATTGGAACATTGCAAATCCAAATTTTACAATCGTGGTGCAAATTGGTTTTTTCACAGTAGTAGAGATGCTGTAATGTTTCAACTTAAATTTAGTACATTTATATTGAAAAATATAGTTTCAGAGATGGCTTGACAAACAGGGTAAATACAGGTAAAATAAACTTATGCCTACAAAATACGACAACTGGACAGCGCAAGACTCGATTGATAAGAGTCTACTAGATAGTGATATCCACTATCTTCATGGTGATATTTGTAATGAAAATATAGCCGAAGCAATCAAATGGATTGTGTCTGCCAATTTATCAAAGAAACCTAAGAGAAAACTACAACTGTATGTTAACTCTTATGGTGGGGATCTATACGAAGCATTTGCTCTCATAGATGTAATGAAAACTAGCCACCATACTATTTCTACAATAGGAATTGGGGCAATCATGAGTGCGGCATTTTTGATCTTTGTATCGGGTCAAAAAGGTCATCGATATTTAGGAAAGAATACAGGTATTATGAATCATCAACACAGCAGTGAATCAGCTGAACAGAAGATGCATGATATCAAAGCAGCAATGACTGAGAATGTGAATTGCGAAACTAGAGCATTAACAATAATTAGAGATGCTAGTGAAATGAGTCTAGCAGAAGTAAGAAAGAAACTTAACTCGCCAACTGATCAATACTTTACAGCAAAACAAATGGTTGACATGAACCTAGCGGATCATGTATTATAATATGTCAGATGATAGAAAGGATAAAGACATGAAGGTTATTAACATAAACGATGTGTTAGGTAAGAAAGCCGATGCATTGGCAACCGACGTTGTTAACCTAAATGAAAAGAGAAAAAAGGAAATGCTCGATATACTAGAGCATATGCGAGAAAAAATTGAAGCAGGTGAAATTTTAGAATTTACCGCTACAAGTCTTGACAACGATGGCGATTGCCAGATACACTGTTACGTAGGTGATGTAGCAGTTGGTGTAGGCCTGTTCGAGATAGGAAAGAACATACTTATAAATCAATACGCTCCTGGTCAGGAGTAATACACAATACATTGCAGGAATGGTGTTAACGGTAGCATGACGGTCTCCAAAACCGGAGGTTGAGGTTCGAATCCTTGTTCCTGTGCCAAATATAGGAGAGTTGGCCGAGTGGCTGAAGGCGGCGGTCTACTAAACCGTTAAAGGGTCATACCTTTCGTGGGTTCGAATCCCACACTCTCCGCCAAGTTGTGTGGATGTGTCGCCGAATGGTTAGGCCGCGGATTGCAAATCCGTTTCATGCAGGTTCAAGTCCTGTCATCCACTCCAAGTTAATGGCAGTGTAGTTTAACGGTAAAACAGCGGGTTTATACTCCGTAGCAACAGATAATTGGCTAATCTCGGTTCGAATCCGGGCACTGCTACCATTTTTCAATTATAAGAGTTAACATTATAGGACATTATAAATATTTCATGATACAACAGTTATGGGAATACTGGTGCAAATCCATAGGGAGTAAAGCATATGAAGATGACAATAAAGCTGACAGAGTTGCAATCATTCGTAGTGTTTGGGTGGTGTTGCACATTCTTACTTGCATTGCTATTATCTTAAATGCAATACAAAATCACGGATGGGGATTAATAGGTCTATGAATACTGCAATACTAATACCTGCTAGATTAGCCAGCACTAGATTTCCTAACAAGATGTTAGCTGAACTTAATGGTGTTCCTTTAATCAAGCACGTATACGAAAGATGTTTAGAATCAGGACTATCAACTTATGTTGTTACACCTGATGAAGAAATAAAAGAAATTATAGGAAAAGAAAACACACTGTTAGTTGGTGATGCTGAAAACGGAACAGCAAGATGTTATCTAGGATCACAATTCATAAATTATCAAAACTATATTAATGTACAAGGTGATATGCCTGACATTACCAAAGAGATTATTTTAGAAGTAGAAGATAAACTAAACGAATACAGCGTTGCAACCGCTTACACTAAAATGCCTGAGCAATTACAAAACGACCCTAACACTGTTAAGATTGTTCATAATGGCAAAACTGCTAAATGGTTTGGCAGAGGTATTACAGGGTACGGTGATCATCATCTAGGAATATATGGTTATAAAAATAGCAGTCTTGAAATTTATCACAAATTAAAAATTTATCCAGAAGAAGAAGTTGAGAAGTTAGAACAGTTGCGCTGGATACAGAATGATGTTACAATAGGAATTGTTGAAGTAGAGTTCAACGGAATTGAAATTAATACCAAAGAGGATTTATCAAAATGGCAAAAGGAACAGTAGGTTTATCAACACACACAAGAATTCATAAGCGTACTTCTATCGGAGGCGCAAGGCCTAAAATGGCAAGTATGAATAAATCCAAAAAGAGATGTTTTAAAAAATATAGAGGCCAAGGCAAATAAGATATATATGTTAGCGCCGGCTTAGCTCAGTTGGTAGAGCAGGGGTTTTGTAAACCTCAGGTCGGGAGTTCGAGTCTCTCAGCCGGCACCATTGATACTATGCAAGAGTTTAAAGATATTACAAGTTACGATTTCACAGATGCTCCGGCGGATATCAAAAGTCTTATTCATTGTATAAATTTGCAAGGTAAGAATCTAGTAGGGTTAGAACTAGGAGTATTCCGTGGAGTTAGTTTCTGTACAGTTTTACAAAACTGTCCAAATATCAAAACTCTTCATGGTGTCGATTCTTGGAAACCATACAAAGATTATTTGAAAGATCCATATGATGATAAGTCTTGGGCTTATGAAATGGATCAAAAAGAAATCGAATATATCAAGTTTCAAGCACTGCATACTATAAAGTATAGCGGATATCAAAACAAGGCTGTTATACACGAAAAAGACAGCAACGAAGCATTACAAGAGTTTGAAGACAATAGTTTAGACTTTATTTTTATTGATACATTCCTTTCATACGAACAGGCTGTAAACGATATTAAAAATTGGTATCCTAAAGTTAAACAAGGCGGATTGTTTGCTGGCCATGACTGGCACGTAAGCGTAATCAAAAGAGCTGTAAACGACTTTAGAGAAAACAATAATATTGATTCAACATTAAGTTCTTTTGATAAATGTTGGGTTTGGAAAAAATATTAATTTTTTTAGCCAAAAACACTTGTATTTTTTAAAAGAATACATACATATAATATATGATAAATAATAATGGACGCTGAAAAGGTCCAATATAAACTCGCTTAATAAGGAGAAAACTATGAGCAAAGTAATCGGTATCGATTTGGGTACCACAAATTCATGTGTCGCTATTCTAAGCGGCAAAAGTCCACAAGTAATTGAAAATGCTGAAGGTAACAGAACTACACCTTCTATTGTTGCATTTAATGGCGAAGAACAACTAGTTGGAGTTACAGCAAAACGTCAGCAGGTCACAAACGCCAAGAACACAATCTACGCTGCAAAAAGACTTATTGGTAGAACATATGATTCTAAAGAAGTTCAACACGATAAGAAAACATTACCTTACAAAATTGTAAAGGCAAAAAGCGGAGACGCTTGGGTTGAAGCTGACGGTAAGGATTACTCACCACAACAGATTTCAGCTTTTGTTTTACAGAAAATGAAAGAAACTGCTGAGAAGTATACAGGTGAAACTGTAGACAAAGCAGTTATCACTGTTCCAGCATACTTCAACGATGCACAAAGACAAGCAACAAAAGACGCAGGTAAAATTGCAGGCTTAGAAGTTTTACGTATTGTAAACGAGCCTACCGCTGCTGCTCTTGCTTACGGACTAGATAAAAAATCAACAGGTATTGTTGCAGTGTATGACTTAGGTGGTGGTACATTTGATGTATCTATACTTGAACTAGGTGACGGTGTGTTTGAAGTAAAAGCAACCAATGGTGATACAGCACTAGGTGGTGAAGACTTTGACTCGACACTTACACAATATATTATCGACGAGTTTAGAAAATCAGACGGAATTGATGTTTCTAAAGACAACTTAGCATTACAGCGTGTTCGTGAAGCTGCTGAAAAAGCAAAGATTGAACTATCAAGTACAACACAAACTGATATCAGTTTACCGTTTATTACAGCAGACTCTTCAGGACCTAAACACCTCAATGTTAAATTAACTCGTGCTAAGTTTGAAAGTTTAGTTGATGATTTAATTCAACGCTCAATCAAACCATGCGAACAGGCAATTAAAGATGCTGGCATCAGCAAAAGTGATATCACAGATGTTATCTTAGTTGGTGGTCAAACACGTATGCCTAAAGTACAAGAAACAGTTAAAAACTTCTTTGGTAGAGAACCGAATAAGAGTGTTAACCCAGATGAAGTTGTTGCACTGGGTGCTGCTATTCAGGCTGGTGTATTAAGTGGAGATGTAACTGATGTATTACTACTTGATGTTACACCTTTATCACTTGGTATTGAAACACTAGGCGGAGTTAATACTAAACTGATTGAAAAGAACACTACGATTCCGACTAAGAAGTCACAGGTGTTTTCAACAGCAGATGATAACCAAAGTGCTGTTACAATTAGAGTACTTCAAGGTGAACGTGAAATGGCAAACGATAACAAGCAGTTGGGTGTGTTTAACTTAGAAGGTATTGCACCTGCTCCTAAAGGTATGCCACAGATCGAAGTAACATTTGATATTGATGCTAATGGTATTGTTAATGTTAGTGCTAAAGATAAAGGCACTGGCAAAGAACAAAAGATTACTATTAAATCAGATGGCGGTTTAAGTGAAGCTGAAATTGAAGCAATGATTAAAGACGCTGAAGCTAATAAAGAATCTGATCAAAAGAAACGTGCATTAGTGGATGCTAAAAATCAAGCCGAGTCTTTAGTTCATTCTACAACTAAGAGTTTAGATGAATACGGAGACAAGATTGATGCTGAAACTAAAGACAGTATTTCAAAAGCTAAAGATGAACTTGTTGAAGCGGCCAAAGGTGACAATGTAGATGACATTAATTCTAAAATTGAAGCTCTTGCAAAAGCAGCTCAAAAGTTAGGTGAAGAAATCTACAAAGCACAGCAGGCAGAACAACAAACAACTTCCGAAAATTCAAATCAGCAAGACAATAAAGAAGAAGATATTGTTGATGCTGAATACGAAGAAGTAGACAAGAAGTAAATCACAATAGGCAGCGTAGAAATACGCTGCCTATAAATATTTCCATGGAAAGAGAAATATACCCTTTATTTTCAAAACCGATTTTCAAAACTAGCATTGACGTTAGTTCGTTTGATCCAGAGAGCATTAAATGGGCTAGAAACTATAAGAACAGTATTAGTCAAACCCAAGACGTATTATCAGCAGAAGAACACAAGCCTTTATTAAAAGCAATTAGTGCCGAACTGTTTGAATTTTTTTACGGAGCCATGGGTGCTAAGAATGATATCGAAATCTATATAACAGAAAGTTGGTTTAATAAAACTATAAAAGGTGAGAGCCATCATAGACACTGGCACCCAAATAGTTTGTACAGCTCTATAGTTTATTTAGGTGGAGACGAAGGAAGTGGTAATACAACTTTTATTACCAGTCAATATGATACAATTGAATATGAAATAGCAAACCCTAACATATACAATAGTAGAAGTTGGCAATTTGCTCCTAAGGTAGGAGATATGTTAATTTTTCCTAGTAACGTAGAACACCTAGTTGAAGAATATCAAGGTGATAATCCACGTATCACTTTAAGTTTCAATACCTTTGTCAGAGGTCCTTTGAATAGTAATGCACTAACAAGATTGGAGTTATAATGAAATTTGCATATTTTAATCCTACAGTAATTGCAGTTGATGATGTTCCAGCAGATGTTTTCACACAATTACAAGGAATGGTAGATGAAGCTCACAAGAATCCACAATTTGATGACGAAGGTAATCCAGCTATTAGTATTAGAGGTGGACAACAAATACATCTAGTTCCAAATCAATTTAAACTTAATACAGATGTTTTAAAAGCATACATTGAAGAACGTTGCCAAGCGTACATAGATAACATGGCTAAAGTTAGTGGCGTAAATGATTTAAATGGTTTTGTACCCACACTGACCAGCGCATGGACTATAAAGCAAAAGCAAGGTGATTATCAAGCACTACACAATCACGAAGCACACATTAGCGGAAATATCTATATTGATGTTCCTTATCTAGAACATGATTCAAAACCAAGTGATGCTAATATTGAGTTCCGTTTTCCAGCAATTAGAAACCCTGCCCATTTTGTGTTTACAGATCAGTGGCGTTTTAAGCCCGAAGTAATGAAAATGGTTATATTTCCTAGCCATATTCCTCATACAGTTTATCCATGGAGAGGTCACGGTGAAAGAACTATTTTGGCATGGGATGTAAGATTGATGTCCAAAATGGTCAAAGAAAGTGTTGACAAATCCGTTTAATAATGCTATATTAGTTTTGTTGTTTAGGAATACTTGTATTCCAAAACAGCCGGCGAGGTAAAGGGTAGACGAGGGTGGATTTGGTATAGAGTAATCTATATCTCCATACAGAACGCTCTGATAAAGCGAATTACTGTGTGCTCCGACCTAGTTATACTTGTTTATTGTTAGTCGGGAATTAACAGTTTATGCATATTGAGTATGTGTAGATTGCAAGAGAGGTCTTAAAATGGCCGTTGAACTTTGTTCAATCCATTACTTGACCTTTTACCAAACCGTTATGTAGGAAAGGCATTGATATATGGCAAGAGTATTTGTAGAAGAAGCACTTAAAAAAGTAGAAGGTGGACAACACGAACTAATAATGATGGCAGCAAAAAGAGCAAGAGAAATACAAAATGGATCTGCACCTTTGGTAAAATCAGAAAGTAAAAAATCAACAGTATTAGCATTACAAGAAATCGAAGAAGGTCTATACACTAAAGATCATTTTGAAGGTAATCTTAAGAGTGCAGAACAAATAGCAGAAGAACAGGCAAAACAACAAGAGGAGGCCGAATATGAATATCAACCTACGAAAAGCTAACGCTATCCAAAATAGTATCCAAGATACTATTAACTCAATTGAATCAAGTCATTCAATTGAAATCAACGAATTTCAAGACCCTGCAAAAGAATTGCAGGCCGCTAACGATCTATTGATCGCTAACGACACTAGGAAGCAGAGATTGCTTCAAGCATTTTACAATATCCGTGCCTTGGTTGCAACTGCAAATGCAGGGTGTGGAATCTCCACTAACCTTGCTAAAGCCGCTTTTATTGAAAAGCGTATTCAGCAGTTGGGTCAACTTGCTAATTGCAAGCCAGCTCTTGATATTTCGATCATCAATGGTCGATTAGAAAAGATCAAGAATCGATCTTCCGATTCAGATTACTACGGTCGTAACGAGTCCGTATCAACTTCGGTTATTGGTCAGAATCAAATTGATCAGGCCAAAGCTGAGATTAAAAGTCTCAAGAAACAAAAACAAAAGATCAATGATGAGAATCTTGATCTTAACGTTAAGACTGAGATTCCTTTAAGTGAGGATACTGTAAAGGTGCTCACTGACGAAGGAATCTTGTGATTCAATGATTGAAGTTTTTTGGGCTCCTAACTATGAAGCTAGTGACATAGACTGGAATATGCTCTATGCAGAGCCCACTAATCTCTTTGACAAGCAGATAAAAAATAAAACTGATATAGATAAATTTGACAGTATGTTTTACTGTCCTGCTTTTAAAAACTTAACTAAAAATACAATAGAATTTAAAAATCCGTTATCGAGCAAATATACTTTTGATAACGAAGGTAAATTTAGATCTGAAATTAAAACAGGTATGGCTGCTAATGTAGTTAGGCCTGCAAACATAAAAGATAGATTTCTATTAGAATATAGTCTAACACCTATTCTGTTTTGCGATCATCCTATAACAGCAACAATGACCAGTCCTTGGTTTGAAGTTCCTGGTTATATGAAATATGCTACAGTAGTTCCAGGCAGATATGATATTGGTAAATGGTTCAGAGCGGTTAACATTGAATTTATGTTATTGCCTGGAGTTAAAGAACTTTCTATAGAAAAAGACGAACCTTTAGTATACTTTACTTTCGATACTGATGAACAAATTAAATTAACACGGTTCAAGATGGATGCTGAACTTAGAAGATATTCAGTAGCCTGTTCAACTAGTACTAGTTGGGAACCATGGGTTCCATTAGCAGATAGATATAAAAGATTTAAAGAATCAAGAATGAGAAGTATTATATTAAAGAAGATAAAGGAAAATATTGTTGAATAATTTGCGGATGTCGTATAGTGGTAATACCTCAGCCTTCCAAGCTGATGCTAGGGGTTCGATTCCCCTCATCCGCTCCACTTATTGAAAGGATATGCAATGGCTACAACAGAAGAAAAACAAGACCTAGTAGATAAATTAAAAGGACCTAGATACTATCGTATTACACTTTATGGTTACGGTGGAGAATCAGCTTATATTAATTTAAGTGAAGATGCATTTAATTTTTGGAAACCTGTTTTTGATGAGCATGGCGATAGTGATCTTGTTACATATATGGTTAATGCTGAGGATCAAGATTGGGAATTTGAAAACATCGAAACTGTTCCCGACAATGCAAACTTCATGAAAGACCCTGAGGGTGATTATCGTCCTTGGTACGAGCATCATAATGAATATGCACATCAATACGGTGCACCTTATGATTCAACACGTATTGAAATTGACGAATTAGATGGTGTAGAATATAGCTCTAAAACTATTAACAGTTTAGTAGAAGGTGAAGAGCTTTCTGACTATACAAATAGAATTGATGAAGCATCAAACTATGAACTTGAAATAGTACAAAGCGGCGAAGAAGATTATTTTAAAGATCAAGGTAAGTATGTATGTCAATTTTATAGTGCTGAAAAAGGAACATTTTTCGACGGAATAATTGAAACTACCGGAGACTTTGATCCTAAAAAACTTAAAATTATTATTGACGAATTTCCTAACGGAGAAGACGTAGTTACTAGTATTCAATACGACGGAAAAGAAGTAGACAACAACGGCGGGGATACTAACGGAAAAGGATACTCAGTACATCTGTGGAGTAATTAATGATAATAGAACAATCGGATACTATTAAAAAATATGATTTTAGTTCTTTAATAACAGAACAAGATTCTAATAGTGCGATTGAAATTATTACAAATATAATTGATTCAGGAAATTACTGGGAAAATAGTCCTAAATATCAAACTAAAGAAAACTTGTTTGCTAGACCAGAAGAAGTATGGTTAAAATTTAGAATGAGTTTTCTTTTTAGTGTTTTCATGTATTTCGGAAAAGAAGTAAAAGTAGGTAATATGCAGGCTTGGAGTTTTATGACAAGTTCTAAAACTGCTGAAGAAAGAAGCAACCTATGGCATAATCATCAGCACAAGCCAACACCGTTATCTATGAGCGGTATTTGGTACTTGCATATACCTGATGATGTGCATGATTTAAGTACTTGTGGAACAGAATTTGCTCCTAACGGTCCTGAAAACGAAGGTAAATTCTTTGTAAAACCTGCTAATTTTAGTTGGTTAGTATATCCAAGTTCGCTTTGGCACCGTCCGGGCATTCCTCAAAGCGAGAAATATAGGTACATTATAGCCGCAGACGTTGACGTTTTGTCCTAATAGAATCACATTAATGTCTGTCTTGGCATAAATATACTTACATAAGAACAAAATGTTGCCAGGAGTTAATACATATGTCACTACAGATTAGAAGAGGCACGAACGCTGAACGTCTAGTTCTTGCAGCACCCCCGCAAGACGGCGAGCTTGTTTGGATCACGGATGACCAAAAGCTATACATCGGCGACGGCGCTACACTTGCAAGAGATTTAGTACCCGTTACGGGTTTTAATGCAGAAGATGCACAAGATACAATTGGTGCTGTTTTTCAATCAAGCACACACAACGGAATTAGTTTTTTATACAACGATGCAGCAGGACAGATAAACGCTACTGTTGAACTCGATCAATTACGTCAAAACGTAAGTATGAACGGTTATGATATTACTGGAACTGGCAACATTAGTATCACAGGAAGCGTAACAGCTGATGCAATCACAGGCAACTTTAAAGGCTCAATTGTAGCAGATGATTCAACTATTATGGTTGATGCAGTAGATGGCAAAATAAATCTAAACGGAACTATCAATTCAGACGTAATTCCTGACAGCAACGAAGCATATGATATTGGTAGTGCGGGTGCAAGATTTAAAGATCTTTTCTTAAGCGGCTCAACTATTCACTTAGGTTCTGCACTTATTAGTCAGAACTCATCAGGCGGAGTTAACTTACCAGCTGGTTCAACTATTGACGGTGGACCTATTGGTGGTGCTGGCGCAGGACAATCACTTAACGTTGACATTGTTGGCGATGATAGTACTATTATTGTTAACTCAAGCACAAATACTTTAACAGGAACATTTGTAGGTGATATTACAGGATCTGTATTTGGAGACGATTCATCATTATTAGTTGATGGTATCACAGGAGCAATACAGAACGGAGTTCTTAGATTTGCTGACAACGTTGTAAGTATTATCGATCCATTGTTTGAAAGTTTAGAACTTCAGGCAAACTCATTAACGATTCAATCTGATACAGATATTGGATCTGCTGCATATCCAACACTTAGATTTGAAGCACATAACGGAACCTACGCTGCAAAAACAATTATGGCAGATGGTGACATTGTTGGACAGATCAGTACTAGAGGTTGGAATGGATCTGATTATGCTGATGCAGGTGGTTTGTTCTTTGCTATTAATGATGCATCAATTACTCCAGGCGATGCTAACCTCGACACAGATATTTACTTAGGTAGTATTAATAATCTAGATGCTGTAAACGGAAGATACTTACAGGTTAAAGCAGATGGTACTACTGTTGCTCCAGTTTTCCAAACTGGTGTATATGCTAACGATACAGCACGTAATACTGCTATTCCAACTCCTGCAGAAGGAATGATTATTTTCAATCAAACTGGAACTAAATTCCAGGGCTGGAATGGATACAGTTGGGTAGATCTAAACTAATCACTTCTAATTAAACGCTCTTTACTTTAAAATAAGTATTAGTGCGAGAAGTGATATATGTTTTTTTCTATTTCAAAAAAGTTAGATCAGACATTTCCTAATCATTTAGAAAAGAATAATTTTTACATTGATTATGACAATGGGTGGTCTTGTATCGACAACATCCTGTACAAAGGAATCACCCCGCACGGTTTTTTAGAAATCAATCATATCAGCGAAGTTGCTCAATACAGAAACAGTGCTGGTACATTCTGCATACTAAATTTCAACGACAATCAAATCGAAATCATTACAGGAAACAAACAAAAATTTCCTTTGTTTATAGAAGAAGATAGGGTTTCGAATCTCTATAAAAATGATAATGTAGTCGATGGTAAAGTTATTATAACTGACAAAATAAATGTAATACCATCTAAAGATATCGAACACACAGAATTAAATTTAACTGATGATGAAATTATTGATTTGTTAGATAAAAAAATTGATGAGAAAATTAAAAATTTCAATGCAGGAAAAATTAAAGTTTATCCCACAGGTGTTGACTCACTTTTACTAATTTCATATCTGCTTAAAAACAATATTGCATTTGAATTGGTTCCGGGCGAACACGCTGATATGGATCATTTCCTTTGTCATCATAGAACATACTTACAACAAACATTCTGGGCATATCAAACTGTACAACACTATAAAGAAAAGAGTGTGTTACTTACAGGTGGGCATGGCGACGAAATGTTGCTGAGAGATCCTTTGCAATCTTTTCTGATACTTAAACACCATAAGATAGATTTAGTAGATCTGTGTCGTAAGAATGACTATTATATGAGTAAGCATATTCTTAAGCCTAGTTGTTTGCAAACATATAAACAATATAAAGATTATGAATTTAATGATCTAAAAAGTCTTAAAACATTTTTACTAAATGTATTTAGAACTGACTATCAACATTGGCATCTCGGAAATACATTTTTCTTCTCACCATTAGATGACATTGATCTTTTAGACACAATACTTAACTTATCACACGAAGCAATGCTAGGTCAATTACTAGAAGCCAGTGTCAGTAAAGAATTAATAAGACGTAACAGACCTGGGTTATTAAACTTAATATCGCCAAGTAAAAACTTTGATTATTATATAAATCTAGCAGAAGTATTTGACGGCAAAGTTAAGTTAGAGGATATACAATGAATAACTTAATTCATATTGATTATCCGTTAGACTATGAAAAAATTATGGTCGACTGTAAGGAAGCAGAAAAAACTGCTGTAGCTTATACAGATGATAGATGGCCTGGAAAAAGCTCTCCAGGTTGGAGAATAAGCAAATACACTAGTCCTTATATAGAAAGCATTATAGAAGACTTTGAAGTTGATGGAAGACCTAGGTTCTATTGGCTTGGTGCAAATCTGCATTTACCTGAACACGTAGACAACACAACCACTTGCTCATTGAATTTTGTATTAAGTGAAGATCCAGCACCAGTAACAGTGCTAGGAGAAAATTTTTATTACAGAAGTGCATTACTTAATACATCAGTTCTACATTCTGTAACCAACGGTCCAGTAGAAAGAGTTCTATTTAAGATAAGCATCTTTAACGAATCTTATGAAGATATTGTAAAAAGACTAAAATATAAAAAATGATTGACGCTGATAAAATTATACAAGATACGCTAAAAGTTTTTACAAGTACCCCTGCTCTTGAAAAGAAATTCAATCAGTTAAAAGATTATGTTTACGAAGATGATTATAAACTATTGCATCCTCAACCTTTAACAAAAACAAAACTTAAGATTAATGTATTTGAATTTGTATCTGAAATAGAAAAATATCAAACAGAGTTCGTACAATGGGGCAAACATAATTCTGAACAACCAAGATACGGACTAGCACTTGTAAACCAAGACGGTAAATTAAAAGGCAATAAGGATCCTATAAACGGATCTCTTTATGAGTGGAACAGTATAAATCAGGAACACCCTATAATAGAATCTGATTGTACAACGCCTACTGAAGTTATGGATTTAGAATCATTAAAATGTCTAAGGATATTTGACGGTCATTGGAGTAGATCTAATATTTTAAAATGGCAAGGAGGAGCAGGATTCACACCTCACATTGACAACGTTATACCTTGTCCGTGGTTACGATTATGGGCAACTACTAACAGTGATGTTGAAGTAGGTTTCTACAATAAAGAAACTAAAGAAATAACACCTTTTGAAAATATTGAAGAAGGTGTTGTTTATATTATAGATACCAGTATTGTACACAACGGATATCTTAAAGAAGGAGTGGCGTATCAACTGTTTTTATCTATAATGCCGTCTGCACTAAGTATATTGAAAGAACAGTTATTATGAAAGACTTTATTGAAAAAACAAATGTTACCGCTGATCTAAATCAAATGCTTTCAGACATGGAAGCAATTATAAATCAGGTTGGATGGCCTCGCAAAATGTACGAAGGGAAAACTCTTTCATCAAATCAAATAGGACTTAATCATAGACCTAATGCAGAAGATCAGTGTCTAGACAATGTTGGAAGTCTGTTTATGCAAACTGTTGCGAAAGAAACTGACTTTACTGAATGGAATGATCTACTAGGGGATTATACTCGAAGCGCAATTGAAAAATTAGCGAAGGAAGAAAACTTTACATTAGGTAGAGCGAGATATATGTTACTTCCTGAAAAGCAAGGACTGACAATACATACTGATATGGAGATCAGATATCACTATGTTCTTAAGACAAACAAGAATTGTTTGTTTGGTGAAACTGTTGAAGGACCACATAGAGCTGTTTGTTATAATCTTCCTGCTGACGGATTCTTTTATAGAGTAGATACAACACGAGAACACTTTGTATATAACGGAAGTAGAGAACCAAGGATACACCTGGTAATTTGTTTAGGCTAAACTTTATGAATAACGTTTTTAATAATTTGTTCTTTAGGTTTAGATACGTTATGCTTTCCGCAAGTTTTAGCACACATCAATAACTTATCTTCACCCCAATATTTTTTCCAAACAGTTTGAAATCTTTCATCTGACACTGCTTCTTTTAGTGTACGTTTGCTTAGATCAATTCCATCTTCTCCACCTAAATCATTAACTAAAGATTGATGTTGTTTTTTAATATCTTCTTTAAGGTTAGATATCAAAGGACGATCATTAGGATTTAAGTAAGGACCTTGTGCTAAGAAGCAACAAGGAAATAGTTTACCATGAACATCAATGTAGACTTCTTTATGTTTTTTTGCATAACAGTCAATTGAATAACTATGATAGTTTTTACTAAAGTCATCTATAGTATCTAAAGAAATCGGAGTTACTTGATTGTCTTCAGGCGGCTCTAAATAATACAAATGATTTCCTTTGCTATTAACAACACTGAACTTTTCTTCACCAGTAAATCTAATAGTGTTCTTCATTGTAAATCTAGTAAAGCCTAGTTCTTTGCTTCTTCGTTCCGCTTCTTCGACTTGATGTGAATTGTGTTTGAATTTAATAAAAACCCATTCAGCTGTTCCACCTTCATCAATAAATGCTTTGGCGTTCTCAATTACTTTTTCGTATTGTGTATTAATTCTATATAGTGAATGTGTATCTTCTAATCCATCTATTGCAAAGAAAACACAATGCTTCTCTGGTAGACTGTGTCTTAGTTTTCTCCACCAATCAGGAGTTCTTGCACCACCGTTAGTATGAACGTGTACCTGCGCTTCAGCTTTTCCGTTTTTAATATATTCACAAATATCAGGCAAATCATTATTGATCATAGGATCACCGTAATTACCGCAGAAACAGTAATGTCCGACTTGCTGTAAAACATCTTTGTTTACTATTTTTTTAAACAGATCTAGACTCATATCGTCTAGCAGTAGATTAGGATTAGGTAATCCACCATGATTATTTCTTCCGCACATAGGACACGCTGCTTGGCAACGTGTGCTTAATTCCATGTGTAATGACTGTAAATTGCTGAATTTAAACATCTAAGATATTTATTTGCGCTAAATATGTATACTGTAAGAATTGGAGATTACTATGATTATTGAACACAACGATATTAAAAAAGCAATTATAAGAAGCCAACACTGTCAACGAAATTGGGATCTTTCAAAACAAATTCCACAAGACGATATTGACTTAATTGTTTATGCGGCTTCAAATTGTCCTAGTAAACAAAACGTATCTTTTTACAATTTACACGCAATTACAAATAGAGATATTATTGAAAAAATCTATTCAACAACAACTGGCTTTTCTTACAAAGGTCGTGAAATGACCAACAGCCAAGTTTTGGCAAATCTTGTGTTAGTGTTCAGTGCTCACGATAGCGAAGATCAAGAACTAAGACGCTCTGGCGGAACAACTGATGCTTCTTTACTCAGAGACCAACAAATGGCAGCTGGAGTTGCAGCAGGGTATACTAATCTCCTTTCATCCATACTCGGTTATAATACAGGGTGCTGTGCTTGTTTTGACAACGAAGAAGTAAGAAAAATTTTAGAGCTCAAAGATGATGTATTGCTTATTATGGGAATTGGTTTTAAAGACGAAACTAGAAATCGTAGAATACATCATGTAGATGAATCTTTTATGTTTCCTGCTTTACCTAAAGAAGATATAAAAGTTACCTATCTGAAATAATTATTTCTTTTTTCCTATTATCATATAACGGTCATATTTTTCTGTAGGAAAAGTTCCTCTATAAAAAGGTTTAATTTGTGACTGATGTGTAAAATTTTCAATACCAGATGCACATCTAATATGTTCTTCTAATTCTGAATAGTTATTACTTTGCAATACAATTGTTGCTAGTTGAGGAACATTATTCAACCATGCTTCATATTGTTGCTGCGTTATGTGTTCGCAACTTGTATTAATAACAATATCAGCATCATAGATATAATCGCACATATCTGCTGTTACTGCTTTAAACCTTCCTTCTATCTCTTGTCGTTTGTTTATAGTATTTGCTATCTTTTCACATTCAGGATCAATATCTATAGATGTAATATGATCTATGTTTATGTTACTATTAAACAACAAACTAGCAAGTACACCATTCCATCCTCCGTGTATTACGATTTTATTTTTACTAGGTAATGCCGACTCTTCTAGTTCTTGAACTAACCATGCTTTACTTCGTAACTGTCCTTTCCAGAAACTTTCAAGTGTACGATACCTGTCTTCGCTATTACGAATAGCATCCATCCAGAACATCACATCTTCTAGTTCAATTTTCATAAACTTCTTTTACCTTTGTCAGTACAACCTCTGAACTACACGAACAAGCTGTTTGTTCACAAATACTAGGACTCAGTGGCTCCGTTATCAAGTTATCAATAAAATTATTTGAATACAAATTTAAGTTATTAGGAAAAAACTTTTGACCACAAGATCCTTTTATTTCTCCATTACCATAAACGAATATTCTGTCTAACCCAATATTGCATCTATAACCTTTGAATTGATTCTCTTTGTTTACTATTATTTTATGTTGATCAGTATCAACTTTATTACCATTGTGATCTAAAAACAAAGGAGCAGTTAGTCCTGTGTAAAAATCAATAGGCTGTTTATGTTTTCTTTTCGGTGCGTTGTTTAGGTATATTAACTGTTCTTGAGTATACCTAGTGAGTCCATCAAAATGAACAGGTGCAACTGCTAGGTGCCATTCTTTGCTGTTGGCCATTAGATATTCAAAATTGTTAACTGATAACTCCCAATTGTCAGGATCCATTAACACACCAACATACAAATTAGTTTTTCCTGTGCTATATATATGATTAGCAACTTCGATAATATGATCCATATCAGCAAATTGATTATGTACTGAAATCATAATTTGATCAAACTTATCAGAATGTTGTTTCCAATAGCGCATAGTTCTGCTGGCATTTGTAGACATACGCACAAATGAGTCTGACATACTTTTTATATCAGCAATAAATTCTGGAAGTTTTGACCATACCGTAGGTTCGCCGCCCATAACCTTTACATGAAATTTTTTCTTATTGTGATATTTTTGATAGAAGCGAAACAGTTCTTTTATGTTACCTACAACAGTATCATAGTTTTTATCAGGCCAGCGAAGGTCACCTTCATTCGAACCTGGAAAGCAATAGGTACATTTGTAATTACAGACGTTACTAAGCATAAGCTCAACATCTAAATTATCTTTATAGTCTGTGATTATTTTTGAAAATTTCATTCTGACAATAGATGAACTAGTTCAGGGAAAACTTTTTTAGCATCCATTCCTCTGATTGAATCTAGTCTATTGACATATTCTTTGAATGTTGGTATTAAATGACTATGATCCTCTGCTTCAACGAAACTTAGTATTCCTTCCCAACGTTTCCAACCATTAGGATTCTTTTCCCAGAAATCATCATCTTGTCGATAGTTATCCCAAAGCCATTGTTTAAATTCCATAAAATGTTCTCTTAGTTTAACTTTATCTTCTTTAGGAAGTAATCTAGCACTTAAGAATGTTGGAATATATAACAGGTGCATACTAATAATCCCGCCACCTGTTTCGACATCGTCGAACACACTTTTATTAATTTTCTTAAACTTCTGTCCTATTACCCATTTAGCAAATTCTGTTACATGGAAAATATTAAAAATTTGTACAGCACAAGCAATACTACAAATAATGTTATCAGGAGTGTTGTCTAGTCTATGTAGTGTATCTACAATAGTTTGCCATTGTGTTGGAAATCTAATATAGTTGTTTCTATCTTCTGTGGCATCAATACTAAAACCAAACTTAACTAGTTTGAAATGTTTCCATAAATCCAATACCCAGTCTTCAACAAGTGTTCCGTTAGAATTATATCTTAGAGTAATTTGATCTGCGTAACCTCTTTTAACTACTTCTTCTAATAGTCTACGATGCTCTTTGATCATTAAAGGCTCACCGCCTGCAAAGTAAAGCTGACGCATATTTGGAATCTGTTCAAATATTTCATCCCATAACTCAGGTCTTTCGTACCATGTGTTATTAAATGCTTTCTTGTCAAAATTTACTTGTTGTCGAATAGTTGGGTTATTTGTAGATGCAATTAGTTTATCATAATCTTGCATCCAACGTGAACTATCGTTAGGAGTACACATTACACACTTAAGATTACAAGTATGTCCTAACCTTAAATCTAGATAAGGAACATTAACAGGAATAGTACCATCTTCTTCAGTTTCAGTAACTAGATTTGCAATGTCAATGTTTTCTGCTTTCTCCCAGAAATAAGTTTCCCAGAGTCGCTTACTAATCATTCCATTGCCTTCTTCTTCAAAACACTTAGCACAACTAGCAGGAATATCTCCTGACAGCATTGTGTTTCTAACGTTTCGCATATACTCGTTATTAAATGCACTATATAAATTTTCTTTACCGAAGTTCGCAGGTAAACCATTTTCTTTTTTAATATTTCCTGCATCCATTACACCCTTGGTTGCTTGGCTGGCGTTTGAACCGCAGCATAACCTAGCATCACCATTAGGTCTGGTCGCAACATGAATCCAAGGCAAAACACAAAAGGTTTTAGTTCCTGTTTTTTCTTTTAATTCTTCGATGTATTTTTTTACTCTTTCTTGCATTTTAATTTGTACCTGGTTTAAGTGCAGAAGCAGAATGTAAACTTTCTGGTTTTGCTAATAATTTAATTACCCATTTACCAATGTCCGGTTGTTTGTTGTTCCACCCAAATTCATATGACCATGGCTTAGTGTGATGATTGTTATGCCAACCTTCTCCCCACATATATGTTCCCATAAGCCATGTATTCTTTGAGCTGTCAACATTATGTTCGTCTTTGCCAAAAATGTGAGCACCAACTGTGATCCAACTAATTGTGTGCAGTGTTAGCATAGTGCTAACAACAAAACCGTACAAAAATAGGTCAACGCTAATTAGTGCTAACAACGCCATCCATCCAAATAAAATATAAAAATAGTTTCTATGAAACCATTTGTGCATAGGATCTACTAATAGATCTTTTACAACATTAACCTCAACTCTATGACTAGGCCAGTAATTGAACCAATACTTAATTCTAGTCCAAAGATCTTTGTCTTCAACATTATGAGGATCTTTAGCAGTATCTACAAATTTATGATGTAACCTGTGTGTTCCTGTCCAAGTAATGCTTGAACCAACTACACTTATAACAGCAAAGAAATGTACAACTGCTGCAATAATTTTATTTCTAGGCTCCCAAGATCTATGAGAAAAGCATCTGTGTAATCCTACACTTACTCCCATATGTCCTGCAAACCAATACCAAAGCCATGCTCCAATGAAGTACCAAGGGTTCCAATTGAAAATTAGAACGAGTGGTCCACCAATAAAACACAAGGCTTGAATAGCTTTAATTCTAAAGTTCCATGACAAATACATAACGTAGTATTTAACTTACCTTATTTTTATAATGGGCATTCCAGGCTAACACACTGTCAATACCGTGTATTGTTCCTTTGATATCACAAAACTTACAAGGAGTACAGTTTTTTCTTTTCCCATTTTCTAATTGTTGTCTATAAAAATTTAAAGGTTCACCGATCCAAATGTCTTTAATACTATCATTACAGACATTTCCAACAATACCCGAACGTGCCCAATCATTTGCACAGACTAACACATGACCGTCTATATCGATCATCATTTTATAAAAAGGCAAATAGCAAGATCGTGTAATATCTAAATCCTGTTCTTTGGCTACTATTTCGTTTCTATTAACTACCATGAACCCATCATACTGATGTTTGAATGTCAATTGAATATCAGTGTTATCAAAATATTCTAATATATTAGAAGATATGTCTCCGTCATACATACTAACGGTTACATTGGTACAACCTGCACTATCTAGTTCTAGTGCTTTTTCTCTATCCAAATAATCTGCATTTGTAACTATTTCTAACCATTTAAGATTTGTTACAGTATTCTTTATAATTGACATAGCTTCTGTCAAATTTTTGTACAGTAACGGTTCACCAAAACCAGTGAAAGAAATTCTACCATTGTAATTTATATCATTAAGATCATTTGAAATCTTACGAATAAGATCTAAATTAAAAAAACCTTTCTTAGGTTTGTATCCTTGACTTTGCGGGCAAAACTCACAGGAACGATTACAAATGTCAACAGCATTTATTTCAACAGTTCGAAGAGTTGTTAATAAGTCTACTGCACCTTCGGATTGTATCTGTCTAAGTTCATTAGAATTCATTTAATGTTTCCATATCTACTAATGCCATTCTATAACAGTTATCTATTTTCTTACAAATAAATTTATCTGTATACTTGTTAGGCTCATTGAACAACACATAATTTCCATAAGATTTAGTGCAGTTATAATTTTTCTCTAAGAAATTTCTAGTTTCAAGCATACGAGTTACATGGTTAGGTATTTCATCTAACATCAATTTTAATTGTAATTCCATTCCGCCAACTACTGAACTTCTTGGTCTAATTCTAGATGTTATTTTGATAACTTCCTTAGGAGCAAAACACCAACCAAATCTTGCACCTGGACTTGCTATACTTTTTGACATTGTCTTTAGAACAATCATATTATCTGTACGGCATTCAATAATTGAATTATCAAAAAAGTCACCATACGCTTCATCTACAATAAGATATCTGTATTTTTTAGATAGTTCTATTACTTCTTCTTTCAATAACTGTGTTCCGTCAATGCCGTTGGGATTGACTAGGTAAAATATATCTTCACCTGTTGGTATCTCCATGGCTTCTTTTATTTCTTGAAAGCCGCTCCATGCGTTGTTGCATATTGTTAAACTTAGTCCTTGTTGTTTAATAAAAAACATTATTCTTGAGGTTAGTTCACTGATTCCATATCCTATATCAATATCCTCACAGTCATAGTGATTTTTTAAAATTTCTAAGCACTTACTATGCATACCATAAGAATTGTAATCTAAACTAAAATTTAGATTTTTATCATAACAAACATTTTGAGATAGATTAATCATTAAAATTTCCAAACCTGATCAAATGTTTCTTTATTATAGGTTATAGTTTTACCTTTGTACTCTATTTCCATATAATCATAAACATCGTTAGCATCAATGGGCTCCAAAGGTGCAATACCAAAAAACAAAAATAAAGGACACTTACCTTCATAGTGCAGTTTGTTATCTTTGAACATTCTATAAATTATATAGTCCATTGTTCTTTAGCCTTGTTTAAAAGTGTTTTGCTATCACTAATACGTTCTAGCATTGCAGAGAAATGTTGAATAAATTCTTGTTTTGTATATTTCCAATATTTGAAATCCGTCCAACAAATATTATTGTTTATTAAAACTGGCTTTGGTGGTAACGGACAGGTTTCTGGCATACGTGAAATAAGCAAACTAACACTATCAATAAATTTGTTTATTATGTCATTATCAATTTTCTCTGATAAAAACAATTCAAAAAATGTTGTTCCTAGTGTTCCACCAGGACGTTCAACAACTGTGTAATTAAACTCATCATTTATTTTTTCAAAGTGTATCGGTTTTTCTAGCAATAAGTCTGTATTGTTTTCAAAAAGTTCTTGAAAGTTTTTCCATTCTTGATCATCAGACCATTTTGTTATTTTGTAAATTGTACCATTGGTATTAAAATAAAATGCCGCAGTATCTTTTACAAGGAACATACCTTGGCTGTCTTCTTGCCAAATATATTTTTTAGATTCACCACAGTTTACCAATTTATAATCATAGAACGCATCTGCTGACTCTTGTGTCCAATTTGTAATTTTGTCTAGCAAAACTTCTTTCATACTCGTTCCTTTGGTAATTTGCTGTCTGCTGAACTAACACAAGTATCAGTAACGCATTTAAAAGGCGTCTTAAACAGCGTAAAACCGTCTTGTAGCGTACCTAAAGGGGCTTCGCTACAACTATATGCTCTTTTTATTTCACCACCCCTTATAACGCAGCTTTGATACCCTGCTGTGCATGACCAATCTTTGAATTTATTAAATCCAAAAGCATTAAAACGTTCTGCTTGATCCAAAAAGTAAATCTTACCTTTATCGTCATGCATCTCTACATTTAACAATTCTTCACCATTTATTTGCTGCGGGAAACCTTTTTGTAGTATATCAATTTGCTCTTTGGTATACCCATCGACAATAAAACTAGCGGTTGGATCACTTTGTGGTTTTAGTGTAACATTTATTCCACGTTCCGCAAACCGTTGACAGCGTTCATAATATTCATCAAATCTTTCAGGCACCATTACTTGGTTAATTGTTACAAAAACATTTCCTGACATAAGTTGCAAACACTTGTCGCCAAACTCTTGTTCTTTAGCGAACTCAGAATGATAACTTGCAGTAATACTTCTTCTTGTTAGATGACTAGTTGCATCAATAAACTTACTCCACCATTTACTTCCCGGACTTAGATTAGTTGTTAAATGTATGCTTTGATATTCGGCTTTGTTGTCATTAGCATAATGTTCAACCAATTCACCGAACTGCTTGTATGCAGTTGGCTCACCTCCACTAAAACTAAAATGAAATTCTGTAAATCCATTCTGCCTTGCTTGTGATTTTATTTCATTGATAGTGTTTTTGTACAGTTCAAGATCATAATAGTCAGGTTTATCCGTGTTGGCATACGGCCAACAGTAACTACATTTGTAATTGCAAAATCTTCCTAGTATCCAACTTACGTTGAACAATGGACGATTAAGCATACTTTTTTGTCCAAACTTTACAATATTTTGGTAAGGTATGTTTGTAAAATCATTCATTATATGCGTATTTAACCACTATTAAGGTTGACTTTTGCATTTGCGGCTTATATAATAGTTGAAAGTTCGAAAAAACTTTCTTTTTTGAGAGGAATCAAATATGTCAAACACAGAAGCAATCAAAGCAGCAATGGAAGTATTTCTTGCTGAAGATGAAAAATTTGAATCAGGTAATGGCGCAGCCGGTACCAGAGCTCGTAAGGCTCTGCAGGAAATGGCTAAGGCTATCAAGGTGCGCAGAAACGAAATCACCGAAACTAAGAATGCACGTAAAGCAGAAAAGATGGGTGGCTAAATGGACGATGACAAGCAGTATACAATTACGCTTGATCCGAGTTACACATACAGTGGCGGTGCTACAACTACAAGCACCGTCACCGTAGGTGACCATGATGGTAGCATGGACGACTACGTATCTAATATCGATTCAGGAACGTTCACTATTAACTCTTCGGGGTTAGACAACGACTGGTCTTATAATAGTGATATCAACGTTCCAGAAGATGCAGACATCAAGATTGGTGATAGAAGCCTAAAGACCTTCATGGACACAATGGAAAAGCGTATGGCGATCCTACAACCGGATCCTAAGAAACTGGAAAAATTTGAAGCGTTGCGGAAAGCATATGAGCATTACAAGCATTTGGAAAGGTTATGCGAAATCAATGACGAGGACGAGGACGAAGGCCCGAATTTCTAAGGACAAGAATAGATTGTTTAGAGACATCATAAGAATTGATGTTCTCCAAGACGAAATCGAATATGCAAAGAATCAATTACGGCCACAGGACACAGGACACATTAGTACAGCCATTGGTTGGTTGGAATACAGAATTAGACGATTGAAAGGAATTAAAGAAGAATGACTACTGATGTAAAACTTATTTCACACAGCACAGCACCACAAGGAACCGGTCTTGATAACTGCCAAGAACTGATTGCCTATTGTGCAAGAGTTTCTAATCCTAGCAATCAAATGAACAAGGAAACATCAGAGAAACTTATCAAGTATTTGATCAAACACGCACACTGGTCACCACTTGAGATGGTTAGTGCTTGTTTGGAAATTAACACCACACGTGATATTGCACATCAAATTGTGCGTCATCGCAGTTTTAGTTTCCAAGAATTCAGTCAGCGTTATGCTAATCCTGAAGATATGGGAGATATGTTTGAACTATCCGAAGCAAGACTACAGGATGAAAAGAACAGACAAAACTCAATCGAGACAGATGATGTTTTAATTCAAACACACTGGGAACAGCAACAGAAAAGAATTATTGATCTTTCAAAAGAAGTTTATAATTGGGCATTAGAACGAGGCATTGCAAAAGAACAAGCACGTAAAGTACTTCCGGAAGGACTTACTAAAACACGATTGTATATGAATGGTACACTTCGTAGTTGGATTCATTATATCGAGTTACGTGGTGCAAATGGCACACAAAAAGAACACATGGAAATTGCACACGCCTGTGCAAAAGTTATCGCGGAAATTTTTCCACTAGCAAAAGATTTAGTTTAAGGAAGGTATTATATGAAAATCGGCCTGAGCCTTAGCAGGTGTATTCGTGACATTTGGGAAGGTCATGTAGAAGAAAACGATGTGCTGGTTATTATTGCTCGCACAGACCTAGACCCGCACAATGATTCACATTGGAAAGCAGTATGGGACGGTTACTTGTACGGTGGATTGAGCAATCCTGAATGGGCAGGATTAGAAGATTGCGAAGAAGGTATGCGCCAATTATTAATTAATCTTTACGATGATGGTAAAATTCATCAGCCGCGGCAGTTTGGTGTTCATCCTTCTCGCTTGCCCTACTACTGGTTAGAATGTTTTGTGCCAGAAGATGAAATGAAAAAAATTCCTGCTTTAGAAAAAGCATGGGATCAATATAAGTTTGTAGCTGGACTAAGTGGAGTACGAACATGAACATACATCACAGCCCAATTTTTGATACGGATAAAATTGTTGAACACTATACCAAGAAGGACGGAGTTCCAGTAAAGTATGTTTGCACTTCAGATCTTACTGCTAGTGATAGCCCTGTTGATGTGTTTTATAGAGAAACGCCACATCCTGAGTTTGGTAATCGTTATTTTGGCCTGTATCACAATATCATTAGAGATCATCTTATGATCTGTAATGCGGACATAATCGAAACCCTGGATTTTGCAATGGTGGTAGGACCCGACGGTCGCCACTACTACAGCCAGAGCCACCACGACTACAAGCATTTTGATAATGGTGCGATGATCGATGGAGGTCGTGTTTATGCACGTGGCTATGGATACGAATTCTATAAGATTAAGAATGGAGAGTTCATCAAGGACTATGGAGAGGAACTAACCAACATGGTTGCCAACTATTACTATCCCGGGAGTGATCCACAGGTATGATTACCTACAGCACCAACTGGATGGGACCAATTAATCTTCACTGGTATGAAAAGCGCGGACTACTTGAAGCCGATGGTGTAACTCCAACTATTCGATACTCAGCCGGACGCATTGACATTCGTGATGACAGCAAATCAGGTTACGACGGATGGGACGAATACAGTGTTGCACCTATGCACGGCGAAGACTGGAATGCACTCAGCGACTACCTGTGGGACTTGACAACAGAAGAACTTTTGTCGTATAATGAACTTATAGAACAGTTTGAAACACACTACGGAAAAAGGATAAGGTGGGCAGATGACACTACCATTTGAAAGAACCAATGCGGTATTGAATGTAGAACGATTCCTAATGGACCTACGAGATCCCAAGAAGTATCCACGGGTGCCCAGTGAAGTCCGCAGGCAGGCAAGCAGCCTACTCAAGCACTATCCACGCAAGTATGACATGATGGATCCTGCGGAAAGTTTCGAACCCATTAAGGAATGGAGTTATGAGTGATAAGTGGGCGATTAAGATACGGATGGGTGATGGTGACTGGATCTATGTTACCGAGCAAACGGATAACTGCTGGGATCTAATGCCCGAACTATACGAAACCTTTGAACAGGCAGAACAGGCTGCAACTGTGTGGCGCCTTAAGGGCAAGGAAACTAATGTAAAGGTAGTGAAATATGAAAATTAAGATTGGACCCTATCCAAACAGAGCAATCTGTAATTTGTATACAAACTATATGAATAAAAAATATGGTTATGTAAATTGGCCCGAATACAAACAAAAAGGTTTAAGAGTCAAAGCACAACCTTTTGCAGAAGCCTGGCGTGAAAAAGCGGAAGATATCATACAATCAATTTACAACTGCACCATCAATCTATTCCTTGATAGGCGAGTGCAAAAGGTAAAAGTACGTATTGATCCATGGGATACCTGGAGTATGGATCATACCCTTGCAAACATCATCCTGCCCATGCTAAAGCAGTTGAAGGCTACCAAACATGGTGCTCCATGGGTGGCTGTGGCAGATGTTCCCAAGGAACTGCGTCCTACCAAGAAGCAACTAATGGATTATCAAAAGGACGGAACCACTGATCCTAAGTTCTTTGAACGCTGGGATTGGGTCCTGGACGAGATGATCTTTGCTTTTAACAGCAAGGTCGATGATAGTTGGGAAGAACAGTTCGAGTCAGGCACTAGCGATCTACAGTGGAAGAAACTGGAAAACGGCAACAGCCAAATGGTAGAAGGACCTAATCACACCCGTGTGTATGATTGGGAAGGTCGAGAAAAGTATCACGAACGCATCAAGAATGGCTTCCGACTGTTTGGCTCCTACTACGAAAATCTTTGGGATTAGAGTGATGAGTGACTTCCTACAACCACACAATCAACTAATAGAAGATCTAGTTTCGATTGCAATGGAAGCAGAGATAGCAGATCCTATAGACTGGGGTGAACTTAAAGTTACCGAGGAAGAAGCGTATAGAATGTTTGCAGCGAGTGTTTTAGAAATGAACAATGAACCATTAGCAGACAAGGCTATAATTGTAAAACTTCTTGTCGAAAATTTTGTTTTGAATTTAAAATTGCTCGGAAAAAGGTAAATTCTCTTGACAGATGATATATATCATCATATAATCTTATTTTTTAAGGAGCTCGAAACTGTTGGCAGCTAGGAAAACAAAAAGAAGAACTGTACAAATAAAGCGTGGAAATAAACTTACTTCACCTTCGTGGGAAGGATGGGAAGAATGGTCTGGTGAACATTTTCATAGATTTAAAGAAAGTACTAGATCATTTTACTATTCTAACTACAAATCAGAAGATATTATTCCTGCTGTCTATAAATTTATGGAAGCTGATAAAAAGTACAGTGCTGACGATATTAAAGCGGTTAAGAAATGTCCTAGTTATGTTTTAGGTACTACTGTACCAATTGTTTGTAAAATGCTACAAGACGGAATGCCTGACTATAATAAAAAAGAAGCCGAATATTGGGAATCTTTAGCTGGTACTTCGGGTACTATGAAACCCTCAACAGAATTTGTATATAGACACATCAATGATGCTGTTGAAAGAGGTAAGAAAATAGAAGACGAGGCTAAACAAGAAGAACAAAAACAACTCGGTGAAGGCAAAGTAAAATACGTAATGTCAATACAAGAACGTATTAGAGAAGCAACCTCATCTATGTGTGAGTTTATCGAAGCAGCTCTAGATGACTTTGTTGAAGGTAAGATTACAGATTTTAAAGATATAAAGCCTGCTTCACAACTTAGACAATTGCAGTGTAAACAACCACACGCAAGACTTATACAATCACACTACGGACCAATGGTTCAAGAATACAATGAACTTCTAAATCCTCCAACTAACTTCAAAACTGAGCAGGACAAAGACTATCATCAGCAATTAAAAGATGGATATTCTCATTATAGTAAAAAACAAATAAAACAATTATACGAATTCATGGTATCTATTATTGGTGCTTGTGATGCTATCATAGCAGAAAGCAAAGCCAATAGAAAGCCAAGAAAAATTAGTAAAAAATCACCCGAGCAACTTGTCAAAAAACTCAAGTATAAACTAAGTGATGACAAATACAGTGTAGCATCTATAGAAGCACATAAATTAGTTGGTTCAAATTGTTTGGTTGTGTTTAATGGCAAAACACGTAAACTAGGTATCTACTACACAAGTATAGAAGATCCGACAGGAACAGGAAGAGAAGGCAGTGGTCTTGATGTTAAAGGAACTACTCTTGTGCGATTTGATGAAGAAAAAAGTGTCGCTTGTACACTACGTAAACCCTTAGAACAGCTTCAAGAGGTAAAAACGTTAAATACACGTAGGAAGTTTGAAAATTGGTTTGAAAAACTAACAACAACTCCTATAAAAATGAACGGTAGAATTAATGCAGAAACTGTTTTATTAGCAGTTTATTAAGAAACTGTTTTCTTGTACTGGGGATAAATAGTAGTATGAATACTGACAAAATTAATCAAGCTCTTGAAGATTTAAGCATTGCACTTACAGAAGGCGGTACTCTGGAAGCGAGTAATAGCCTATCTTTCAAGCATCAAGTGTATGGTAAAGGTATTTTTTGGGCTGGAAAAGATTATACAAAACAGCTAGTTTTAACACAAACACCTGACAGAATCTTCTCATCAGAACATATTGATATTGCTGATGGTAAGGGATATCACGTAAATGGCATGAATGTGCTAGGCGCTGATAGTTTAGGTCCGTCAGTTGTAAAAAGTAATCTACGTGAAGTAGGTAGACTAAAAGGACTTGTAGTTGATGGAAGTTTATCTGTTAACCAGTTCTTATATTTTGACGCAAACAGTGACAGATTAGGTATTGGTACTGAAGAACCAAATGCTGCATTATCAGTTGCTGAAGACGGTGTCGAAATTGTAATTGGATCAGAAGATTTTACAAAAGGGTTTATTGGAACTTTTGGTAGTAACGATCTTGAAATTAAAACTGACAACGACACAAGAATTACTATTACAGCAGGCGGCGATATTAAAATTGCTAAAAATGTAAAAGTTAGCGGTAAGATGTCAGTTGGTGTAAACAATCCTGATCCTAGTGTAGACTTACACATCAACGGTTCAGTAAAATTCAATAACAAACTTCAATCACACGGTGATGCACCTCCAACTGGTGGAGCACACAATCAAGGCGATATTGTTTGGAATAGTAGTCCAAGACAAAAGAGCTACGTAGGTTGGGTTTGTATCAAAGCTGGCAATCCTGGTATCTGGGCACCATTCGGCGAAATTAGGTAGTAACTATGCATTGCTTAGTAGTAGGCAATGGTGAAAGCCGAAGAGGCATTAACATCTCCAAATTTTCAAATAGATTCGAGACTGTCGGATGTAATGCTATTCATAGAGATTTTAAAGTAGATCATTTGGTATGTTGTGACAGAAGAATGGTTGATGAATCTGTTGAAAGCGATAATACCAAAGATACTAAGATCTATGTTAGAGAAGAATGGTATAGATACTACAGAAAAGTAAGAAAAGACAAAAGAATACAAGTTGTACCTTCCATACCATATCAAGAACTTAGAAAACAAGATAAACCTATTAACTGGGGTAGTGGCACTTATGCTATTCTAGTTGCAGCAAATTTAAATCCTAAAAGTATTACACTTCTAGGATTTGATCTTTATCCAATAGACGATAAAGTTAATAATGTTTACAAAGGAACTGTAAACTATTCCTCCAAAGATAGCAAGCCTATTGACCATTCATATTGGGAATATCAAATTTTCCAAACCATAAAAAACTTCCCTGAGATAGAATTTAGAATATATAATAAACATACTTGGAAGTTACCTAAGTCTTGGAATCAAGACAACGTCTATTTTGAAAACTTTGATTTAATAAAAGACTTGACATTAGCGTAAAAACAAGTATAATTGTTTTATGTTTAATAAGGTCTTAGCGTCAACCCTTCTAATTCTGCCGCTCATTAATGTAGGAGATAATAATGGGTAAACATTACAGTACAAAGCATTACGGACATAACATTGGGTTGAGTGCCGTATTTAGACAACCAAACGCAGATCATTCACACTGTCATTTGCTACACGGTTACAGTTTAGCATTTACATTTACATTTGGATGTGATTATCTAGACAACAAAAACTGGGCAGTAGACTTTGGCGGACTTAAACCGTTGAAGGCTTGGCTAGAAGATAGTTTTGATCACAAGGTAGCAGTAGACATTGCGGATCCACACTTGGAAACACTGCGTGAACTAGAAGCAAAGGGTCTAGCAGAAATTAGAGTATTCGAAGGTGTTGGTGCAGAGAAGTTTGCGGAACACGCATTTAACTTTGCGGATAAACTTATTAGAGAAGCAACAAACAATCGTTGCTATTGTGTAAA
>Ga0255780_10000640_pt1 | contig 33400 bp, 21 predicted proteins | sample 071ome_32_FD_179978 | JGI IMG/M metagenome (GOLD analysis project Ga0255780, IMG submission 179978) | Coastal salt marsh microbial communities from the Groves Creek Marsh, Skidaway Island, Georgia - 071405AT metaG (version 2) | ecosystem: Environmental > Aquatic > Marine > Intertidal zone >... | reverse complement strand
GCCTCCGGGATCAAAGCCTATATTAAACTGTTACCACGCCTCGACGTGGGCTTAGAGAGAGAGAGATTGTATCAATAAACAACCAACCACCAATGAAGGTCAAACGCCGCCCAGTTTAAAATTCAATTCCAAACGCATCCATGCATCCATCCTCTTCACACGTCGTCGTCCGCGTCGTCCGTCGTCGCTCGTCGCGCGATCGGCGACGATGCGCGCACATTCCGGCGACGGACCCGGACCCGGTGTCTTCGGCGCGCTCGACGTGCTGGTCCTGAACGCCCGAGGAATCAAATCCTCATCCGCCCTGCGCATCCTTCGGCTCCTTTGCGTCGTCGAGTGCGCCGGCGTGCGGTTTAAAACCCGGTCGCGACGCTCGAGAAACGGACCGGATTGGAACGCGTCGGGTACGCTCGCGTTCCGCGCGCCATTGGAGGACGAATCGGCGACGGAGGTCCGGGTGAGCGTGTGGGATAAGCGAGGAAGCGGGCACAAGTTGATGGGGAGCGCGCGCGTGGCGCTGGCGGATTGCGAAGTGGAAGAAACGACGACGACGACGGGCGGGATGCGGGAGATGACGCTGGAATTACGAGGGGGGAAGTTTGAGGGTGGGACCGTTCGGTTGAACGCGCGGTATCGGCGGGGGGAGAAGGAGGCGCGGGACTCATTCGCCGCGAACGTAAACGTAGCGGATGTCGAACCGGGCGAGGCGGTTGAGGCCACGGGCGGAACCGACTTGGACGAGAGCTTGGAGAGCGATTTTAGCGGGATGATTTCGGTGGATACGTCGATGACGCCGATGCGAGGGTTAGGTGATGGGGATGGGGATGAGGATGATGAAGACGACGACGCGCGGGGCTTTGATGGGAGCGAGGATGAGGATGACGAATGGAGAGCGGCGCTGAAACCGTCGCGCGGTCGACCGGAAACCATTCCTGAACAACCGACGTCGCCGACGTCGTCAGAGAAGGAAAAGGGAAAACCGATGACGACGCGGGTGCACGATAATCAGATGTTCGATGCGTGGGCGAACGATTCGGCGGAGGATACGGTGGAGGTGACGCCGCCGCCGATGCCGGCGCAGTCAAAGTTGAACGACGCGCTCGAGTCGCCGACGAGCGCGTCGCGTTCGGCGGCGCTCAGAGAGCTTCACACGGTTCGACACGTCAAGACGCCGCCGAGACAACCCGCGGCTGAGGCGGTGCCAGAGTCGCCAAAGCGACCCGCGAGCGTGCCTGCCAAGACCACGTCGCCGGGACGCGCGAAGAAGATTGAGAGTGAGGACGATCTCGTCGCCGCGCTCTTGTCGCCCGGAAGACGCGGCGGCGCTCGCGTTACCTTTGATGAGCGACTCAATCGCACCGTTCCTCCGCCGCGGAGATCCCCAGTCGCGCCCGCGTCGGCGAATTCGTACCCGAAGAGTGCGGTGACCAAGATGATGTCTCCGAATAATCTTCAAAGCGTCAACTCGTCGGCGCTCTTTGCGAAGAAGCTCTTTGTCGAACAGTCGAAATTCGCGGCGCCCGCCGCGCCGACGAGGGCGGACATCGACGAGGCTCGACGCCTCGCAACCATGTTTGAGCGCGCCGATGCCGTGTTCGCGTCTTGGTCGTGGTAGTCAATGATTAGTTAGAATAGCAATTTCATGGTTTCTTCTAGGATTTCTTCTAATAATTCCGTCTAAAGATGTCGTTTGCGAAAACGTTCATCCGAGCGCCGGCGCGACCCTCCCTACGTACCGTGCGCCTTGACGATTTGCACGACGTCTTCATCCTCCAACACGTGTTCTCTGCCGACCCGTTGCGGTCTGTGCTTCACGCTCGTGCCCCACACCAAGGCGTGCTTAAAGGTACGAATGATTGTCTTGTGAAGCTTGTTGCAAAAGTCTTCGACGCTGCACGCCCGCTTGTGCAAAATGACGGGTTCGTCAAAGTTGGGTTGCACACCGCGCGGCATCGTATACACGCGTACCAAATCGAGCGATTCCCAAACCTTTTCCAAAAGACCATCCAAGTTCCACTCTTTTTCGGACGACGTCATGACGTAGTTGGGCATATCTTCCATCAACTGTACCTCTTCGAGCGAGACAGAGTCCATCTTGTTCACCGCGTACACCGCCGGCGTGTAAATTCGGTTCCCTTCAATGACATCAATCAAATCCTCATCCGTGCAATCGGCATGGAGTTTAACATCGGCGTTATGAATCTTATACTCGGCACAAATCGCCTTGACGGTTTCTTCGTCCAAGTACGTCGTCTCACCATTCGGATTGGGCGTAAACGCGATGCCGCCCTTTTCCTTTCTGTTAAAGGTGATCGCCGGCGGCGTTTTATTCAATCGAATCCCCACTCCTTCCAATTCGTGTTCGATGAGCTTGCGATGCGTAAAGGGTTTCACCGCATCGAGCACGATGACAATCACGTCGCACGTTCGCGCCGTGGAGATCACCTGACGACCTCGACCTTTGTTATCCTTGGCGCCTTCGATGATACCGGGCAAATCGAGCAGCTGAATCCTCGCCCCGCGGTAACGAATCACCCCCGGCACGCACGTCAACGTCGTAAACTCGTACGCCGCCGCCTCAGAAAACGTCCCCGTGAGTTTCGTCAACAGCGTAGACTTGCCCACGGACGGAAAACCGACGAGACCGACGCGACAATCACCAACCTTCGTGACGTCGAAGCCCTCGCCTTTGGGGCCACCCTTACCCGAAGGTTCCATGAGTTCCCGTCGGAGTTTCGCCAGTTTCGACCGAAGCGACCCGAGGTGCGTCGCCGTCGCCTTGTTCTTTTGCGTTCGGCTGATTTCCAGCTCGAGCGTCGCGATCTTGTCCATCACGCTGTCCGACATGATTGGCGCTCCTCTTCACTCTCTCTGTGTGCGACTGATGATGATGATCTCACGAAACGACCAACCGACCGAGCGTCGGTTTTTCACGCGCCGTCGCGTCGCGCGAGCGTCCCCGCGAACGTGTGCGTGCGCGTGCGATTTACTGAACCCGCAAAGTCGCGTCGCGTGTCGTCGGACGACTCTACGACGCGCGTGAAAGTGCCGCCGAGGTGAGCCAAAGGTGCGCCGCCAGTTGCGTGTCTTATATGGGTAAACAGTATGTTCTATGAAAAGAAAAGTACAAGATGCAGGGAACGACGCCGAACGCGCGTCACATCGACGCATGGCGTCGACGGAGTGCGAAGCGTGCGTCGAGGAAGAGTGCGAGCGGTTCGCGCGCGTCGACGCGTGGTTGTCGACGTGCGATGAAACGAGTCTGCGGGCGACGCTGGACGCAGTCAGAGATGACGAGGAGTACATCGTGTGCGTCGGACGCAAGGCGGACGTATTGATGAAGCGCATGGCCTGCGGTGATCCGGATGACGTCGTGTCAGAACTCGCGTCGGAGATTTTTGAAACGTGTTGCGCGCGCGCCCCGCGTGGGGTGCGGTTTCCGAGCGCTGGGGAGACGCAACATGGACGGTTTGCGCGGTGCGCGACTGGTTCGTTGGCGCGTCCGTTGGAGTTGCGGTTGCGATTGCCGCGAGAGGAGGTCGGGGAGACGACCAAGGCGATATCGGGGATGGTTTGGCACTCGTCGTTGTGTTTGGGGCGGTGGTTGAGTCGGCGGGAGACGATGGATTGGATGCGGGAGTTTCGGGAAGGACGCGGCGGCGGCGGACGGTGCCTGGAAATCGGCGGCGGGTTGATGGTGGCCGGAATGACGTTCGCGGCGCAGTGCGGGGACGGTTGGACGTCCATCGTGTTGACGGATGGTGACGCGAACGCGGTGGAGAATGCGCGGTATAACGTACACAAACAGAGGAGGCATGTAGAGAGGTTTGCAGCGCAAAACGTAGAGGTGGATACGTTGGATTGGAACGACGACGAAGAGTCCTTTGAGAGCCGATCTTTTGACGTGATTCTCGGCGCCGACGTCGTACATCAGGAAGACATGGCGGGTGGGGTCGTTCGAGCAATCGATAGGTATCTCGCACCGGACGGAATCGCGCTCGTAGTGAATCCCGCGCCGCATTCTCGCGGAGGGGCGGCGACGTTTCAATCGTTGCTCGCGGATGGCGATTGGAACGTCGTTAAGAGGTCGATCACGAATTCGATAATCACCGTCGGCATCGAGGATGAGTGCGAGGACGTACCGTTGGATTTTTACGTCATACGACGGAGTAAGAACGCGGACGCAGCCGCGCTCCCTCCGCTAGCGAATTTAGAGTAGGATTGAAATTGCGGCGCGTTTCGCGACGCCGCGCTATAGCCATGTATCAATGTACTGTATTGGTGTACAATTACACGAAACGAATGTTGTCATCCCATGTTTAACGTATTACGCAGTGCCAATGATGGCGAGGAGGGCGGCTTGGATGAACGGAACGGCGACGAGCACGGAGGAGATGATACCGCTCAAAGCGTACGCCAAAGCGCAGTACGGCAAAGCATTTGGTTCGCCGCCGACCAAAGCGGCGGTGCCGAGCCCGTGCGCGGACGCAGCCGTGGCGAGACCACGAGTGATTGGATCCTTGGCGCCAACTTTGTTGAGGATGGAAACAGCCAAAGAGCTACCAATCAAGCCGGTGAGAACGACGCCGACGGCGGTAACGCTCACCATTTCGGGGTGGCCGAGGAGCGTCGTCACCGGAATGGCGAGCGCCACGGTGACGGATCGCGGCACGAGCGCGGCGGATAGCGCCGAAGATAAGCCTAGAGCCTTACCAGCCAAGGCGGTGGAGAACATGGCGAACAGAGACGTCGAGACGAGGCAGCCAAAAATTTCCACCGCGTGACGGGCGATAATCTTTCTGGCGCCGTACACCTTGAACGCAAAGCTCAGGATGACGCTGCCGAGAAACGTCATCAAAATGTCACCCGCGCCGAGCCCGGAGATGGTTTCGAGTCCAAACGGCACGCCGGTGCGGTACAGGCTGAGCATCTTCATCCAACCGTCGCCCGTGAGCGCCCCGAGCGCCGCGGCGGCGACGTTGGAGAGCACAGAAGTCGTCACGATTGGATTCATCTTGGATTTAAAATCCGGAAGGTTACCAACCAAGAAGGAGCACACCGTCGCGGAAAGCATGGCAATCACCTTGGCCGCGTTGGCGCCGGTCGTCACCGCAGAGATTGCGGAAATGGCGAGAACTCCCATCCACAACTTGTACACGTAATCCTCCGTCGGCGGCGCCGGTTTCGCCGGCGGCACTGGCAACATCTCCGTCCCGGTAAACTTTCTGATAAAATTCGCGCTCGTCGCGCTGAACGCAATCGTCGTCACGAACCCGACGACGACGATGCCCAAAACCTTGGCCAACGCGCTCGGGGCAATCTTAGTAACCACCAGTGGCGTCACCACCAAACTCGGCACGTAAAACACCGGCAACCAACTCGTGATCCAGTTCAACGCCGGCGCGATCGTTCCTTCCATCGCGCTCGCCGCGTCTTCACCACCAATCTTTTCCGTCACCAACAGCGTCGCGAGAATCCCAAACATACCAATCAACGCGGAAGGAAAGGTTACGCCCGCGACGCACAGCGCGTGTTCGAGCGTTTTATCCAACGCGAACAGCGCGCCGACGCTCGCCACCAAGTGCGTCTGCGCCGACGCGACCGCCATCGGTGACGAAGACGCGACGGCACCGGCGGTACTGTCACTCGAAGCGACGATCGGGTGTCGTCGCCGGGCCGCGGCGTCGGCGTGTCGTCCGATGCGCGGCATCGGTCGTTGCGTCCGAGTCATCATCATCGTCACGTTCGAACGCGTCGTCGGGGCGCGCGGTCGCGCGACGCGCTTCGAGGCGCGCGACGACGGCGAAACGACGGCGGCAGAGGTGGCGTTCGCGTGAACGGTGCGTGAGATCGCGTGCATGGTTTGCGGTGCGCCGTGGTGTGAGGATGGGACGAACGAACGCATCGGTCACCAAGGGGGGGCATTTTGCATTTTGCATTTTAATCACAACGGGCTCGCGTCGTCATCGATCGCCCGAGGCGAAATTCTTGCTGGTGACGCCCGGATAGCCCTTCCAAACCTTACCGATGTCGGGATACCAACCCTCGGCGGCGGGACGAAGGGCGGCGTGGGTGTAAATCTCCCCGCCGAAATCGGTGGGCGGCGCCGCGGTGGCTTCGCTGAGCGGAACGCTCCAGGATGTAGAACTGCCGAATTCCTTGCGGAGACGCTTGTTTACCTTGTTCAAGTAGAATGGAACGGTGACGTAGAGCACGCCGCCTTGGAAGTAGGCGGATTTACTGAATAAGACGCAGGAGAGGAAGGTTTGGGCGATGAGGAGGGAGAGTAGAACGAGCTGACTGATTGGAAACCAGACGGCGCCGTTCGATTCGTGGCCTCGCTCGTAGACGTACAAGACGTGATAACGCCAAATGACAAAGTTGGTGACGAAGAAGACGCAGGCTGCGAGCGGTATGAGCGGTGCGATGGTGACAAAGGTCAATCCGAGAAGAAGAATGAGCATGAAGACGCCGATTTCACGGCCCATGCGCACCGCTCTCGGAGAGTATAAACGCGTCTTGTCGCGCGGCGTTCTCGCGCATTTGCCACGCTTCTCGCACCAAAAGATGTCAAACGCCATGCAAATTGAGCCAGGGTGAGGCAAAAGTAAGCGCTGGACCGGCAGGTACACTGCGCGGAACACGATGAATAGCAAAAAGAAATTGCTACTTAACGGTAAGACGCGTCCAATCTGCTCCTGTACGTCGCTAAAGGTTGCGCCGCTGTTCAGGCTCGCAGTGAAAACACCGATCGCTCCGCCAAAAATACCACCCATCAGCACGTTGACCACGCCCCAGGACCAATAAAACCTCAAGAAACGTCGGTCGGTCGCTGAGAGCGACACGTGCGCATTTTGCTTTTGCACCAAGTACAGCATGTAAAACGAAATGACAAACACTTCCCAAAGGGTGAGCAAGACTGGCGGCAATACGCCGGAAATGAGACCGGTGTACACCGCGGCGTCGTCCGAGCAATACCAATCGAAAAAGGCTCCGCCCACGATGTCGTTCCCTTGTCTCACTTGACACACGCTCGTCACTGCCGTGGCAAACATACCCGTCGGGAAGAGCATCACCATTAATATGATTGGCCAGACTGCCAATGCCCTAGCGCTATTATCAGACGATCGGAAGAGAAGCGTCTGCCAGTTGACGTCATCGGGACCCGGCGCAGGAAGAGCCCTATAAATTCTATTGGATGCGCGCGAGATTATACATTGCGCCGCCGTGCTCGCTGCTACTTGATTTTCGAAAACGGCAAAGCACGACGGACCGGGGGAACCCTCCCAGGTTGATTTACGCACCTCAACGATTGCTTCATCTATGGCGCAAAGTTGAGCTTCTAAAACAGCCAACCTGTCTTGCAGAGACAGCCGTTTCAGACGCTTGGGCATCTTGAGCAAATCTCGAAAGTACTTGACAAACGAATGGAAATTGTATCCCACTTGAATGTCTCGTTTCTTCACCGCCGGAATGTTTTCACCAAACGTCATGCCATGCGCGCTCGCGTTGGTTTGCGGTAAGATTCCCTCGCGCGCCATTTGCAAACTCAGCTTTGCGATAGCGTTGACGCACTCGTCGCGACTATCCAGGAGCGCATCGACGGGCCTGTGATCGAAAATAGGAATCAAGCCTCTAAACTCGTCTCCATAAATGTACTCCAACGTGGCTTCTACTTCGCGAAGACCTCTCACACGCACCTCGTTACCATCTTCATCGTGGCTACGAACGAAGGGAATGTCTGTGATGAGAACAGTATAACTCGATGCCCAGACGGATACGATTTGTTTCGTATGCTCATCGTACGCGTTCACCGTACGAATACTGTCTACGTCCGGCACAGATGCCGGCGCGTAAAACAAGTGGTTACCGACATTGTACGACGCTCTCGTGACTGGCGAATTCATAGATTCAGGCGAGTCGGGTATCACGTGTTCATCGAACGCATCGCTGAGTTTGCGTTTGATTTCTGTATCCATCGTTTGGGCTGGAGGTGCGTCATTTTCCGATCTGTGCTGTTGCTGGTGAGCCACCCGCTGCGATTTCTCATACTCTTGCGTAATATCCATACCTGTCCACCACTCGTGCGCAATCGACGTCGATGCGCGTATTATCGCGCCTTGATCAGACATTCCACCAGCACGAACATTTTCTCCGGCTTGTTCGAGCGATTTCACTCGTTCTAGAGCCTTCTTAACCGCAGGCGTGAGAGCGACGTCTTCGAAGTTTGCGACATCAATGTTCTCGAGTGTCGGGGCGCGACGCCTGCGTGGCGATTTTCTCTGAGGGCTCAGAAGAGACGATGGACCTGGGGCTTCGCCATACATTACCGAACCCATCAAATTCTTGTTCAGGTCCTCACTAGAAGCCACAGGCTTCATTTCAGTGTCCTTTGAAACTTGCGCGGCGAGCGCAGCGCTCACCGACTGCGGAACCGAGCCTAGTGAACCGAAAGAGCCGAGTCTAAGCTTCCTATCTCTCCTCTTCGACTTGTTCGGTGGCTCCGAGACTGGAGGGTTTATGCTCAAGTCAAACTCCTCACTGCTGTCCCCAGAAGTAAACGAGGCGAAAACTCTAGACTCGCTCACTGGACCGGGTCCATCTTTCAGTCGGCTATTCGCCTCGGAAGCCGGAGTATGGCGAGTCTTCGGTGCGCCACTGAGCCTCGGTGTCGGAGGCGAATCGTGTGAATACTGAGGAGATGCTTTCAAGAACGATGATCTCTTGTCCGACTCTGCAGACTTTGGAGTCCCACCCGGTTTTTGTGACTTGAGCGTCCCGGCGCCCTTGAGCGTCGCGACGACGTTGCTCGACTCTGTGAGATACGGACTTAAACGCCGCGTGGAAGCTGTAGTCTTGATGTGTGGTAGTGACGTCGGCGTAGATGTCAACACTGGTGTCGAGTGCATCGAGGTTAACCTCGAGTCTTCATCTCGACGCAACTCGCCGCTAGCTCTAGCAGACTCTCTCGTCGACTTGCCGACCAAATGTGCCGTCGCCGACACGAGAGTTTTCGCCGTCTGCGCGCCCACAGACATTGTGCGAGAGAGGAGGTTTCTATCTTCTTCTTCGTATTCATTCATCATGGCGAGCGCGTCGCACGCTTCGTTGATATCGTCCGAAGTCGCACTCTTTAGTTTACGCAACTCTTCTCCATCGATTTCTGTGGCCTGTTTCGTTCCTTGCATTAGCAACTGCTCGATGACATTCGACGGTTGATGTACCGCTCGCCAAAGGTTGGTGTCACCACGCGTCGTTAAATAGAGCGTTCTGAGCACCACAAACGTGTGACAGTGCTGATTGAGAAGCCACGTCGAGTATAGAACCACGACTATGAAACACGCCGTGTGCAACCAAAGAATCGCCTCGCCCTTTTCAATATTGGCCACCGTAGTCAATATCAAACCGGTCGGCTCCGATTCTGACGTGCCGGGATAGTTCGCAACGTACTCCCTATGCTGTGTGACGATATCCTTTCCCGTGAGATGCACCGGAAGCAACAACAACAACGACATGAGAGACAGAGGGACAAAAAGTTGCAAACCAAACTGACACACGCGCAAAAACGCAAATGCATCCAGTCCCGCCGTAGAAATCAAAGTCTTATCATCCACTTTTAACACGTGCGGAATCCAACCGTAATAAAACTGGCATGCGCGTTTAAACCATCCAACGCGCTTCTCTGGTGTCCCCTCTTTCTTCCTCGTTCTAAAAGGCGGCGGCGGCGCCGTCAGGTTACGCAACCGTAGCCGTCCAAAATAAATTGGCATGACGTGTCGCACGCTCCCGAACAACGTCAATCCCAAAAACGCAATCACGGCATAAATAATCAAACTACGCGTACGATTCAAAAACACCCCACGTCACGTCAGTCTCTCGCTCCATTTCGCGCGAAATCCCGCGAACCAACTTCCGTTTCGCCGCTCTCGCGCGCTCTCTCTCGCGCGCGTTCTCTCCAGACGAATTCCTTCAAACCCGCGATCGACGCGACCCGATCACTCAATCAAACTCCATCGCGCGTGTTTCGTTTTTCTCCCGCCGAGTCTCGCGTCTTCCATCGCGCGCACCCTATATATATATCCGTATCGCTCGTCGCGAAACGCACGCATGACGAGCCGTTGCACGTTTTCCCACTCATGCTCGCGTTCGTTACGACGACGTTACGACGACGTTACGACGACGTTACGACGACCACGGGCGGGTACGAAACCAATCAACGGGTGACTCTCGCTTCGCCGAACCGCCGGGTCGTCGCGCGCCGTCGTCGTCGCGCGGGGACGTCTGACGACACCGAGTCAAACAGTCAGTCAGTCGGTCAGAGTGCCAGAGTGTGTGCAACAAGTGCTGAGCTGTCGCGCGCGCCAGCTGGCGGGAAACCACCGGATGGAACGAGCGATGGATGCGCGCGGGCGTTTAACGCGGCGTGGAGATGCGGGACTGTCCAATTATGAATGTCGTATTATCGTCGTCGTTAAGCTAAGCCTCGGTGAGGGATAATCTAGGGGCGATGTTCATCGCTTGGAGCTCTTGGAAGAGGAGTTTGCACGCGTAAGGCAATTTGAGCGTCGCCACGTCGGCTCCGGTTCTGCAGAGCGTGCACTGGTTTTTACCGGTGATTTGGTGTTGGAAACCGAGTAAACCGCATTTTGTGCACACCTGAGCCTCGAATTGATCGGAACTGATCATGAGACGCTCGATGATGAGCTGAGAGGTGCCGTAGGAGATTAAGCAATCGCGCTCCATTTCGCCTAGACGCAAGCCGCCGTCGCGCGCGCGACCCTCCGTCGGTTGACGCGTGAGGACGACGCGTGGACCTCGCGCTCGAGCGTGCATCTTGTCTTGAACCATGTGCTTGAGTTTTTGGTAATAGACTGGACCCATGAAGACGTTCACCTCGAGCGCTTCGCCCGTGACGCCGCAGTGAAGCATATCCTTACCCTTGTAAGAGTATCCGGCTTGCATGAGCGTTTCTTGGATGGACTCAACGGTGTCGCCGGCAAAGGCGGTACCGTCGTGGAATCGCCCGCTCTCCAAACCGGCTTTCCCGCCCAGGAGTTCGATCATTTTACCAACCGTCATCCGCGATGGGAAACCGTGCGGGTTCATGATGAGATCCGGAGTGATACCTCGTTCGCTAAAGGGAAAGTCTTCTTGATCGAGAATAATGCCACACACACCCTTTTGGCCGTGTCGAGAAGAAAACTTGTCTCCAACCTCTGGTCTTCGCGTCTGCCGGACGAGCGTCTTGATGTTGAACTGACCCTCGTCTGTCATCGTCAAGAGCACCTTGTCTACGATCGCAGTCTCCCCCGCCGGGCCCTTGTACGAGAGCGGACTCGATCTGTACATGGAATCTGGCATTGCGTGCGGATTGGCCATCGGATCTCGCGTGTTCAATGGAATTTGTTTGTTGACGTAAATGTCTCCAGGTTTGATGCGGCCACCGACTGAGGCGATTCCATCGTCATCGAGAAGATGATGTCTGCTAGTCGGATTCGATCGTTGCTCATCCTTCGGCCCGACAATTCTATCCATCGTCCTATTGCTATACTTTTTCACCTGCGCAGCGTACTTGCGCATGATGGTGCATCGACCAAAACCTCTATCTAAGGAGGCGCGGTTCATCACTATGGCATCTTCGATGTCGTACCCGCTGTACGACATTACCGCAACCGTCGCGTTTTGACCCGCACCGAGGCGATCGTAACCGATGAGCTCGATCGTTTTCGTTTTCACAATTGGCTTTTGAGGGTACACCAAGAGATACATGAGAGTATCCATGCGGTTCAATTGGTTGAAAGCAATGTTACCCATCGCTTGCTTACCCATGGCGCATTGATACGTGTTTCTAGGAGACTGGTTGTGATGCGGATACGGAATGATGCCCGCACACACGCCGAGCAAGGTGAAGGGTTCAATCTCCAAGTGGGTAGTTTCATCATTCACCTCGTCTTCGTACAGAGCAATGTACGAGTTGTTTTCCTCATTCACGTCCAAGTACTCCACCAAACCTTCGCGCAAAAAGTCGTTAAACGTGCGATGACCATCCTTGAGTTCGTCTAAGTGATCTTGAGTGATCAAAGGTTCTCCTCGCTCGATGATGATGAGCGGTCTACACACACGACCACCATCAGACGAGATGTACACACAACCGTCAGCCGTGTACACTGACACAAACTCCCCAATTCTACCAGCGCGGCGCAACTTTCTGAACGCGTGTGCAAACGCTTCCGGCTGGGCATGAACACCAAGCAGCGAACCATTCATCAGCACGTGGGCACCACGCGGAGAATGCATCTCGCCGCCATTCAGCCATGTCAAAGGCTCAACGCCCAGCGCATGCGCCATGCGCCTCAACGGTTCCTCTTCATCGTCCGTTGTGACGTGAGTCATGAGGGCAAGGTTCTTCACTAAACCGCACGACTCGCCTTCGGGAGTATCGCTCGGACAAAGCATACCCCATTGGCTCGGCTGAAGCGCGCGAGGACCAGAAACCTTGCGCGTCTTCTCAAACTGCGACGTGATGCGCGTCATCATACCGAGAGCGCTGATAAAGCTGAGGCGACTCAAAACTTGCGTGACACCCTTACGTTCCATTCTGAAACGCTTCACGGTCCAGTTCCCGCTCGAGATTGCGTGCTCTAAACCGTTGCTGAGAGTATCCTGGCGAATACACTTGAGAATGTCAAACTGCGTTGCGCGGTTCGCCTTTGACAAGACTGCGTCCGCCTGGCGCTTCAGATCTGCGTTCAAACGTTTGAAACAATCTTCAAATAGAAGAGAGATGAGCTGGCCGGCGAGCTCCAAACGCTTGTTACCGTAGTAGTCGCGATCATCAATCTGCGTCGGATCAATAATTGCGCTGATAATTCTTCGCAGCATGATGGAAATGTACGCAGTCTTCTGTCTAAAGTCGTACGAAACGACGGGAACGTGCGCCAAAACGACGCCCGCCAAAATATCGCGTGCTTCGTCGACTCGCGAGCGTCTGTAGGTGATACCGCCCGAACGGTTACTCGTCATCATCTTCATGATGCGCACCTTGGACGCACAGTATTCCAACGCCTGATGGGTGGTAAAAATGCCAGCCGCCTTGCACTCTTGCAAAGTGGGTGCAAGCAACGTGGCGTACTCCGGCTCCGAACCCACCATGTGTACAGCTTCTTGATCGCTCTCCAGACCCATCGCCTTGAGGACAATCATGATTGGAATGTCATCAGTAAACGTGTTGTGTCTGAGGTACAACTTGCCATGCTTGGAGACGATGTTCGTTTTACTCTTCCTCTCGTGCGTCGACGACGTCACCGACGCCCCAATCTCCCCCTTGGCATCCACTTCTATGATAATTCTATTTTTACTCAACTGTTCTTGAATGAGAATCACCTTCTCGACACCCTTGACGATGAAGTATCCGCCCGGATCCAGCGGACACTCGCCCAACCTCGCGAGCTCGTCCTCATTCTTCCCAGTCAATACACAACGCGAGCTTCTCAACATGAGCGGAATCCGACCAATCACCACTCCACCGACACCATTCTTCGACTGCCTCGTCACGATATCCTTCCCGCGCGTGTACTCCACGTCCACAGTGATCGGCGCCGCGTACGTCATATCCCTGAGTCTACACTGTTGCGGGGTGATTTCCTCCACCACGTAGTCCTCCTCAACGCTCGGTTTCCCCACGTGAATGTTCGTATACTTGAGATAAAAGTTTGGATCCGAGTCACACGTCACCGTCTCGTTCGCCTTGGCTCGAATAATCTTCTGAATGTCCTCATTTATGAGATAATTAAACGAGTCGATGTGCTGCCGCACCAAACCTCTCACTTTAAGAAACGCCGGGAGCAACTCAAACTTATCTTCCAGCGTCCCGATCGGCGCCGTCACCTTGCTCGGGTCTCTCGTCAGGCAATCCATCGCCGCGTCATCTTTCACCGCCGCCGCCGCCGCTTTACGTCCCGAGCGTTTCACCGACGTCTCGCCGTTTTTCCCCATGACGACGTCTCAGCGACGCGCCTGAGAGCCCTCGGCCGCCGCCGGCGCTCGGTCCGAAGCGCTCCGATCCGCGCTCGCGTCCGTCCGTCCGTCCGTCCGTCCGTCCGCGCGTCCGCGCGAGTCCAAAGCCGTGAACGGGGTGAACGACTCGCGGTCCGTCCGGTGCGTCGCGCTCTCCCGTCGTCGTCGCCGGCGTCCGTCCGTCCGTCATTGTCACCGTCACCGTCACTCATTCGGTTGCGAAAAGCGCCCGAAAGAGCCGAGCACATCGGCCCGTTGTGTAAAAAGTCTCACATGGCGCTCGGGCGAGCCACAGTATTGGTATCGGATTCGTCGGTTCGTCTTCCAGCGACCATCGCGCGATGGGTCGAGAGACGCGCGCGCGAGAGAGCGCGAGCGGAGAGGCCGCGGGATGGGTCGAGAGACGCGCGCGAGCGGAGGGGAAACGGCGATGGCGATGGTGAGATTGGTGGTGCGAGTCGCGCGCGTGGGGTTGGTTTTGTGGACGCGAAGAAGAAGGAGGAGGAGGACGAAGAGGCGGGTTTGACTTTCGTTGGACTGCAATCGAGCGCGGGCGTCTACGCGGTCCCGTTCGTCGAGCGCGATGGGGCGAGTATGCGCTCGATGCGGTTGGTTCGAGAGGATGATTTCGCTTCGAGAAGCGCGGAGACGGTTCCGGAGGCGTATTCGTCGCTCGCCGCGAGACGGTTCGTCTCGTCGCGAAGCTGATCGGGCGGAAGCGTCGGTTTGATTGGTGCGCCCTCGAGTTCGGCGCGCGTGAGGCCGTCTTCGCCGGATGCACCGACGAGGGCGTGGTCGGTGTCCTTTTCTTCCGAAAAGCCCGAGCCTGGGTCTTTGATTTCTTCGTCGGGAGCGGCGATGGCGTTCCGACCGCCGTCGGCGAGGAGACCTTGCGTTCCCTTGCCCTTGAGCGCCTTGACCTCGTCCCAGGTGAGGGTTGGGGACTTATACGTGGCCAGGTATTCGCCTCCTTCACGTTGGTACACGTCCAAAAACTCCTCAGTCTGGCCTTTGATCGCTCTCGGGTACTGAAGGAGTAAATCGAGCTCGCCGGCGTCGAGAGACAACAGCTTGTCCATCACTGGTTGAGGCAACTCTGGGTAGTGTTCGTAAATGCGCTCCTTCATCATCTCGTAAAAGTAGTAATACTTTGGGCGTGGACGAACGTATTCTGGCGCGTTCTCCCACTTGTCTTCCTCGAGCCATTCCACGGCGTCCTTGAATCCCGTCGACGGCGTCGAGAGCACATCCCTGAGCTCCTCGGAGAGTTTAGCCGATAGACGAGCGTACTCACGCTGATACTCGGCATTCGTGCCTTGGATTTCCATGGCACGTTTCATCCAAAGCGCGGACGCAACCTGGGCGTCGACAATAAGGGCGTCGTGCATGCCGTTGCAAGACGTCCTGCCGACTTCGACTCTCGTCATGTTGTCGTGCACGAGTTGGTGTTCGATTGACAACGCGTAGCCATAATAGGCTCGATCCCACTCTGGATAATAGCTCAGAGCCACCTTGTAATCTTTAACCGCTTGCGTGTGATTGCCCGTGTGTGCGTAGATGATTGCGCGAACGCCACTGAGGAAGCCGCGTCTCACCGCGCTCAGCTGCGATCCAGATGCGACGAGAAAAATCTCACCAAACTCTCGTCTCCACTCCGTCTCGTTACCGATCACGCAATCCGCGAGCGTCTGCGCCATTGCGTTTTTACTCAACCTCGAGGACTCGGGTCTCACCGGTTTCAACCACTTGCCGTCGCGCGGTGACAAGGCGTTGGGCATTTCTCCCTCGGATATCGCTCGCGCGTACGCCTCGCACAGACTCGTCATCTTCACCCCTCGCGCGCACTCCATCAGCTTCTTCTGAACCTCCACGTCTTTCGGTGCAGTCTCCAGCGCATTCAAAAGAGAAACTATCGCCTCATCCCACTCTCCTAAACCCACGCACGCGCACCCAATCCGAAACATCGCCTTGCCGACGAGACGCTCTCGCTCCTTTGACGCCTCGCTTCTCGCCCGCAGCATCTCAATCGCCCCGTACCCGTCTCGCTTCGCCTCTGCGAAATCCCCGAGCTTCAGCGACGTCAACGCGCGATTCATCAACACGATTCCCAGCGCTTCGTCGCGCGTCGCGTGTTCAGTCGCGGCGACGCACAGGCTGTAGTGCACGTTCGCGTTCATCCAGTCTCCTCGTCTCGCCAACTCGCTCGCCAGTCGTTTCACGCGCTCGTAATCCAATCCATCGGAGACCCCGACGCCTTTGAGGGCGGCTATCGGTTTCGTTCGCATCGCCGCCATCTTCGAATCGCGGTGCCGACGCGTCGGGGCGACGAGCTCTGACGACGAGCTCTGCGCTCGGTCTCTCTGTAACGCACGAGTGCGAGCGTTATCACTGTTTACCCATACGTACATAATACCCGACGCTCAAGTTTGTGCTGTGCGTGCGCAACGAACGCGCCGCACTCGCGCGCGCGCGGCCGGTGACGACGACGCATGTCGACGGGCGACGCCGCGCACGTCGCTCGCGCACCCTTGGACGCGTACGACGACGCGTCGAGCGACGACGTGCGATTCGTCGACGCGGCGTCGGGTAAAAGGTTGAGCGGAAGCGCGTTCGTTCGGTTGGTTGGAGCGGCTCGGCGCGCGTTGGTCGCGTCCGCGGCGACGGTGAAGACGGCAAAGGGAGAGGGCGACGACGGCGGCGTCGTCGTCGTCGCGCTCGGATGCGACGTCGGGGTGGAGTTTGTGGCGTACTTTCTCGCCGCGTGCGCGCTCGGGTGGACGCCGGCGCCTTTAAATTCGAGGTGGAGCGCGAGCGAAGCGCGCGACGCGTGCGCGAGTGTGTCGGCGACGATGGTCGTTTTGGATGCGTCGCACGTCGCGCGGTGGGATACGTCATCGTCGTCGTCGTCGTCGTCGGTGTTTGAAGGGGTGGAAGTTTTGGATGCGTCGGCGCTGTGGGAAGAAGAGGCGCGGGGCGAAGAGGACGACGGACGGTTCGGTGGGTTGAAGCGGAGAGACGACGGCGTGTGTTCGTTTTGTTTTACGAGCGGTACGACGGGAAAACCTAAAGCGGTGATGTTGACACACGATGGTGTCTGCGCGGCGTCGCGCGCAAAGCACGAAGTGATCGGATACGAACGGGGCGATACCTATCTCCACTGCGCTCCGTTGTTTCACGTCGGCGGCTTGTCGAGCGCGCACGCCTCGCTCGCGGTTGGATCGAAACACGTCTTCATGCCGAAATTCGACGTTAAAGACGCCTTGAGACTGATTGACCAAGAGCGCGTGACTGCGTTTATCGCAGTTCCGACGATGATGGCGATGATGACGCGAGAGGTGAAAGAAAATCCAGGCGCGGTGTCTGGAACGTCGGTTAGAAGAATACTCGTCGGCGCGGGACGTTTGATGGATGGTCAATTCGACGCTATTCGATCCGTCTTTCCGAACGCCGTCGTGACGCTCGCGTACGGCATGTCTGAGACGTCGTCATCCGTCACATTTTTGCGTCCCGACGATCCGCGACTCGAGGGCGATCCAATGTTCGCCGGCAACGCGGTGAGAGGTGTCGAAATCAAGACAAACGCCGAAGGCGAACTCTTCGTGCGAGGTCCGATAGTCATGCTCGGCTATCACGGCGTCGATCGCCAAGACACATTCGACGCAGAGGGTTGGTTTGCCACCGGAGATCTGGGCAAAGTGGCCGAGTCGGAGAATCCCGAGAGCGAAACGGGCTCGAGAGTCTGGCTGTACGGTCGCGTCAAGGAAATCATCAAGACGGGTGGCGAGAACGTGGCTCCACACGAAGTCGAACGCGTTCTGAATTCACATCCAGACGTCGAAACATCCGCCGTCACCGGTGTTCCCGATCCAACATGGGGTGAGATTGTCGTGGCATTCGTCGTGCGCAAAGCGTCGTCGCGTAGCGAAACGTGCGAAGCAAAGTCAATCGTCGATCACTGCGTCGACGCCAATCTGGCCCGTTTCAAAGTTCCCAAGCGCATCGTCTTCGTGGAATCGATTCCCCTAAACTCCATGGGGAAAGTTTCGAGGTCTGAGCTCCTGGAGACGCACGCACAAGAGCTCGAAACGTCATCTCTTTAATTAATTCAACTAGTCGTCATTCGCGTTCGCTTCTAGCCTAGCCACGCGATTAGTAGTCGATAGGCGGCGAGCGATGTCGTCGTCGTCGCGATAGCAAGTCATGGATTGAAACTATAATTACACTGCGTATTTATCCAAATACCCGTTGATGTGGTCAGTGAAGCCAACCTTTCGTTTCGAGCGAAAAGCCGGCGAGAGCTCTAAAGCGCTCTCCATTGCAACCTAGCACGCGATGAGCGCGTCCTTAATTGTGTCGACAAACACAAAGCGGCGATCGATGCGCGTGAGAAAAAACACCCCCCTCTCAGCAGACGCGTGAACGTCTAACGATCGCTTCATATCCGGAGATCGTGCGGCACAGGCAGCGAGGCAATCTTCATAAACTTTTCGCTGCTGTACTTTTTGTACACCGCGGTGAGCGACGCCGTCGGCGCCTTGCGCATGAGTTCCGCCATGTCGCACGCGCACGCGTAGACTTCGCCCTCGGAGAGTCGCGTGTGCGCCTCCATGACGTGGTTCCACGACCCCATTCGGAGTCCGCGCATCGCGATGTACACCCCCGCGGCGGCCAACATGCTACCAGAGTATCTGAGCATGTTGTAATCCGGCAACGCGCACTCGACGGCGTACGAGGCGTACAACTGAAACTTGCGATCGCCTCCGGCAGCCTTGAAGTAACGGTTCAAAAACTGGTACGGCGTCGGCACGGTGAGATGGAAACCCAAGGCGTTGAGCATCGACTTTTCCATCTCCAAGATTTGTTGGCGCGTGTACGCCTTGTCGCTGATGTAGACGAAATCGCGCACCTCGGGCGCCCAAATTTCTTCATACTTGCTCGCAATCAGCATGGCGGTCACGCCGACGAGTTGCAAGTTTTTCCGCGTCACGGCTTTCAATTCCAAGTAACGATCGATGAGGTTGGTCGTCAAGAAGAGCGTTTCCGGCATCAGCTTAAACTTCAAGTGCACCTCGACGAGCCAGTCGATGAGAATGGCGCGCATCTTGCAGTTGATGTCGCTTTGGATAATCATGTACTTGTCAGAAACTTGCGTCTCCGGCTGTAAAAACGTCGCGAAAACAATCGAATCGTTTCGTATTCATCGTCAGTCTCGTCGTTCCGTCGTCGTCGAATGAGTCTACCCCTTTTTAATCCATCGTCCGCGCGCCCCTACCGCGCGTCTTCAACGGATATTTCCTCCGCGACGTCGCAAAACGCACCTCAACCTTGTACCAGTATTGGTAAATGTCATTGACGTACTGCGTCACGCACAACGGGTTGTCGTGATCGTACAGGTCGATGTCCGGAAGCGCATCCGTCATATCTTCAGACGCAGACCGCTCGAGGTAGGACGAATACGATTCTCGCATGTCCACATCCGCGCCCGCCGTCGTCATCGAACCGCCCGTTTGGCTCTCCGATCCGGATCGCGGCTTGCCGTGACTCGTGCGCGCGCCCGTGCGGCCCCACCGAGTGGTGGCCCCAGCCATGGCTTGAGACGCCTTGGCACCGAACGCGTTCAGAACCCCCGTCGGGGCGGCGTTTTCTTGGCTACAACATCGAGGAAAACCGCGCCCATCGTTAGTCAGTACGCGAGTCGCCGCAAACCGAAACCGAGCGCGAAACCGAGCGCGAAACCGAGCGCGCCCGAGACGAACGAGACGTACTTTGCCTTGGACGAACGCGTCTGTCTCGCCCCTTGCGCGCCGTTCATCATGTTACCAATGTTTGAAAGCGCCGCGCGGTTCCCCGCCGGCGCTAATCCTTGGCTTCTCAAACCTACGCGATTCATCGAGCGAACCGTCGGGTCGGACGCGCGTCAGTCAGTTTCCCCTCTCGCCCGCGCGCGGAGCGCGCGTCGTCCATCGAGAAACGTGCGCGTCGCACTGCCGTACCTTCTTTCATCCCGCCGGGGACGTTACGCCCGCGCGTCGCGTTTTCGTTCATCTCTCCGTCGTTCGTGGGTTTGTCCCCTGCGTCGTCGTCCGCGTCGTCGTCGTCGTCGTCGTCGTCAGTATCTCGGCGTCGCCATCGTAACGGCGTTCCCCTCCATCCATCCATCGACATCCATCCGCGCATCCATCCATCCATCCATCCGCGTCGACGCTTCACGTGACAAACAATCGTACCGCGCTCGTCGTCGTCGTCGCTCGCCGTTCTCGTCCGCGTTCGTCGACGCGCGTCGCACTGCCGTCGGTCGCCGATCGATCGATCGAACGCGCCGACGAACGAACGCGCCAACGAACGCGTCGGTTCGTACCCCTTTTGGAATTCGATCGGACATTTGGGGTATTTGTATGGGTATTCAGTATATAGGTGTGTACACACCACGATCGGACATTTGGGGTATTTGTATGGGTATTTAGTATATAGGTGTGTACACACCACGATCGGACATTTGGGGTGTTTGTATGGGTATTTAGTATGTAGGTGTGTACACCACACGTCGCATCCTCGCAGAGCGCCCGCCTCGGTCGTAGTCGTCGATCGAAGAGGTCGCGGATGGTGTGTGCTCGTGTGCGTGTGTTCGTGTGTGTTCGTTCGTGTGTGTGTATTACTTGTGATTTGTCGAGTCGTGAATGGTGAAATTTGAGTCTCTTGGTATCGATATCGAAGGACGCGTCACTCGCGCGAAGACGCGTCACTCGACGCGGTCGTCGTCAAAGGCGAGCCGGGCGGTGAGCCTGGCGAGGGCGAAGGCGGCGATGGATTGCGTGAGGTTTGAGGCGGTGACGACGGTGGGAGGACGGGCGGAGACGGCGTCGAGATGGGCGGCGGAGGCGGAGGTGGAGAGGGAGGACGCCGCGTGTAGACGGGCGGAGAGGAGACGACGCGCGTCGTCGGTGAAGAGACTGCGGGCGGAAAACGGGCTCTCGAAGAGCGGAACGGCGTCGATTATGAGGGCGGTCCAGAGCTCGGGTGGTGTGGAAGATGGGGCGAGGGCGGCGATGAGGGCGTCGGCGGCGGATCGCGCCGCGGCGCGCGCGTCGGGAGTGACGTCGGCGCCGGAGCGGAGGAGTCGCATGGCTCTGTTAAACTTGGCGCGCTCTCGGTAAAAGTCGACGCAGTTTTCGTGCGCGACGAGCGGGTCAGAGGTTTTGAGGACGACGTCGTCGCCGCTCTTAGCCATGAAGCCGTCCACGCGCGCGAGCGCGGCGGAGGCGTCGCCTCGTTCGGATTGAGTGACTCGCGAGAGCGCGCGCGCCAGGGCGTCGCTCGCTGCGGCGTCGTTTGATTTCTTCAGCCAGTCGAACGCGAGAGAGACGTAGCCGTTCGCTCTGGCGCGTTCGCTCGCCATCTTAGCCACGCGCGCGCTAGTGCTGGACAGTCCGACGTCTTCGGCGAGCGCGTGCGCCGCCTTGGCTGGCGCGTCATCCTCCGTCTCTTCGTCGTCTTCGGTGACAGCCAAACGCATGATGGTCGTCGCCATCATCTCGACGCCGCGCTGCGAGCAGGATGCGGCGAGGAGACGGACCGCGAGTTCCCGCGTGCGTTCCGACGTGGCCAAGGATGAGCAATACTCGAGCATGTACAGCTCGCTTTGGCTCGCCCCAGAGGCGGTCGGGCGACGCAAAATATCCGCCTGCGCTCCGCCCGCGCGCGAGAGCATCGCGGTGGAGTACGCCATGAACCACGGGTCGAGGTGTCTCGAACACACGGACACGACGCCCTGCGAGTCGCCCGCGATGATGGACGTGAGCAGAGCGTCGAGCGCCTCGGTAACCAACCCACCTTTTGTTCGCTTGGACGCCCGCGCCAAGCTCTCGTGTTCGCCCTGTATCTTCAGCGTCGGGTACCTGTGCCGCAACTGGGCGAGCGTGAGCTCGAGCCAGTTTCCGACGGCTGCGTCGATGGTGCGTTCGTCTCCAGACAACACGAGCAAGACGTTGCGAACGCCGTCCGCCGTCGGACCCCAACACTTGTTGAAGAGCCCACCTTCGGCGAGAACCGTCTTCACCTGACGCAACCATTCGTTTCTAAACGACGCGTACGTCGGCACGCTCGGAGCGCCGTCTTCGCCTCCCAGACGCGGCGTCGTCCGCAACAACGCCACCGCAGCCTCCATGAGCTCCACCTGCGGTTGCACGCTCGTCTTGCGCAAACGCCACTCCGCCCACGCGCTGTGCATTCCGATGAGATCCACGGCGGCGTCGGTCCAACCCACAGCCACCATGGTGACAATCATGTCCCAGTACCCGCGCTCCTCCTCTGGTCGCGCGCTCGCCCGCAACGTACCGAGCAAACTTCGCAAGCGCCCGCTCGCGCTGCCGTCGCCCAACGCTAAACTCGCGGCGTTCCGACGATACCACTCGACGATTTCATCCGTCGCGACGCCGAACCCACCCCCTCGGGAGACAAAGTACACGTCTAACAGTTCCCAAACCGCGCGAGACAACGCGACGTTTTCGGCGCCTTCCAAAGCCTCTTCCGAACTCGACGCTTCCTCCAACGCGTTCGCCACCGATCGGGTAAACTCGTGCAAAGACGCGAACTCATCCTCGACGTACGTTCCGCGCGCCATGGACGCCATCTGTCGCGCGCACCCATCGCGTCGTCAGTCAGTCGGTCGGCGCTTGAACGCGTAAACGCGCGCGCTTTAAACGAGCAATCAAAAATCTTTCATTCGTTCGTCGCTCCCGCGTCATCGACGCCAACCCTACCTCTCTCTCCCTCAGCGTCAACACCGCCGACGCCGTTTTCTCGGCCACGACCGTCTGCGCCTCGGACGTCGTCGCCCATCGCGCGCACGTCGGCGTTTCGTCGATCCCTCCCTCGTCGAGATTGCACACCAAGACTTCGTTCCCGACGCCAAAGTGTACCACCGCGTTCGATCGCGCCGGCGTCTGCATCGCGGGGTATTCGACGACGACGTTTCGCTCGCTTTATCGATCTAATTTCGGTCGCGGCGCGGTTTCGTCGCGAACGCGCGCGTCGCGTCGTGACGTTCGACTCGTTCGCTCATCGTTCATGTCAAATCAACGTGAAAGTCATTTTTTGACTGACGCGCGCGCGTTTAGGTACGGAACCGCGTCGTCGTCGTCGCCGAACGAAACGATCGCTCTTTCTTTTCGCGTTAAAACTCTACTGGTGCGCCGTCGAGCGATATCGCGCGACATCGCGCGCCGCCGCTCGACTCGACGGACGGACGCCACTCTGGAGACAACCTCAAACGAACCGTAGTCTCGCGAGAGTCGATGCTCAAACTAAAAACACAACCGCGCGCCCCGCCCGCGACGGACGGTGCGATGCAATCCTAGTCTCGTACCCTCCCCGTCATCCTTTCCGTCCGAGCACCGCCGCGATGACGGCCAAGAGCACGACCAAAATCGGCAACAACAACGCCCCGACGCCGCTCCCGGCGCCTCTCGCGTCGCCATCCTTTTTCCCTTTTCCTTTCGCGCCGCCGCTCGCGCCGCTCTCCCCGCCGGCGAAGACGCCGATCTCCAGTTTCTTCAGTCTCGCTCGCGCGTCCGCCGAGTGTCCGACGTCTTCGAAATCGTCCGTGCCGTCCTTACCCGCGGCGTTTAGGAGAATCTCACCGCCGCCCGGGTGATCATCCATGTACTCGCTCACGTCGTACACTTTACCGTCGATGACGAGCCAGAGGTCGTCGTGGGTGACGTGTTGCTCCACTTCGGCGAGGGTGATGGATCGCGGCGCGTCGGAGGGCATGGCGGGTTTCGGCGTCGGCGACCGCGCGCGTCGGCGTGTGACGACGGAATGAATTTTTAAAGTTTGCATCTTATTTATCCGAGCGCCGGCGTTGATTCATTGGTATTGGTTGGTATTGACACAGACGACGACGACGACGCTGTCGACGAGGTTTTAATTTGGAATACTTCCGGTGCTAGTGGGCTACATCGATCCTGGGAATCGAACTCTTCTCGGCGCTAGGATGAAGGACGCCGACGAGCGACGAAGCGAGAAACCGCGGACGCGGCGGCTCGCGCGGCTCGAATAGACTTGGTCCCGACGACGTGCGCCGCGAGCGCGGTGACGCCACTGGCGACGGCGACGTAGGCTGGAGAGAATAAGAAACTCATGGCGACGCCGGCTGGGGTGCGTTTGCGGCACCTCGCGCAGTGAGCTCGGGGCCAAAACGCGCGCGGACGCGAAGCGGACGCTCGCTCGGCGTCCTCGTCCTCGTCCTCGTCCTCGTCTTTACGTCGGCCGCAGCGGCACCGGTTGAGGGGTTCGCGGTACGCCAGCGCGAGAGTGGTGAGTGATCCCACCGCCCCGACTCCCGCGGCGGCGGCGACGGCTGTTCGACGCGGTACCCCTGCGCGCGCGTCGCGAACGAGCGAGGGAGACAGAGAGCGGTTAGAGAGTTTGATTGACTTTGTCGTTCGCGTCGTTCGTCGCGACGATGGACGCGATTCGAGACGCGCGCGATGGATGACGTACCGACAATCGCCGCGCCGCACACGACCGCGGCGGCAGCCATGCGGGCCGGGTGAGAAGCGCGTCGAGTGAGTGGCCGCAGCCGCGATGTGAGGCTTTGCGCGGTTGGATTCTTTTTTACAAGGAAACAGAGTAAACCAAACACCGAACGCTCGGTCGCCAGAGCGTTTCAATCACTCGTCGCGACGATAGACGAGCACCATGTTGTGCGCGTTCTCGTCGTCGAGCGTCATTCTGTGATCCATGTCCCCGTACGAGGCGACGCAGGTTAACCCAGCCGTCGCGGCGAGCGCGTTAAATTCGGGTTGCGTGAAAATTTTACACGCGACCACCTCTTCGACGGATTTGATAACCTTGATGGATGCGTCGACGACGTCCGCGTCGGTGTTTTCGACGAGTGAAAACGATACGGTTCGTTCGTACACCTGGGTTTCGATGTCAAACGCATCCCCGTCGCGACCCCACTCGACGTAAACCTTGACGCCGTTTTCCTCGTCGGTTCGATCCCACGCGTCGCCGACGGCGTTGGCGATGTCGCCGCTAAATAAATCCCACGGATGCTCGAGCTCGACGACGAACAAACCACCCACGCGCAGATTATCTCTCACGCTCTTCAAACACGACACCGCGTCGTCGTACGTCAACAAATGCGCCGCCGTTCCCAAGAGCATCGTCGCGACGTCGAACCCGTTCGCCGGTTTCGTCATCGGTTCCAACGCGATTTTTCGCATGTCTCCGTCCACCACTCGAATCGTCTTCGGCGCGTTTCCACCCATACCGGCGAGTTTATCGCTCACAAACGCTCTCATGGATGCGTTCGCATCGAGCGCGACGCACTGTACCCCACGCGTCGCCGCTTCGACGCTGTGCCACGCCGGTCCGCACCCGAGTTCCAACAGACTCGTCAGACGCGCTTCGCCTTCGCCTTCGCCGCCGTACGTTCCGTGTCGACGCGCGCACTCCGCTAAAAACTCCACCTCCGCCTTGAAATCCCTAAACCCAAACGCCAGCTCGTAAATCTGCGGTTCGTCGTACACGCTCGCGCGCGTCGTCGACGCGCGTCCGCGATTCCATGACGTCTTCTTCGCAGTCGTCGTCGACGCGTGACCCCCTTCGCGTTCAACCTTCCTCGACACCGACGACGTCGACGCGCGTCCCGTCGTCCATCGTCGTCCGTCACATCGCGACGTCAACAAACGCGCCGTCGCGCGCGTCGCCGCACCGCGCATCGTCGGTCGTCGTCGGCGTGTGACGAATGGGATTGAATGGAATGGATGACGTGATGCGCCAGATATACCAAACCGACGGTTCATGACTCAAGAAAATACCCGTGACCCCCCTTCGAGCGAGCCGCCAGCCAAAAAGGGCGACGACGACCGACGACAGAAGGACGCGCGCGCGACCGACGCGACCGACCGACCGACGCGCGAACGGACGGAAGGAGAAGGAGAGATCGATCGTCTTCGCCGCCGCCGTCTTCGTCGTTTGTTCCCTCCCGCGGCGTCGAGCGACGACGGACGGAGTGAGGGATGACGTTCGCGGCGCTGCGCCCGGCGGCGCTACGCCCGGTGACGGACGGAAAGAGAACGGAATCGCGGCGGCGAACGACGAGACGACCGACGGGAAGGCGCGGGAGAGCGACTCCGACGATCGTTCGACGCGCGGCGAGCGGGACGGAGGGCGAAACGGTCGAGCGGACGAGTCGGTACGCGCCGACGACGAATAGAGGTGAGGGCTGGACCGCGCTGGAGACGTGGAAGAACCTGGGCGTCGCGTGGAGTTTCATCACGCCGAGCTCGTCCGAAGGGCGAGCGGTGATCAAAGCGGCGCACGCGGCGAGCGGGAATAAGCTGAAGGGGATATCAAACTGGCGGAAGTCGCAGTGGGATGAGGCGGCGGCGAACGCGCCGGTGACTTTCGTGGATACGCACACGCCGTTGCCGGGGTGCAGAGGGTACCGGGTGTGTTGGGTCGCGGCGAAGGATATGCCGGAAGGACAGCGAAGGGGGGTGGTGATGTATTACGTCGCCGCGGCGAGGAAGTTTTATTTCGAGGAGGACATCGCGGGGGGGGCGATCGCGGTGGAAGACGTGGACGAGGCGAGTTATAAGTCTCCAGAGGAAATTTTCGACGCGGCGAAACGCATCGCCAACGTGAACAACGCGTACGCGGTGGCGTACGCGAGCACGATCGCCGGTGAGACGGAGGAGGAGGACGGTGAAGATGCCGTGGATGCGTTTGAGCCGTTCGAGAACGCGGTGAAGAGAAATGCGGCGGAAAATGCAGCCGATGCGGCTGGGGATAAAGACGCAGACGCGAATGAAGAAGAGGACGCGTCTCCCATCCACGGCTGGAACAAAGGTGTCGGTGCGACTCCGGAAGCGATGTACACGCATTTGGGTCTCAATTACGATTTTCACGGTCCCGCTGGCGTGGTGAACCGCGCCATCATCACCAACGTTGGTCAGTCTAGAGGGATGGATTTCGCCGACGCCAACGCTTGGGCGAAGCAGCAGTGGATTGACGCCGCCGAGGAATTGGGCATCAGCGCCGAGGGCACGCACGCGCCGCTCTCCGTCGTTGGACGCGGATGGAAGGTGTGTTGGGTCGACGGTAACGAGACCAAGGGTTCGCCAGCCGTTTTGATTTGGTGTCCGGACGAGGGCAAGTACTACAGCTTGGGCGCGATTCAGCGTCGAGGCGTCGTTGGAGACGCCACTACGGATTCCGTCGTTCGTGCCGTCGTTGGCGTCGTCCGATCGTTGCCTTCGCCCGTTGGGTTGAAAGAAGCTCTCGCTCGCGACGACGGTTTTTTGCAACTCATTGGACACAGCTCCGCCGGCGCTGTGCCGAGCGATAGCGACGCGGAGATGAACGTGCGAGTGGATGCCTCGTACGACGACTCTGAAGAGGGTACGGTTTACGTTCAAGTCGAAGAGGAGGACGATGAAGCGGATGTGGACGAAGAGGAGGTGGAGGATATTAGTGCGTCTGTCGCTCAAGACATATCGTCTTCTATTCCGGAAGATTTCGCCGAGCCGTCTGCGTGGAAGGACACGATTCAGGCGGACGAACCGACGTCGACGACGTCTGATAGATTTGAAGTCGAGCCGATGGCGCCTCCGGAATTCGACGATATCGCATCCGGTATCGGAGCGATGGATGATTTACCACCGGTGAACCCTGATGGGATGCCTCAAGGGGAGTTTTACTCTCGCTCGGCGGGGTATTTGTCTTTCGTGGAGGATGAGTTCAGCGAAGATGATCTCATGCACGAGCTCGGTATCGATCGCAATGACATGTACAGAGGTCCAAAGGATTTTCCCGACTTGTCTCAAAACGCGACGCCGACACCGACGGACATGAGGACGACAACGCTCGACCTTAGAGAAGTCTCACCAAAAGGTTTACCCAAACCCGAGGATAGGTATCACGCATTCGCGCTCGACGGCGTCGATTTCCTCGTGTCAAAGACAAACGATGGACGTCTCGATCTCAGCGAAGTGTACAGCGCCCGCAGAGATTCTTATGGGCGTTTCGTTGAAGAAGCGCAAAGACTTGATACCTCAGCCTTTGTCTCGATCCCGCCGGCGTACTATCAGGACATCGCCTGGACCGAGCTCACGGTGACGAACGAAGAAGACTTTGAGAGCGGTGACACCATTCCGTCGTTCAATACGACGATTGAAAAGGTGACCAAGGTTTACTTGGTTTCTTCCCAACATGCTTCGAGTTTGGAAAATGCGTTTGATCGACGTCTGGATTTCACCAAACCCGTCGTGTTATTCACCATCGAAGACCCTCGCGCGGTGAGCACCGTCGCCATCGCTGGAGCGACGTCCGATCCAGAAGCCGCCCTCATCATCAAAGACGGCGAACTGTACTGTCAACCCTCCAAGGATCTGAAAAACTTTGAGACTGTGGTTGCCGATCACTTAGCCGCTTTAGAAGCCGCCGGTCCCACCGCCACGGAGGAGTTTTTACAAGAGGTTGACACCGAAATCGAGGCTCGCACGATGGAGGAGGAGGAAGACACCCCAGAGGTGGACAATTATTAAACGATTTACTTGCTCTTTCGTTGTTTTTTGCGGTGCGACGGATATTCATTTTAATAGAAGGAAACGAACTCTTAGCCAAACGTGACTCCTTCACGCGCACTTCTTTGCACTTTCCACTCAAACAGTCGTCGTCACACCGCGTCGACAATGTCGCCACGGCCGCCTCCTCCGTCGTACGACGACCTCGTCGCCGAACACGGATCTGGGGCGTTCTTCGAGCTCGCCAACGCGCGCGCCTTTGCCTACGACGGGGGCTTGGTCATCGAGCAAGAGCAAAACGTGGAGAATAGCTGCGGGGGCATCGTTTGGGAGAGCGCCTTTTGTCTCGCGAGGTACCTCGAGCGGGTCGATGGGTTGTTTAATCGACGACGAGGACACGCGCAATCGAAGAACGGTGCGGTAGACGGGAGACGAAGAGTGCGATGCGTGGAACTCGGGTGCGGGTGTGGGTTGCTCGGCTTGACGTTGGCGCTTCGGTTTCGAGGCGTGGACATGACGATGACGGATCAAGAGCGCGTACTCGCGAGCGTCACGAGGACGAACGTGGAAAAGAATGTCGTGTTATATGAAAAAGCAAAACGTGCGGCGCCGAGGGTGATGGCGCTGGATTGGGAGATCCCAGAGGAATTGGACGCCGTGCGCGCCGCTGGGCCGTACGATGTGGTGCTAGGAACAGATGTGATATTTTCCGTCAATCTCGTCCCAGCGTTGATCCGTTCCATCGAGAGCACGCTCAAGAAGAGGAAAACGAGCGTGTGTTACGTGTGTGTGCAGCGGAGAAGCGCGGATGCGCACGCGGAGTTTTTAAAGTTGGCGAATGAAAAGTTTGACGTCTACGAGATTGACAAGGAGGAGGTGCGGTTTACCGAGGATGACGAGTGCGAGATTTTTGAGTTGCGATGGAGGAAGGATGACTTGGAGGAGGAAAAGAAGCGTAAGCGCGAGAGTTAGCTTTGTAAGTTTATTAGTTAGCTTAGGTGGATCGAGCGTTGCACAGCACGCCGTGTGTATTTGTAATTTCTCAACGTGCACTAGTGTACGAATCGTCATTTCATTCTACTTAGAGGTGAGATTGCTCGAGCACCGATAAGCCGCTCTCGCGTCCGAGCTCGAGCGCCCATCGAAGCTCAGTCGGGGAGAAGTACTTGGCGATGCCATACTTTGGACTAGCGGTGATTTCTATGACTCGCGTCGTTCCCTTGCGTAAGGCGGCTTCGATTTGAGCAGCTTGGATGAGGAGCGACGGAACGCAAACGGCTCGGCAGAGCGCGTGGACGATTGACGAATCGCTTCCATCGACGGACTGAACGTCGAGCGTCACGTCTTGACCCGGGAGATCACCCTTGACGCAGTCGGCCACGGCGAGCGCGACGTCCTGACTGAGCGCGCGCACGGCTTTGGCTTGTTCATCCTCGCCATCCATGGAATCTGGTTCGAGGCGCGTGGCGGAGACTTCGAGCACGATCTGACCGTATTCACCCTCCTCTCGCGCAGGAGTTTCCCCGCGATCGACGCCCCGCGTCGCGCGAATGCTCACCAATCCCTGCGTAAACTTGGAGCTCAACACCGATTGGAGGTTTCTCGCAATCTTCTCCACGTCGAAATCCGCATCGGACGGGGTCTCGGCGAAGGATTTCAATACCGGAATGGCGACGACTCTCAGCGAGCAGACGTCACTCGAAGACGGTTCGTCATCATCAACGTCCATCAACGCTTCGTCTTCGAGCCAATTCTTGCTTTGCACCAATGTAAGCACGCAATCGATGGCTCGTTCCGCAGCCTCATACTCGTCGCCTTGGATCGCCGGCGACGGTTCCGGAGGATACGGCCGCGTGTTGACAGCGGCTAACTCCATTCGGTTCGACTCGTTGACGCTCCAAATTTCCCTCCACGCGGCGACAGCCTCCGTCGCTGCCAGATAGCGCGCCCAATCGCCGAGCTCCGCTGCGGCGCCGGCGGCGCCCCCTGATTTCGCGCCCTCTTGCACACCCTCCGGTAGTTCCTCGACGAGAATGGCTCTCGCTCGGAGCTCGCCGTCAACCGGGCCCTCGTTAGCGAAGACGTTGATGGATGTGCGCTGGCACATGAGTTGACGGAGCAGCAGACACGCGTGCTTCGCCGCCTCTGGAAACGTCTCGCTCGCAACGCACGCCCACTGCAGCATTAATCGTCGGTAATCTGGACCCCGGTGCGCGTTTTCGAGGCTTATGGAATCGCTCAGCGCGCGCGTGACAATCTCTCTCCATCCACCCAAGCCGTCAATTTCCATCCAAAGCGTCGCCTCGGCGAAACAGAGCGTCTTGCGAGAGAGCACCGCCGGTGCGAGCAAATCCAAAAAGTTGGCGTAGGTTTCAATGAGAAGCGGATGACGCAAGTGTACGACGTACGCTGGCACGAGGGCGTATCGCTTGTTTGCAATCAAGTGAACGACGTACAAGTTGAGCACCTTGTTGAGGTGGTAGTACAACTCGCCGCCGGGGGATAACCCTCCGCCCTCTGCGAGCAACGATTCCAAAAAGAGCAAAGCGTGGGCAACGAAACGAGTGAGAACGGCGTCGAGGGGCTTGGAGGCGACGCGTTCGCCGCCGCTCTGCAACTCTTCCTGTGGGAAAATCCATCGCATCATGTGATCCAGCACCAACTCTCTCGTCTTTCCAAGAATCAAGTGCGTCTGCACGACGCGATGCTCGTCCGCCTCTGGAAACTTTTCGGGCATCTTGACGAGCAAAATCTCCTCCACAGTCTTCGGTGTGGCGTTGATGACGTCTCGCGTCGGCCAGCGCGGTTCACCGAGTCGGTCGATCGCGTCATCAGCGGCGGCATCGACCGGGGTTTGATCGCACACAACTTCGCCGGGCTCACAGTTGGCGACGTCGTCGAGCACTCGTCCAGCGTTGATGACGGAATCGACGCGCAAGTCAAACAGCGCGCGCATGTAAGCCCACGCGGTTGATTCCCAATCGTCTTCGCACGCCCCGAGCACGGTCTGTACGTCTCCGCAGAGCGCGCCGTAGACGCTCGCCTCGTGTTTCGCCGTCGGCAACTGCGAAAGCTTGCCGTGCTTCTCAATGTGTCTCGCTGCCACCATGCACGTCCACTTCCACAGCGCGCGCCGACTGGCGCCCACTCCGTCGCACTCAGCCGCGCACGCGTCGTCATTCAGGTCAATCTCATTTTGAGCTTCGATGGCGTCTCGATCGCGAAGCGCCAAGAGCCGTTGCACGTCCCGCTCGAGCTCTTCGTCCGCCGTCACGCCCACCGGGGCGGGACCCCAACCAGAGGCGCCGCCGAGCGAAGCCGCGCGCCAGTGCTGACCAACCTTTGAACACAAATCCTGCGCCTCGCGAATCCGTCCCGCTCGAATGAGCTTCCATAAACGCTTACACAGACGCACTTCAGCGTCTGCGTTGGATGGATGCAACGTCGCGTTCGTTCGCATCGGTCCGTCTGGATCGAGCTCGACGGAGAGCGGATGCCCATCCGGATCGCACTTTGCCGACGAATCCAGCGCGTCCGCCGTCTGACGCCAATCGCACTCGTCGCGCAAGAACCGTCCATCGTACGCTTTACCATCCAGTTCGGCTCGTCGCAGCGCCGACGACGCGTTCGCCTCGAGCCAAGCGATGATTCTATTCAGTCTAAAAGTCACGGGATCGCTCGCCTCGTCTCTCCCCGCGCATCGCACCCGACTGCGAAGCGGCGGCGGCAAAAAGTCCCCTTCCGCGCCGCCGTTCACCCGCGGCGTGGCATCCAAAATATCCGCCTCCCTCGCCGCGCTCTCGCGCTCCACCGTCGCTCCATCACCGAGCAAGTGATAAATCAACGACCACGAGTGCGCCTCGCGTTCGAGCGCCTCGGCTTCCTCCACATCCTTCTTCGCCACGCTCGGCGCCCTGCGCCTCCGCGCCTCGGCCCGCGTCCGCAATTCTCGAGCCCGAAGCCAACACGCGTCCTCAAACATCGCCGCCGCCGCCCCCGCACCGATCCCTTCTCTCTTCACTCGGCTCAGCGTCTCCGCGAACGCAAACTCCTCCGCCCGCGCGTCGTCGCCGTCCTCCGCCGTTCGCTCGCGCCCCCCCTCCCCGCCGTACCCACCGCGTCTCGTAACGCCACGTCGTCCTCCAAACCCCGCGTCGTCTCCCTCGTCCGTTCCGCCGTCGTCCATCGTCGTCGTCATCTCTTCGTCGGCGAGTCTTCTCAACGGAACCAACGGGTTCAACGCCGCGTCGTCGTCGTCGTTCGCGCCGTCCTTCGGCTCCATCGAAACCCCGAAGACGGACGCCGACGACATCACGCCACCACCATCCCCGACGCGCGTCCCCGTCGCCTCCATCAACGCCGTTTCCGCCGCAACCAGCGCGTCATCCATGACGAACGAACGACCGGAATGATGGATGGACGGATGGATGAATGGATCGATGGACGGGCAAACCAATCAGCAGAACCAACCACGCGAGCCGGTCTCCCCTCCTCTCGAGAAAACGCGAAGCGAAGGGTCCGTCCCGTCCCGTCGCGCGCGCCGATCTCTGTCGACCGCTCGACCCACCGGGCGCGAACGCTCATGTCATGAATGAGAGAGCAAAAGAAAAAAAACACACACAAAAACACAAAAACACCAATGTAAAATAAAAAGAAAACCAAAATTAAAAACCATTCCATCTCTCATGATGGACACTTTTGTCCAAATGTGACAGTTTTCTAACGAGAAAATCTGTTTGGGAGTCCACACATCGACGCACGTCACGCGGCTCGGTTCGTTCGACAGACGGTGCGTGACGGAACATATCACAACGAAGGCTGCAGTGGGGGCGATCACGACCACGACG
>Ga0255780_10000639_pt1 | contig 33443 bp, 34 predicted proteins | sample 071ome_32_FD_179978 | JGI IMG/M metagenome (GOLD analysis project Ga0255780, IMG submission 179978) | Coastal salt marsh microbial communities from the Groves Creek Marsh, Skidaway Island, Georgia - 071405AT metaG (version 2) | ecosystem: Environmental > Aquatic > Marine > Intertidal zone >... | reverse complement strand
TCCATAAAATCGGGAAAAAGATAACTAGCCCCACCAACCAGGCAAGGGCGGTATTCAGCATTTTTCGCCGGTTTGAAACAGCTCTTGCCATAGATAGCCCCTCCCCTATTTATCCAGATTCTTGCCGACAATCCGCATCAGGAAAATCGCCACAATATTTGCCAGAATAATGGCATAGACCCCGCCAGCAGAGCCAAGCCCTACATTCTGGCTTTCCAATACGCGCTGAAAGATCAGATAGGTAAGGGTTTTTGTCCCGAAGGCCCCGGCTGTTGTAACAAAAATTTCAGCAAAAATAGAAAGCAGAAAGATGGTTTGTATCAGCACCACCACCGTTATCGCCCGTGCCAGATGCGGCAGAATAATATGCCAGAACCGGCGCAGCGACCGTGCGCCATCCATCTCTGCAGCTTCCAGCTGTTCTGTATCCAGTGACTGAATAGCGGTAAGCAAAATCAGCGTGGCAAAGGGCAGCCATTGCCAGCTAAGGATTGTAATCAGCGAAGGTAGCGAGGCATGGCTTAGCCATTGTATCGGCTCTGCGCCAAAGGCGCGCCATATATGGGCAAAAAACCCGTTCACAGGATCCATGAACATATTTTTCCAGACCAGACCGGAAACGGTCGGCATCACAAAAAAAGGCGCAATAACCAAAATCCGCACCGCACCCTGTCCCCATAAGGGCTGATCCAGCAGCAAAGCCAGCGCAATACCCAGCAATACCGTTATCGCCAGCACGCCGCCAACAATGATCAGGGTTGTACCAACTGCCGGCCAAAAAGAGCTGGAAGAAATAAAGCGGATATAATTGTCAAAACCGACCCACCCCAAATCGCCGCCGCGAAGGGGTAAATATTTCTTGAACGAAAAATACAGCGTCATGGTTAGGGGGACAAGCATCCAGCCAAGCAACAAGATGGTGGCGGGCGCGATCATTAATCGGGCTATGGATCGAGAATGCTGTGTTGCCACGCTCACCCCTCCGGCGGTTAGGCTACCTTACCATCAAAAATATAGCGTATTACAAATAGTGCGGCAGAAATAATAATTTAAAAAAATGATTAAAAAAATTAAGGAGGGGAGAGGATACACCCTCTCCCCTTTTAGGAGGAACTGTTTAGCGGTAGCCAGCAGCTTCCATCGCATCATTGGTAATGGCCTGTGCCTTTGCCAGCGCATCTGCAACAGATTGCTGACCAGCATAGGCAGCAGAAAACTCTTGGCTGACTTCAGTTGCGATACCGGCAAATTCCGGAATAGCGGCAAACTGAATACCCACATACGGGCTTGGGTCAACTGTTGAGTTATTTGGATCAGCTGACAGGATTGAATCCAGAGTCATCTGTGCAAAGGGTACATTCTTATAGTTAGGGTTTTCATACAGGGATGTACGCGCACCCGGAGGCACATTTGCCCAACCTTCTTTGGAAGCAACCAGCTCGATATAGCCATTTGAGGTGGCCCATTCGATGAACTGCTTGGCGGCGGCTTCTTTTTGTGTACCAGCCGGGATGGCCAATGCCCATGCCCATAGCCAGTTTGACCGTACACCCATGCCATTATCCGGTGCCAGCGCAAAGCCTACCTTGTCAGCAACAGTTGAATCTTTCGGGTTTGTGACAAAAGAAGCGGCCACTGTCGCATCGATCCACATACCGCACTTGCCTTGCTGGAACAGGGAAAGATTCTCGTTAAAGCCGTTTGTGGCATAACCGGCAGGCCCTGAATCTGTCATCATATTCACAAAGAAGTTCAATGTGTCTGACCACTCTCTGGTGTCGAACTGGGCATTCCATTTTTCATCAAACCAGCGTGCGCCAAAAGAGTTGGACATCGCTGTGATGAACGCACCGCCCTCACCCCAGCCAGCCTTGCCGCGCAGACAGATACCATTAATATCATTATCGCGATCTGTCATTTCACGGGCTGCTTTGGCAATAAATGACCAGGACGGGGCTTTAGGCATGGTCAGACCAGCTTTTGCCATCAGGTCTGTCCGATACATGACCATCGAGCTTTCACCATAGAAAGGAGCGGCATATAATGTGCCCTCATGGCTCAGACCGCCTGCCATCGCGGGTAGAATATCGCCCACATTATAGCCTGCGCTGAGGTCATTTAATGGCACCAGCCAGCCATTTTTGCCCCAGATTGGGGTTTCATACATACCGATGGTCATAATATCGAACGCACCGCCCTTGGTGGTGATATCGGTTGTGACGCGCTGACGCAGCACATTTTCTTCCAGAGTCACCCATTCAACCTTATGGCCTGTCTTTGCCGTAAAATCATCTGTTAGACCCTGCATTCTGATCATATCGCCGTTATTCACTGTCGCGATTGTCAAAGTTTCAGCAAACGCCGCACCGGACGCTAGAAGCGACACGCCAGCAGCAACTGAAATAAGTTTATTGAAACGCATTTTGTTCCTCCGTTATGTTAATGGGCAAGTGGAACAAAAACTTTTTCCCGCGTCAATATTTTTTTAACGCGCGTAAATAAATAGTTATATATCAATATCGTATTTTTTACGTTCAGGCAGAATCCCGCATCACCAGACGGGCGGCAAACAGCTTTTCCTCGCGCGTTGCCAGCCGGCCACCGGCCTCAATCAATTGAAATAATGCAGATAAGGCGTGCTCAGAGACTGATTCGTAATCATGGGCAGCAGTCGTAAGCGAAGGGCAGGTATATCGGGCATAGGGATGGTCATCATGCGAGGCCACCCTTATTTCACATTTTTCCTCCCGGCCGACACTTATCCCCATTTCATGGCAGGCAGATAAAAACCCTATGGCCAGCCGGTCATTGCTGCATAATACCGCATTGGTTGGCAGGGCTTTATCGTGCAAAATTTTCAACGCACCTTGCCGGCCGATTTCCTCAAAGCTCCAACCCTCGCCCTCTATCTGGATAACATAGGGCTCAAGGCTTAATCGGTTCATAATCTCCAGATAGGCAAGGCGGCGCTTATTAGCATTGGGATTGGCCGGATTTTTCATCTCAAAAAAACAGGGGGTGTGCCCTGTTCTGCTCATATATTCAACGGTTTGCGATACAAAACTAAAATTATCAGACCCGACAAATGCTGCGCCCACCCCTTCGATATTACTGTCAAATAAAATAGTCGGCACATCCCGGCAAAAGGCCTCAATATGCTTTCTGTCAGAGGTTCTGCCCAAAGGGGCGAGCAATACACCGGCCGGTTTTAACGCGCGCAGATTATCCAGAATGGCATTTTCCAAACCCTGCTCCCCATGCGAGGAAAACAAAGAAGGGGTATAGCCGTCCGCGATGCAACGCCGCTCCAGCATACGGGCAATTTCAGCAAAAAACGGGTCGGCCAGATAGGGCACAACAATGCCGATTGTCTTGGTCAGGCGTCTGTTTTGATTGATAGCATAGATATTTGGGCGGTAATCATATTGCTTTAAGGCCGCCTCGATTCGGTCGCGTGTTGAAGAGCGTACGCTATCCGGATCATTGAAATATTTCGATATTGTTGGACGGGAAATGCCAATCAGCGCTGCAAATTCCGCCATATTTCTTATTTTGTTATCTTTCATAGCCGTCCGAGTTGCCCCCCTAGCAGAGGCGTAAATTCACTTGACAATTTGTTACCAATCCATGCAACCATTATTAACGCGTGTAAAGTTTTGTGCAAGATAACTTTACATTTTTTGGGGAAAGAAGCCGTGTCCAATTTGGATAAATCCACTATTCAGCCACCACAAACCATCTTCGGGTCGGCAGCAGATACCGCCCGGCTGGCCAGTGAGATAGAAAAATTGGCAGCCGGGCAGGCACGAGTTCTGATCGCGATTGCCGGTGCGCCTGGTAGCGGTAAGTCCACTTTTGCCGAACATCTTTCCAGCTATCTGGGCAAAAAGGCATCTGTTATTCCAATGGACGGGTTTCATCTGGATAACAGCGTTCTGAAGGGAAAGGGGCTTTTCTCTGTAAAGGGCGCCCCCCAGACCTTTGATTGTGCGGGCTTTGCCGGGCTTGTCTCTGGCATGAAAGAGGGGACAATAGAAAAATTTCCCACCTTTGACAGGGCGCTGGACAAGGTCATACCAGAGGGTGGACAGCTATCCAAAGAGGCATCTATCCTGTTATTTGAAGGCAATTATCTGTTATGCGATCTGCCAGGCTGGGCAGGGCTGGCAGATATGTGGGATGCCGGCATCTGGCTGGATGTACCAATAGATATTTTGCGCACCCGTCTTGTTCGGCGCTGGCGCGACCACGGCCTTTCAGACAGGGAAGCGATAAAGCGCGCAGAAGAGAATGATTTGAAAAATGCCCGGCAAGTTCTTGCCCATGCCCTGCCGGCAAGATGGGTGATTTCACAAAAAACATAAAAAAGGTCAAATGGGTAGTATATCCCGGACGTCCTTTATTTTGAAAACTGCCAGGAAAGGCAATGAGATGAGCTACAATATCGCCATAAACGGGTTTGGCCGAATTGGCCGGAATATTCTTCGCGCCCATATAGAACGTTCAGACAAGACCATCCAGATAGGGGCGATCAACGATCTTGCGCCTATAGAACACGCCGCCTTTTTGCTGGAATATGATAGCGTGCATGGGCATCTGGCCGCAGATATTCGCCATGATGATAGCCATATCTATATCAATGATTTGCCGCCTATCCGCTATATACAGCAAGGCGATCCAGCAAAACTGGAATGGGGGGCGCTTGATATATCCATGGTGATGGAATGTACCGGCCGCTTTACCGCTGCCGAGGCAGCAGGAGTGCATATTCAAAAAGGGGCATCGCGGGTGCTGGTATCTGCCCCTTCTGCCGGCGCAGATAAAACCATTGTATATGGCATTAATCACCTTGCCATCACCGATACAGACAAAATCATTTCTGCTGCCTCCTGTACCACAAATTGTCTGGCGCCCATGGCCAAGCTGGTACATGAAGCCTGCGGCCTGCAACAGGGCTTTATGACCACTATCCACGCCTATACAGGCGATCAGCGTCTGCTGGATGCAGAACATAGTGATATGTATCGTGCGCGTGCAGCCGCTATTAATATGATCCCCACCACCACCGGGGCGGCACGGGCTGTCGGGCTGGTTCTGCCTGAACTGGTGGGCAAGCTGGACGGGGTAGCGATACGCGTGCCCACCCCCAATGTATCCGCGGTTGATCTGGTCTTCATGCCTGAGCAGAAAATTACCGAAGAGGCCTTGAATGACCTGTTTCGCGCAGCAAGCGAAGGCGCATTAAAAGGGGTGATGGCGGCAACCGATAAAAAGCTGGTATCGGGCGATTTGAATCATAGCCCTGTATCTGTGACCATGCATTTAGATCAGACAAAGGTGATGGCCGATGGTATGGTCAGATTGTTTGGATGGTATGATAATGAATGGGGCTTTTCCAATCGTATGCTGGATATTGCCTGTTATCTCAGTCGCTAGGAAAAATATTTTATGCAGCGTGCAACAAAAATTATAGCTACTTTGGGGCCTGCTTCTGCTGACCCGGAAATCATCGAAGCCCTTGCCCAGGCAGGGGCAAATCTGTTTCGGCTGAATTTCAGCCATGGCAGCCATGAGGATCATGCAAGCAGGGTGAAATCCATTCGCGCTATAGAGGAAAAGCTGGGCACAAGGCTGGGTATCCTGGCTGATTTGCAAGGCCCCAAATTTCGCATTGGCGCGCTGGACACCCCGATAGAGCTGACAGCCGGACAGGGATTATGTTTATATCTGCCAGAAAAGGGTATACCTGAAGAAGCGGCAAAAATGGCCGCAGCGCCCTTGCCCCACCGGGAAATATTTGCTGCCCTCAGCCCCAAATCAACCATTTTAATGGATGATGGAAAAATTCAGCTTTGCGTGGACAAGCTGGGCACGGACTATGCGCTTACACATATTGTACAAGGCCAAACACTTTCCAGTAAAAAGGGGGTTAATTTACCTGATGCGCAGCTGGATATCTCGCCGCTTACCCCGAAAGATCGAGCTGATTTGGACTTTGCGCTGGGGCAAGGGGTGGATTATATCGCGCTGTCTTTTGTGCAAAAAGCCAGCGATATTCTGGAAGCCAAATCGCTGATAAAGGGTCGGGCGCAAATTGTCGCCAAAATTGAAAAGCCTTCTGCCTTAAATGAAATTGATAATATTATCCGCGCCACAGATGCGGTGATGGTCGCGCGCGGCGATTTGGGCGTGGAAAGTCCGGCAGAACAGGTGCCGGCTATCCAGAAAAGGCTGATTGCCAAATGCCGAAAGGTAGGCAAGCCGGTGATTATCGCCACACAAATGCTGGAAAGCATGATAACAGCTGCCACGCCCACACGTGCCGAAGCATCCGATGTGGCAGGGGCGGTATTTGAAGGCACAGATGCGATTATGCTATCGGCTGAGAGCGCGGCGGGCAGCTATCCTGTTGAGGCAGTAACCATGATGGATAGAATTGCCAGAGCCGCAGAAAAACATATCCATAGCCATCCAGAAGATGGCCCGGCGGAGATGGAAGTAGAGCCATCTGTCTATCATGCGGTTGCCGAAGCGGCCGTGCGGCTGGCCGAAACCATTGATGCGGCCGCCATTATTGCCTTTACCGCATCTGGCAATACCGCAGTAAGACTGGCCAGAGAACGACCAAAACGCCCTTTACTGGTGCTATGCCCCGATATTCAGGTGGAGCGAAGACTAACCCTGTTATGGGGGGCGGTCAGTGCCCATCAGGAAGAATCCGAATATGAAGAGGCGGTAGAGGCTGCGGTAAATCTGGTCAGGGAAAAACAGATGGCAAAGACCGGCCAGTCTGTCATTATGGTTTCGGGTATGCCCTTTGGCATTTCCGGCACAACCAATGCGCTTCGTGTTATCGATATCTGATAAAAGGCAAAGCCGGGATTGCCATTGACAGGAAGGCAGATGCGGACAGCTATTGCTCTTACCTGTATCGCAGGAGGACTCTTTTAAAAAAAATAAAGGCCTCGCTATTACACATAGTGAGGCCTTTATTCTTAACACCCTTGGGATAGGCACATAATTTGCAAGATTTCCTCTGTGCGGTATGGTGCCATCCTTTTTCTATCTTATCCATTGCAACGGCATCATGCCGCACAGTTTTAGCCAAATCTTTATTTTTGTGATGGCAGGCCATCTGACAAGGCATCCAAAATAGGGCAATCTGGCCGGTCATTGCCCTGACAATGGGTCGCCAAATGCTGTAATTGATCGCGCAAGGCTTTCAATTCCAATAATTTTTCTTCAATCTCTGCGATTTTTTCCAGTGTTAAGTCTTTTACTTCCTTACTGGGGCGATTTTTATCCTGATAGAGCGATAATAATTCGCGGCATTCTTCTATGGAAAAGTTAAATCGCCTTGCCTTGCCAATAAATTGCAGCTTGGCAATGTCTTCGGGGCGATAGTCACGATAGCCGGTTTGCGGGTTTTGATAGGGAACAACCATACCAATATTGGCATAATATCGTACTGTTTTTACTGTTAGCCCTGCCCGGGCAGCAGCGATGCCGATATTCATTAATCCCTCTTTACTTTCCAGCTGGGGGAGAGTTTATAGTTACAATAACGCAATTAGTCCAATAGATAAAGTGAGTATATAATGGCTGCTATTACTTCAAATCTGGCAATTAACTGGCACTGCCGCCATACTTGGCGCCGGGCATCCTATAATACCATGTGGTGCCTTATCGGCTGTTCCCTCGGGGATTTTGGCACCATCGCCTTTTTCCAGTTTACCGGCATTGCCTGGCCGGTAATGGCGATTATGGCACTGGCTATTATGAACGGGCTGATGACCTCTATCCTGCTGGAGACTATTATTCTCAGCCGCCAGATGGTGCTAAAGCTTGCCTTTAAAACCGCGATTGGGATGTCACTTATTTCCATGATTTCAATGGAAGCGGCAATGAATATCACCGATATAATGTTAACTGGCGGTGCGGTTCTGACATGGTGGGTATTGCCTTTCATGCTATTTGCCGGCTTTATCACCCCCCTGCCCTATAATTACTGGCGGCTAAAGGCACTTGGCAAAGCCTGTCACTAATATCTGGCAAAGGATTATGATATGAAAAAGCCATATCTGATATTGCTGATACTCTCTGTCTTTTTCCCCGCCTGGCTGGGTGTTGCCCATCAGGGGGCAACCGGCATTGTCAAACAAAGAATGGATGCCTTTAAAACCAGCCAAAAACAGCTAAAATCCATTGTGGCCGCCGCCAGGGTAGAAGATTATGGCATCATAGAAAATCTGGCAAAATCACTGGCAGAATGGGGGGGAAAAATGCCGGAATATTTCCCTGCTGGCAGCGATAGCGCCCCTTCGGAAGCTGCCCCTGCCATTTGGTCGGATTTTTCAGGATTTAGCCGCGCAGCAGAAAGTTACACCCAGTCTGCCGAACAATTAATTGCGGCCAGTATAGAGGGTGACAAAGAGGCTGTTGTGGCCGCCATCCGCCAGGTGGGACAAAGTTGTAAATCCTGTCATGCAACCTATCGCCTGGAATAGCCCCCAAGAAACAGCCCCTTTAATCTGGTAAAAACTATTTGAGCCTTGCCAGGGTTTGGCCAATCTCTGCCAGAGCGTCGCTTAACTGGCGCTGGCTTTCCTGTATGGTCTGAAACTGGGTCTGCAAGGAACGTAGCATTTCTTCTCTGGAGATATTTTCTTCTTCCAGCTCGCCCTTATGGCCTTCATCTGCCAGAAAATAGGTTACGCTCACCCCGAAAATTCCGGCCAGCATATTTAATTTGGCCACACGTGGCTCGCTGGCATCTATCTCCCATGATTTCAGCGTTTCGCGCTTGATGCCTGCCAGTTTTGCAGCGGTTGTCAGATTTAATCCGGATTGCTCTCTGGCTTTAGAAATACGCGCACCCAGCGTGTCCTGCAGCTGACCATCAGATAAAATATTTTCGCTACTTTGAACCTTGGCCATGACCGAACCCATCTTTGCACCCCCCTTTGGTTGCTCTTTAAGGGTAGAGACAAGCCTGGCCAAAGGCAAATTATTTCATTGGCAACCGGCTGTATTTTTTTTGAAATCAGGTGGCAAACCAGCTATGTTGTAGCGGATTGGTTAACACATCACGATTAACAATATAGCGCGGCGGCTGATGGGCGGCAAAGGACAGAATACTTCCCAGACCATCGCGCGCGATATTGTCAAAACATTCATCTGTCCAGCACAGGGAATGAGAGGTTGTAATCACGTTATCCATAAATAAAAGCGGGTTATCTGTTTGCACAGGTTCCTGTTCGAACACATCCAGCCCGGCTGCCCGTATTTGCCCGTTTTGCAAGGCTGCTATCAGATCAGGCTCATTAATCACAGGCCCTCTGGCAACATTGATCAGCGCCGCATCCGGCTTCATCAGCGCCAGCTTTTGCCCATCGACCAGATGATAGGTCTGCTCATTCAGGGCGGTGGCGACAATCACAATATCGCTTTTGGCAAATAGCGCGTCTATCTCCAGCTTTTCTGCACCCAGGGCGGCCAGCTCTTCTGTACTGCGTTGCGGATCACACGCGGCCAGATGAAAATCAAACGGGGTGACCATGCGCAAGATTTCCATCCCAATACTGCCTGCCCCCAATACGCCCAAAACCTTGCCTGTCAATCCTGTTCCCATAAAATCGGCATTTTCAGCCCAGCGGCCGGCACGGGTCAAATTATGTTTTTCTATCAGCCGGTGATTGACCGCCAGCATCATTGTGATGGCCATTGTGGCAACCGGGCGGCGCACCGCATCCGGGGTGTTCGTTACCATAATGCCCAGCTTTGTCAGGCCAGCCACATCGACGGAATCAAACCCTACCCCGTGACGGGCAGCCAGCCGCAAGCGTCCTTCATATACGCCATCTTGCGGGGCGAGTATGCTGGCATCCACTTTTTCCAGCATCAGATAAATCGCATCAAATCGGGCGGCATCTTCTACGGTAATATGGGTTTTCCCAGCTTCCATAATGGTGGTATCTATACCCTCATGCTGGTAGAGCTGATCCAGAATATCAGGGTCAAAACAGGGGTTGCCATCAGCGCCAAACAGACCCGCAGAAAGACCAACTTGAAAATGGCTCATCGGTTTTCTCCTTTTTCATCTGCGCTTAATCCATCTATCAGCGCCATGCCGTCTGCCAGTGCTGATTTCAGCAAAACATGATCCAGCCCATAAGCCAGCATTCGAAAGCCATGCGCCCAATATTCACGCGCAAAATCCTTGTTCATCGCCATATAGCCTGCCATCTTGCCATGCGCTTTTGCGGCCGCGATAATACGGGCGATGGCAGCCAGATAATCGGGGTGATCCAGCTGGCCTGCTATGCCCATAGAGCTGGTTAAATCAAAATGACCAAGCCAGAGAACATCTATCCCGTCTATGGCTGCGATTTCTTCTACATTTGCCAGGCCTTTGGCTGTCTCAATCATCGCGATAACCAGTGTGCGCTGATTGGCAGCTTGCATAATATCTATCGGATGGGCACTGCGATAATCATCATGGGCAATGCCAAAGGCGGTTCCGCGCGCGCCTTCTGGCGGATAATAGGCCCGGCGCACCAGATCGCGTGCCTGCTCGGCAGTTTCCACCATCGGCACCATCACCCCATGCGCGCCAATATCCAGCACCTGGCCAACGGTGTTCCCTTCTGTGGTTGGCACGCGTACAAGCGGGGCGATATCCATCCCCCGACAGGCCGCCATCTGGTCTTTGAGCGTTTCAAAGCCGATGCCGGTATGTTCCATATCATACATCAGAAAATCTGCCCCGGCCGAGGCAGCAATAGCCGGCATACCGGTGGAGAAAAACTCGAACACCATCATGCCGGATACATATCCCTTGCCCGCTTTTTTCGGCAAAATGCCTGTTTTATGCTCAAGCGCCATATCAAACGACCTCCCCTCTTAACTGTCTGATATCAGTTTGAGGGGGAAGTCAGCGCGTTGGCAAGCCTGAAATAATAATAGGCTTCACCAGAGATAATTTACAGGCGAGCGCGAACAAACCCGCCTATTTTCAGCCCGATCAGCATCACGGCCAGAAATGGAAAGATACGCGCCGGGTCAAGGCCAATGCTGGCAACCACAGGGCCCGGGCACAAACCTGCCAGACCCCAGCCCATGCCAAATATCGCACTGCCAATAATCAGCTTGCGGTCAATCTGGCGGGCATCCGGCAATGAAAACTGGCTGGCCAAAAGCGGCTTGCCACGGCGCACAAACAAAAAATACCCGGCTGCATTAACCGATATCCCGCCTGCCATAACCAGCATCAGCGAGGGATCCCATAGCCCGAAAACATCTAAAAATCCGGCAACTTTTGCCGGGTTTAACATCCCTGACAGCGCGAGACCAATCCCGAAAATTACGCCAGATATCGCGGCGGATAATAATGCTAATCCCATCTTATTTTCCTTTAATTCTTCAGGCGCCTAAATTACAGAAAATGCCGCAGGATAGTGACTGTGATCACCCCTGCCAGCACAAACACCATCACAGCCGCAAGCGAGCGAGGCGATAGACGCGCCAGCCCGCAAATGCCATGCCCGGATGTACAGCCAGAACCAATAGCTGTGCCAACCCCGACCAGCAAAGCCGCCAGATACAGCATCGCCCCGTCCGCAACGGATACAACATTAATTACATAGAGATCAAAATGGACAAGCAGTAACGGCCCTGCAATTACCCCGGCCACAAAGGCCAGCCGCCATAAAAATTCAAAAGAAGAAGAGGGCGGTATCATCCCTGCCAAAATACCGCTTACCCCCATAACACGGCCTTTGGTGACCATTAATATCAGGGCAGCCGCCCCGATTAGCAAACCACCGATAAAAGACATAAGCGGTGTAAATTCCATCCAGTTAATCGTCATTTATTTTCCCCTTAGCCCAGAGATGGGCACTTTTAAATAAACCTCGTCATTCTCTTCTGCCGGCGGCATATTTCCGCCCCGCATATTCACCTGAATAGAGGGCATAATCAGCTTTGGCATGGATAAGGTGGCATCCCTTTTCTCGCGCATTTCAACAAATTCATCTTCCGAAATACCGCCGCCAATATGAATATTTTTTGCCTTTTGTTCGCCAACGCTTGTCACATAGCCCAGCTCGCGTCCGCCCGGCATATAATCATGGCAAACAAAAATCCGCATCTCATCCGGCTGTGCCAGGATTTTCTGGATGCTTTGATACAGGGTTCGTGCATCCCCACCCGGGAAATCTGCCCGTGCCGTACCGCCATCTGGCATAAATAGCGTATCGCCGACAAAAATGGCATCGCCAATAATATGGGCCATACAGGCCGGTGTATGGCCTGGTGTATGAATAGCCCGGCCTTGAAGATGGCCTATCTCGTAGCTGTCCTGATCTTCGAGCAAACGGTCAAACTGGCTGCCGTCGCGTTCAAACTCCGTGCCGGCATTAAACACCTTGCCAAAGATTTTCTGCACCTCGACAATATGTCTGGATATGGCGATTTTCCCGCCTGTTTTTTCCTGTAAATAGGGTGCGGCAGATAGATGGTCGGCATGGACATGGGTTTCGATAAGCCAGTCAATGACCAGTTCTTTTTGTGCAATATAGCCAAGCATATCATCTGCCAGCTGATAGGAAATACCGCCCGAGGCATAATCCAGCCCCAGCACAGAATCAATTATCGCTGCATGGCGCGTTTCGGCACAGCTGACCACATAGCTGATGGTGTTGCTATCATCATCAAAAAAGGCTTTCACTTCCGGAATATGTACACGCATTTTCTGCCCTCTTAATTTTTGCCCGAACCCTGTGGTTCATATATTCTCAGATTAGGTTATAAAAGTTTTGCAAATAATAGGTCAAACAGATTTGCCAGCCTAACGCTCGCATATTTTATCAGCGGTCAAATAAACAGGCCTGTATCAGCGGTTCCAGATGTTTAATGCGCCCCTGTATCGCTTTTAGCAAATGCCGCTCGGACGGGCTTAACCCCTCTACAGCTATTTTTGAGCTGGGGGCAAGGCCGGCCGAGATATCTTTTATCTGCTGGCGTAACAGCAATTTCAGGCTAAATTTTATATCTTCTGAAAATTGTCCTATTTCAGCTGGCAATGTGCCAGTTTTTAACAGAGCCTCTGCCCGGGCAGCGCTATTTTGTGCCTCTATCCCGCGCGATATTCCCAATACCCGCAAGGTTTCTATCAAGGGCAACAGAATATGCAGCTTTATATGAAAGCGGCCATTGTCAGTTTTCAGACCGCCAAACAGGGTCATGCCTGCTTGCGCCCCGCCTGTATTACGTGCCAGCAATTTTAAAAAACCGCGATTGGCCGCCGCCCTTTCTGTCATCATCCGGCGCAAACGACCCGCCAATTGCGCATCGCCATGTACCAAAGCGAAATCAAAGAAAATATCCACATTCAGCAAATCTTGCGGGCGTGACTTGCCTATCCAGCTCTTTATCGCTTCCTGCCAGCCTTTTAGCGAGCGACACCATTCCGGCTGGCTGGACATCACCTTGCCAGGACAATAGGGAATACCCGCACTATCCAGTATATCTGCTATCAGCTGGCCAGATTCTTCAAACCAGCTTTGATGCGATGCGGCTTGCTGCGCGCTATCGGCTGTATCGGCATAGATAATGGCGTGATCCTGATCAGCGGCCAGCAGGCTTTCGCCCCGACCCGCAGAACCCAAAACCAGAACCGCATAATCACATGGGGGCGGCCGTCCCTGTTCTGTCAGCATCTGTTCTGCCAATATCGCCGCCCGGCGCAAGCTGGAACGATATTCCCCGCTAATAACAGACGCAATTTCATCGCCGCGCACCCCGTCTGCCAAAAGCGAGCTGGCCAGCAGCGGCAATTCCTGTAATGCACTACGCATATCCTCAGCAGAAATGGCGGTGGATAATTTATCGCCAATGACCACTGCCTGGGTCAGGCGCTGGCGGGTTAATTCGCGCAAAGAAAGCCAGCCGGTTAACGCCCCATTTTCATCCACCACCCCCAGATGGCGGATATCATGATGGCCTATGCGCCCCAGCCCTATATGCATAAAATCCTGTTCTCTGACCGTGATAACAGGTGCAGACATCATCGCGCCCAGCTGAATATTTCGTGCTGTTGCGACCTCGGATAATGGCAGCGCAACCGCATGAACCACATCGCGTTCCGAGACAATCCCTTCAATTTTATCCGCACTAGTGCCCACAAATACACAATCCAGTTTTGCCAATTTCATTCTTTCTGCTGCTTGCAATACCGTTGTTTCGGCTGGCAAAATCACCGGATTATGCAGCATAATTTCATGGATGCGATGCTGATAGGGAAAGGGGTCAATACGTGCCAGAGACCGCAAGGGCTCGGTCTGCTGATTAAGGGCGGCCACATCCACCCATCCGGCATTGGCCTGTAGCAGGCGCGTCTGATCCAGCTCGCCCACCGCCCGCCAGGCATCGCCCAGAGTGGTAACAGATTTTTCTTTCAGATCCGGCAACATCGCCTGAAATATTCCCGCGCTCATCACCGCATCCCCAAGGGCAGTATGACGGTTCGCTTGCGAGATATTATAATGCTGAGCAAGCGCTTCAAGATCGCTTATCATCAGCATTGCCTGGCTGCCAAGGGCGATGGTGGCAAGCTGGCGAATACACAAAGCGCCCGTCCATTCCCATTCCAGACCATGACGATTGGCCTCAGCTTGCAGAACCGCCAAATCAAAGCCGATATTATAGCCGATCAAAACCCTGTTTGCCGCGAGGACGCGCAGGCTTGAGAAAACCGCTGCCAAATTAGGTGCCTGTGCCACCATCGCATCATCAATATGATGAATGGCGGTAGTTGAAGCAGGAATAGGAATGCCGGGATTTACCAGCTGGTCAAACTGGATAGCATTATCAAAGGGGTCAACCGCCCCTATCTGGACAATGCGGTCTGTCTTTGGCCGCAAGCCGGTAGTTTCCAAATCCAGCGATAATAGCGGCAAATTATCCAGAACGATGGTTGCCAGTCCCACGTGATAAGGCTCCTTGTTATCCCTTGTCTGTCTTATTTATTATATCTGTAAAAAAATGTTTCGGCTAAAAAATCAGGCAGAAGGGTCATGTTCGGCTGCCAGTTTTTCCCAGTTAAAACTGACCCCTATGCCCGGCTCGGACGGGGCGACTGCCAGATGATTTTCCAGCCTTAATGGCCGGGCAGTATATTCATCTATGGGAAAGCTATGCACCTCTATCCAGCCGGCATTTTTCTGGGCAGACACCATAGAGACGTGTAATTCCTGCATCCCATGGCTGCAAACAGGCATCCCGTTTTTTTGCGCCAGATTGGCGGCCTGCATCCAGCCTGTAATGCCGCCACAATTAGAGCTATCGGGTTGCAGATAGGACAGCTCGGCAAATTCGCAGGCCAGCTCAAATTCATGAAGGGTGTGCAGATTCTCGCCCATCGCCAGAGGGCAGCCTGACGCCCTCGCCAATTTGCCATAATCGGCATAAAGATCTGGCAACATCGGCTCTTCAAACCAGATAATATTATAGTCATTAAACGCCTTTGCCGCTGCCAGCGCGCGATCATAATCAAGGGCATAATTTGCATCTACCATGAAAGCGATATCGTCGCCGATTAGGTCTCGCACCGCCCGTACCCGTTCAATATCTTCTGCCAGATCAGGCTTTCCGACCTTTATTTTGACCGCATCAAACCCCTCTTCCAGATAGCCCTCGATACTGGCCAGCAATTTTGGCAAGGGATAATTTAAATCAATGCCGCCGCGATAGGCCCGGCATCTGTCCGATGCCCCGCCCAGCATTTGATGCAGGGGCTGACCTGCCTGCTGGCAACGCAAATCCCATAGCCCGATATCCACAGCCGAAACCGCAAAGGCCGCCACCCCGCCGCGCCCCACATAGTGAATATGAAAATTCATCCCCTCATAAAGGGCTTCGACATCTGTACTATCGCGGCCGATAAGATAGGGCGTTAAATCATGCTCGATCATCGCCACAATCGCATGACCGCCCTTGCCGCCTGTATAGCTATAGCCGGTGCCGGACAGGCCATTATCCAGTGTGATGGTCGCACAAATCAGTTCAAAATGGGTATGGTCGCCATGCATGGCATCGCTTAACACCTCTTTGAGGGGCAGGGCAAAGCGCTGCGCTTTAATATCTATAATTTTACCCACCTTACGCCCCCCCCTGTTATTGCCAACTGTTATCGATAGCCAAAAAAGAACTACCTCTTTTAAAAGGTCTGGCGAAAAACATGGCCAGCTGTCAACCAATTCTATCGGTTTTATCTGTTTTCGCAAAATTTTGAGTATGCTTTTAACATCGTCTGGCGTAACCTTGGCAGACATATCTAAAAACAATAGGGATGAAACAGCCCTAAGCTATAGAAAGCGCCTGGCATGAACGAACAAATGATTTCTGCTGCCTTTTATCGCGGCAACAAAACCTTCACTGTAGAACAAACCCCAGCCCTTGAACCTGGCAAAGGCGAGGTGGCGGTGCGGATTGCCTTTTGCGGCATTTGCGGCACAGATATGCATGTCTATCACGGCAATATGGATGCACGCGTAGGTCATAACCGCGTCATCGGCCATGAAATGTCCGGCATTGTTGCCGGCATTGGCGAAGGGGTTGAGGGCTTTGAGATCGGCCAGAAAATTGTGGTGCGCCCGCTTGACCATTGCGGGAAATGCCCCGCCTGTACGGCCGGCCATACCCATATTTGTCATAAATTAAAATTTCTGGGTCTGGATACTGATGGGGCGATGCAGGAAATCTGGTGTGTGCCTGCCCATACCTTGCATAAACTGCCGGATAATTTGCGCCTGGATCACGCCGCATTGATAGAGCCTGTTGCAGTGGCCTGTCATGATGTTCGGCTATCCAATCTGCAACCGGGCGAGGATGTAGTGGTTATTGGCGGCGGGCCTATCGGCATATTGGTGGCCATGGTTGCCCGCGATGCCGGCGGCAAGGTCACGCTCTCGGAGGTAAATCCGAACCGGTTAGAGATTGCCAAAAAGCTGGGCTTTGAGACCATCAATCCGGCAGAAACCGATCTGGCAGGCGCGATTGCCGACAAAACCTCTGGCAAGGGGGCAGATGTGGTTTTCGAAGTATCGGGCACCCAAAAAGGGGTGGATGCGATGACCGCTATCGCTGCGACCAGAGCCCGTATCGTGATGGTCGCTATTCACGCCCAGAAGCCGCAAATTGACCTGTTTCAATTTTTCTGGCGCGAGCTGCAATTAATCGGCGCGCGTGTCTATGAAGCAGAAGATTATGATAAGGCTATCGCGATTATCACCTCGGGCGGGGTTGATGCCGACACCATTATCACCAATGTCAGCCCGCTAGAAGATATCCAGACCGCCTTTGAAGCATTGGACAGCAGCCCAACGGCAATGAAAAGCCTCATCAGAGTAGGAAATGCGTTATGAGTATTCTAGATCAGTTTAATCTGGCCGGGAAAACCGCCCTTGTTACGGGGTGCCGGCGCGGTATTGGCCGCGGCATTGCCGAAGCGCTGGCCTCTGCCGGGGCAGATATTATCGGGGTAAGCGCCTCTCTGGAAGCATCGGGAAGCGCAATAGAAAAAGCGGTGACCGCGATGGGGCGTAAATTTACTGCCCATAGCGTTGATTTTTCCGATCGCCGGGCGGTGACAGATTTCTGTGCAAGGCTGGCAGCCGAAAATATCACCCCCGATATTCTGATCAATAATGCCGGTACCATCAAACGCAAACCGGCCGCAGAGCATGATGATGATTTATGGGATGAAGTACTGGAAGTAAATCTGAATGCCCAATTTGTTATCAGCCGCGAAATTGGCCGACAGATGATAGCGCGCGGGTCAGGTAAAATTATCTTTACCGCCTCGCTTTTGACCTTTCAGGGCGGGATCACCGTGCCAGGCTATGCGGCCTCCAAGGGCGGCATTGGCCAATTAACCAAAGCCCTGGCCAATGAATGGGCAGGCAAGGGGGTGAATGTCAATGCGATTGCCCCTGGCTATATCGCCACCGATAACACGCAAGCCTTGCAGGATGATGAACAGCGCTACAAGGCTATATTGGAGCGTATTCCGGCCGGCCGCTGGGGCACGCCTGAGGATTTTGGCGGCCCTGCTGTCTTTTTATCCTCTGATGCGGCCAATTATGTCCATGGCGAAGTTCTGGTCGTGGATGGCGGCTGGATGGGACGCTAGTTTTTTAAAACTGCCAAAAGAAAAGAAATTTTCGCAAAAAAAAGCCGCCCCTCACCATAGAGAGGCGGCTTTTTTGATATGCGGATTTTTTTAATAGGTTTCGGTGACAAAGCGGGTAGTTAAAAAGGCTTCCAGCCCTTCAATACCGCCTTCCGAGCCATAACCACTATGCTTTACCCCGCCAAAAGGTGTTTCAGGAACAGAAACAACCGTAGAATTGACAGCCAGCAGACCTGTTTCCAAATCATCTTTCAGACGCGCAATCAGAGCCGGATCCTCGGTAAAGGCATAGGCAGCCAAACCAAAGGGCAAGCGATTGGCACGGGCAATCACCTCATCCACAGAACCAAAACTGTCTATAGGGGCAACCGGGCCAAAAGGCTCGTCATTCATAATACGCGCCTCATCAGAAACATTATTCAATATGGTCGGGGCATAAAAACTGCCTTCGCGGTTCAAACGGCTGCCACCGCGCACCAGCTCTGCACCTTGTGCGATCGCATCCTGAACCAGCCCATCCATAACATCGATACGGCGGTCGGCGATCAGCGGGCCCATATTTGTGCCCTCTTCCATACCATCGCCTACTTTCAGCGCATCAACCGCAGAGGCAAAGGCATCTACAAATTTACCCTGTACTGATTTTTGTACCAGAAAACGGGTTGGCGAAACACAAACCTGGCCGGCATTTCTGAATTTACCAGCTGCGGCAATCGAGGCCGCCTTTTCGATATCGGCATCTTCAAACACCAATACAGGCGAATGTCCGCCCAGCTCCATTGTGCATTTGATCATATTTTCTGCTGCCAGCTTTTGCAGATGAATGCCCACTGGCACAGAACCTGTAAAGGACAGCTTGCGCGGGATAGGCGAGGAGCACAGATGCTCGGACACTTCTGCCGGCACCCCGAACACCACATTCAGCGCGCCATCTGGCAGGCCTGCCTCTTGCAAGGCTCTGGCAATCGCGATTGCAGTACCAGGCGTTTCTTCACTTGGCTTGATAATAACTGAACAGCCGGCTGCCAATGATCCGGCGACCTTGCGTACCACATTAACCGCCGGGAAGTTCCAGGCCACAAAAGCGATGACCGGCCCGACAGGGTCTTTTCTGACAGTCTGGCTAATGCCTGGCATACGTGATGGCACGGTGCGCCCGTAAATCCGCTTTCCTTCCTCGCCATACCAGCGAATAATATCGATGGCAACGCTCAGCTCTATCTTGGCTTCGGCCAGCGGCTTGCCCATTTCCTTTGTTAAATTCTCGGCCACTTCATCAAAGCGATCTTCCAGAATACGGCAGGCTTTTTCCAGAATTTTCTGGCGGTTTAACGCAGTTTCCTTGCGCCAGACCTGAAAGGCTTTTTCACTTGCCGCCAGCGCTTCATCCAAATCAGCGATACTGGCATGAGGCAGCTCGCCAAGTGCCTCGCCTGTTGCCGGATTGTAAACAGTTTCTGTCTTGCCGCCCGAGCCCTGACGCCATTTTCCGTTAATCAGTAATTCCAACTTTTCATACATGAATTCATCTCCTTAAAAATTCAAAAACTATCGGTAATCTTTTTTCTTCCCTTATGTCAGCGCGTCCTGGCCTCTGGCTAGATATCATAGCGCGGCGGGGATGCACAAATTTGGTCATAGGCATAACGTGCTTTCAACTTATTATCAAAATCGAAAATATCAAGCATAGCTTCATAGCCTTGCGGTGTGATGTCAATAGAGCCGCGCCAGCATCCAATTTCCTGATAGCTGGCAATACAATCGGCTAAAACAGCCTCATCAATATTCGGGAAAAGCGGCTTTTGTGCCGCCGCAATTTCAGCCGCCGAGGCTTCGCATAAATAGGCTTTTGCTCTTGCAAAGGCACGGGTGAAGGCCGGCGCTATATCGCTATTTAAAAATTCAGGCGTACTGGCCAGGCTGGAAAACGCACATGCCCCGATAGGCGTGCCAAGTGCGGCCACAACATAGCCTTGCCCATCTGCCTGTAATTGCTGCGGGGCAGGGCCTTGCTGGTGGATATAATCACCCATCCCTTCACGAAAGGCCTTGTCCATCTGAGCGCCATTGCCCGCGTCAATGATATTGATTTTGTTAATATCGATCCCGGCTTTATGACAGCCATAGCGGAACATTGTCATCGGCTGGCCGCCATGATGCACCAGCACATCTGCCCCTTCCAGCTTGTGCCAGTCAAAGCTGTCATCAGCTGCACGGGCAGTAATGAAAAACCCGTCTGTCCCGTTAACTTGCGCAAAATGTAGACATCCGGGCGCCTGACCCTTATTCAGGCTGGTAAACCCTTGCGAGAGGGTCGATTGCACCACATCTGCCTCTCCTTTTTTCAGCGATTCAATCGCGCTGACACCGGGGGCTGAAACGCGCCATTCATATTCCAGCCCTTCATCGGTTAAAAAACCGCCTGTCATGGTGGAAATCAGGGGCGAGTAAAATGCCGAAAACAGGGTAAATTCAATATTGACCTTTGACATGAGGCTTTGTCTGTCCTTTTTTAGATATCAATGGGTGAGTGTGCCAGATAGAGCCGAAAAAACAATATACTACTCAGACATATAGTCTACGCATAAACTGCTGCTTCTGCCAAATTAATTTCAAAATTCTGAACCTGTGCCCCTGCTGTAATGAAAAAGCAAATGGCCATGATTGCACTGCCCTATGGGGGCTGATAGATTCAAACCGTGAGATAGGCAAACAGGATTTTCCGCCCATGATGACCGCACCATCCTTTTTTATACCAGAGACCATGCAGGCGATGGTGACCATGGGACATGGCGGTATGGATCAGATGGTCTTTCAGGAAAACTGGCCATGTCCCCGCCCCGGCGATGGCCAGGTTCTGGTAAAGATAGGGGCTTGTGGTCTGAATAATACCGATATCAATACACGTGCTGGCTGGTATTCAAAATCTGTTGTCACTGCCACTACTGCCAGCGGCCATCAGTCAATAGATGAAAGCGATCCGTCCTGGGGCGGCGCACCAATTGCCTTTCCGCGCATACAAGGGGCAGATATTTGCGGTGAGATTGTGGCGATAGGTTCAGGCGTTGAGCCGTCACGGCTGGGGCAGCGTGTTATATCTGACTGCTGGCTGCGTGACCCGGACGCACCGGAGAATAAAAATAAAACAGGCTATTTCGGGTCGGAATGTGATGGCGGCTTTGCCCAATATACTGTCCTGCCTGACCGTAATGCGATAAAGATTTCCTCTTCCCTTTCAGATGCAGAGCTGGCCACTTTTTCCTGTTCCTATTCGACCGCAGAAGGGATGCTGACCCGCGCACAAGTCACCGAAAAAGACACTATCCTTATTCCGGGCGCATCGGGCGGGGTAGGCAGCGCGCTAGTACAGCTGGCCAAACATCGCGGCGCACGTATCCTTGCCCTGACAGACAAGGCAAAGGTAGCAGATATTCTGGCATTGGGGGCAAGCCGTGTTTTGCCGCGTCCTACCCTGGATAAAAATGGCGTACCAGATCCGTTCTTTACGGCTGCGCTAGCAGAGGAAAAAATCACTGTTCTGGCAGATGTGGTGGGCGGGCCTGCCTGGCCAGCCTTGATAGATTTATTGCAGGCAGGCGGGCGTTACACCTGTTCCGGGGCTATCGCCGGCCCGATGGTCGAATTGGATTTACGCACCCTTTATTTGCGCGATCTGACCTTTACCGGCTCAACGGTTATTGATCTGGATGTGATGCCGCGTCTGGTGCGCTATATCGAGACAGGGGTGGTCAAACCGCTTTTGGCCGCCCGCTATAAATTATCGGAATTGCATCAGGCACAAGCTGCCTTTATCGCCAAAAAACATATTGGCAATATTGTTGTCCTGCCATGACAGAGGCACGGCAAAGAGGGTGTTACTGGTGGGCAGATGCCCCGCCCCGTAGGACAGAAGAAGCCAGCTGGTCCGGCCATACAGAAATTGCCATTATCGGTTGCGGCTTTGCCGGGCTGTCTGCGGCCATTTATCTGGCCAGAGCCGGACGCCGGGTTACCATCTTTGAAAAAGAGGCAATAGGGTTTGGGGCATCGACCCGTAATGGCGGGATTACCAGCGGCAATATTCGCTATTCCCATGCCCAGCTGGCCAGGCGTTTTGGTACCGAAAAAGCAACTGCCTTTATCGATGAGGCTGTGGCCGCCAGAGCCACTCTGGCCAGCTTTATCCGGGACGAGAAAATTAACTGTGATTTTCAGCCCTCCGGCCGCATGGTCGGGATCAGTAAGGAATTTGATAAAGCCGCGATAGAGGCTGAAAATACAGCCTTTCAGCAGCGCTATGATATTTCCCCGCAATTTATTGATGCAGCAGATTTGCCAGGCTATATCAGCACCTCCAGCTATAAAGCTGGAATATATCGCCCGGATATTGGCGGTATCCATCCGGCTAAATTATTGCATGAAAAGGTCAGGCTGGCACGTGCGGCCGGGGTGACGATTTATTCAGAATGTCCGGTAACACGTATCTATCGAACAGGGGCTGAATTTATTCTTGAAACCGCCAATGGACAGGTAAAATCTGACCATCTTGTTTCAGCCAGCAATGGCTATACCGACAAAGCCCAGCCCTGGCTGAGGCGGCGGCTGGTGCCGGTCATCTCGGAAATTATTGTCACGGAAAAGCTGGGGTCAAATTTTGTCAAATCGCTGATGCCAAAATTATCCATGTTTGGCGAGGATAAAGAGGTGGGATTTTATTATCGCCCAACCCCGGATGGCGAGCGTATCTTGCTGGGCGGGCGGCGTATGGATAAACGGGACGCCATTGCCCAGATGCGCCTGCATGAAGGGCTGGCTGGTATCTTCCCGGAACTGGGCGGGGCAAAAATTGACCATTACTGGGCAGGCAATGTTGTCTTCCCCTTTGACCAGCTGCCAAAATTGGCAGTGCATGATGGCATTATCTATCCCACTGGCTTTTGCGGGTCCGGGACAGTATGGGCGCATTGGCTGGGGCGCAAGGCAGCGGCGATGATCCTGGGCAAGGACAGCGCTGCTCAAACAGATGATCCGGCAAGCCCTGCCTCAAATTTTGCAAAAATGCCGATGCGTACTATGCCTTTTTACAGCGGCGATCCATGGTTTATGCCTCTGGCGATGGCCTATTACCGGATGCGCGACAAATTGGCAGGTGGGCGCTTTTAATCCATCAGACAGATTTTTACAGCTACGCGCAAAACCATCAGAACAGGGAGTATTGCTCTTCTGTCACCTGACAGGCCTATTTATATTCGGCGCGGCGATCGGAAAATTGCCGCACCCGTGTTCGCCAGACCTTATAGCTGCCTGCCTTTAGCCGGCTGCGCATCAGCTTTTTCACATCTTTTTCCCGCAGCCCGTAAAGGCTGCGTATCTGTGCAAAACTGGTATGGTCGCTCAGTGCCATTTCGATAATCTCGCTTATCGCGGCATCATCCAGCCCGGCTGTTACAGATTTCACAAGACCATTCCCCTGTTATAGAATTATCTCTTGCCGCCCCTTGTTGAAAAACTAGGTGCAGAGCGGCAAATGACAATCCGTAACAGGGAAATTTTCTTCATTTGTTTGGGTTGGCGGGCTAGCTATTGGCTGCGCGAATAGCCTCGCATACCGCTTCTGTCACCTCAATAGTGGTGGCATTGCCGCCCACATCCGGGGTCATAATGCCTGCCGCGCAGACCTGTTCAACCGCTTGCATCAGCCGTTCTGCTTCTTCATTCAGACCCAGATGCTGCAGCATTTGCGCGCCTGTCCAGAAAGTGGCGACCGGATTGGCGATCCCCTTGCCGGTGATATCAAAGGCCGAACCATGGATAGGTTCAAACATGGACGGGAAACGCCCTTGCGGATCGATATTGGCGGTCGGGGCAACACCAATGCTGCCAGCCAGTGCCCCTGCCAGATCAGATAAAATATCGGCATGCAAATTGGTAGCAACAATCGTATCAAGGGTTTCAGGTTGCAAGGTCATACGAACCGTCATCGCATCTACCAGCATTTTGTCCCAGCTAACTTGTGGAAATTCGCGGCTCACCTCTTCAGCAATTTCATCCCACATTACCATACCATGACGCTGGGCATTGGATTTGGTGACAACTGTCAGCATTTTACGAGGACGAGAGGCTGCAATTTCAAAGGCATAACGCATGATACGGGTCACGCCAACACGGGTGAAGATAGCCACTTCTGTGCCAACCTCTTCTGGCATCCCCTTGTGGGCACGCCCGCCATTGCCGGAATATTCGCCTTCTGAATTTTCGCGAACAATTACCCAATCCAGATCGCCCACGCCCACATCACGCAAGGGCGAGGAAATGCCCGGCAATATTTTGGTTGGCCGAACATTGGCATATTGATCAAACCCCTGACATATAGGCAGGCGCAAGCCCCATAGGGTGATATGATCAGGAACATCCGGTGCGCCCACCGCCCCGAAATAAATCGCATCAAAGGATTTCAATTTCTCCAGGCCATCTTCCGGCATCATCTTGCCATGCTGTTTGTAATAGTCCGAGCCCCAGTCAAAATGGGTGAAATTCAGCTCCATATCAGGATGGCGCGAACAAACCGCCTCCAAAACTTGGATACCGGCTGCGATAACTTCCGGGCCGATACCATCTGCCGGGATAGAGGCAATATTAAAACTTGGCATAATGTATCCTTATGATGAGAGAGAAAAAATCAGATATGTTTATTGCACAGATAGCCTGAAACCAAACCGTATGGATGATAGCGCTGACCTGGCAGGCTTTGGCTCTTTTTTTAAAAAAAATATCGAGCAGATATATTTAACCGCTTGCTATCCATCTTTACAAGATGTCTATAAGCTATCTTTGATATATCAGAAAATCTCTCTCGGGAAAGCGGCTTTTTTATGCCAAATGCTTCAAAAAATAGTGATATAGCCCTTAATCTGCCAATGGGGGTAGTGCTGTCTATTGGCGAGATATTATTTACTGTTGCCATCGCGGCATTGGTGAAGCTGATATCAGGCGATATCTCGGTTTTTATGATTTTATTTTTCCGCTATTTTTTCTGTATTCCCTTATTGCTATTAACCGCCCTCCTGCAGAGAGGCCGGGCAGCCTTCAGGGTGGAATCCAGAACCAATCTAGCTATACGCTCCGCCATGGGGCTGGGCAGCTTTGGCTGTTTATTTGCGGCGCTGCAAACCATCGATCTGTCCAAAATGACCGCGCTATTACAAACCATTCCTGTTTTTGTTACGCTGCTTGCGCCATTTCTGTTGGGCGAGACGGTAGGCTGGCGCAGACGAATGGCGGTGGCCATTGGCTTTATCGGTGTGGTGCTGATTATAGATCCCTCAACCGGTAACTGGCTGAACAGGGGTGTTTTGCTTGGCCTGGCATCGCCTTTTTTCGGAGCGTTAATGCTGCTCAGCCTGCGCCGGCTGGGTCAGACAGATCATCCCTCCACCACCGCGCTATGGTATAATATTATCGGGGCAGCGGTGTTTTTTGGCGTATCTGTCAGCCTTGATATTGCCTGGCCGGATACAGCCGATATTTTGGTGCTGTTATGTCTGATCGGTGTGATGTCCAGCTTTCAGCAATTTTTTCTTGCCCATAGCTACAAGCTTGCCCCTGCCAGTGTTCTGGCACCGCTCCGCTATCTGTCTGTTCCTTTTGGTGTGGGGGCAAGTGTTGTTTTTTTCGATGAAATATTGACCCCCTCATTTTTCATCGGCACAGCCATTTTAATCAGCGCGTCCTTTTTCATTCTGAAACGCACCCAGAAAATTCAGGCAAAATCGTAAAATCGAGACAATCAGTCTGGCACAGCTTGCAGATAATCCCCGCCTGTTTCCCGCAACAGACGGGAAAAATCAGGAAGGATGATATGACGCTGACCTTGCACAAGGATCAAGCCCTCATTTTTCAGCGCGCTGATTTGCCGGCTTACTGTCTCGATGGTAAGACCAAGATAATCTGCCAGCATCTCTCGGCTAAGTGGCAGGTCAAAGGCAAGAGCCTTGTTGCCGGCAAGCGGTTTTAGAGATTTGCTGGTAATGGGCGCTTATGGTCTTTCCGCGACATTGGAAAAATGGTTTGGCGGCGTAACCGAAACCGTAAAAACAGAATGTCAGACCCTGGTCTTATTTGCCCATTAAGCCTTGCGGTTCGGCTGGCTAATCCATGCAAGTTTGCCGGCTATCTTCTAGCCATCTTCCGGCCAGCCTATCTTTTTGATAGGCGAGGAACCCTGCAGATGATAATTTTATCTGCAGGATACCCGATAGCTGGCATCCCGGCCAGCACAAGATAGCGGGCAAAGGAGCACAAATGGGACAGATCGTTATTTTGGGAGTATTTGTTGCAGATACCTCTTTTCGGGCAGCGCGCTTGCCAAAAATGGGAGAGACCCTTTTAGGGGACAGCTTTGTACTTGGGCCGGGCGGCAAGGGCTCTAATCAGTCGGTCGCGGCGGGCAAGCTGGGCGGCGATGTAAGCTTTATCACCCGTCTGGGCAAGGATGATTTTGCCAAACTGGCGTTGAAAACATGGCAGGACGCAAAAGTAAAACCCGCCATCATCGAGGATGATAAAAATGCGACCGGCGCTGCCTTTATCTTTATCGATACAAAAAGCGGGGATAATGCCATTATCATTGCCCCCGGGGCAGCCGGAAAAATCACCCCCGATATTCTGCATCAGAACAAAGCCCTTATTGCTGAGAGCCGGATATTTATGACCCAGCTGGAACAGCCGGTCGAGGTAGCATTAGAAGGGCTGAAACTGGCAAGGCAACATGGCAAAATCACCATTTTGAATCCTGCCCCCGCTGCCAGCCTGCCAGAAGAAATCTTCGGGCTATGCGATTATATCACCCCGAATGAGACAGAAACCGAAGCCCTGACCGGCTTGCCGGTACGCACCATAGAAGAAGCAGAAAAGGCCGCTAATGCGCTGGCACAAAAAGGGGTATCTACCCCGATTATCACTATGGGCGAACAAGGGGCGTATTTATATGGCCATGGGCTGGTACCGGCCTATCATGCCGGTGATGTGGTGGAAACTACAGGGGCAGGGGATGCGTTTAACGGGGCGCTGGCTACCGCACTGGCAGAAGGGCAAAGCGATATTCAGGCGGTTCATTTTGGCTGTGCGACTTCTGCGATAGCGGTCACACGCCCGGGCGCCGCCTCTTCCATGCCGACCCGCGAAGAAGTAGAAAGATTTCTGGCCAGCCAGAAGGACGCGCAAGGCTGAGGCCGATTTTCATCCTGAAGTCTGCATCTTTCTGATTTGTGCGACCGAAATAAAGGCCGACACCAATTCTGTACTGGTCAGAACATTCAGGACAGCAGGGCCTTTTTGTGCCAGAAAGCGCGCAACAGCATCGCTGGCATTTTCCGGCCTGTCCAGAGTTTCTGCCCATGCCCCGAATGAGCGCGCCCAGGCGGTAAAATCAGGATTAAAAAGATCGGTAGAGGACACCCGTTCAGGATAGGCTTTTTCCTGATGCAGGCGAATAGTCCCAAAGCTGTGGTTATTGGCGATGACCAGCTTGACGGGCGCTTGCCGGGCAACAGCGATGCTCAGCTCATTACCTGTCATCATAATCCCACCATCCCCGACAAAGGAGATAACCGGTTTTTCCGGTGCGCGAAGGGCAGCAGCAATACCGGCCGGCAAGCCGAGACCCATCGCCCCGCCTATGGCTGCCAGCACCTGTTCGCGCCCGCTAAATGGCCATAATAAATGCACCCAGGAAGAAAAATTCCCTGAATCCATCGTCAGAATAACCTCATCACCAAGCTGGGCAGAAAGTGCGTCCACCACATAGGAAAAATCCATCCCGTCCCCGGGGGCTTTTGGCGTATAGCTGCGAAATTCCCGCATGAAATCCTTGATTTCCTTCACCCAGCCTGCCCGGGCGTCCAGCTTTTGCGGGGTATGTTTGGCCAGCGCATGACAGAAATCTGCCGGATGGCTGACTATCCCCAGATGGGTTGGAAAGACCCGGCCAATAACCTGAGCATCCTCTGCGATATGAATGATGGGCGCATCCGGGTTTGGCAGGCGTGGCACCTGGTAATTTTGCGTAGGGGTATCGCCAAGGCGCGTACCAAGCGCAATCAGCAAATCATGTTTTTGCAAACAGGCCAGATGAGCGGGCGGTATTTTAAAGCCCAGATGGCCGGCAAATAAATCCGAGCGATTATCGAAAATCTGCTGGTGCTTGAAAGTGGTCGCAACCGGTATCTGACAGGCCTCTGCAAAGGCTTTCAAAGCGGGACGTGCCTCTGGCGCATCAAAGCCGCCGCCAGCAATAATCAGGGGGCGTTCAGCCTGTTCTATCGCCTCTATGACCTGTTGAACATGGCGCGCATCCACCCCGCAAACAGGCGGCTTTAAAACAGGGAAATTTGCGATATTGCTCTCTGCACATAGCATATCTTCCATGACAGAGATAATCACTGGCCCTTTGGTCGGGGTCTGTGCATCGCAAAAGGCACGGGAAATGGTTTCCGATAATTTATCCGGGTTGGATACTTCAAAAACAGATTTGGCGATTTGGCCAAACATGGCGGTATAATCGACTTCCTGAAAACTACCGCGCCCGCGTTCATGTTCGGCAACCTGGCCAACAAAAATCACCAGAGGCACGCCGTCCTGTTCTGCCAGATGGGCGGCAATAGAAACATTGGTTGCCCCGGGCCCGCGGCTGACAAATACCACGCCCGGCTTTTTGGTCAGCTTGGCATCTGCCACCGCCATAAAGCCTGCCCCGCCTTCATGGCGAGAGGTGACCACATCAATTCCTGTTTCTTCATACAGGCTGTCCAGTACCGCAAGATAGCTCTCGCCCGGAACCAGAAACAGGCGGTCAACCCCATGTCGGGACAGGCATTCTACCAGAATATCTGCCGCACGTTTTGCCTTTGCGGCAGATGGTTTAGTCGGCATATTCTCTCAACTTTATTTCTTCTTCTGACGGCAGAGGGTCTCTGGTCAATACATCATCTTTGTTACTTGTCAGCCATAAGGCCAGTATCAGCAAGATGGTCAGGCCGAACAGACTGGCCGCCCATGTAACAAAATGGATGACGTGAAACATATAGCTTCCAGCCAGATAACCAATAGGCACAACCAGCCCTATCAAAATCCAATGGACAGCTTTGCCAATGAAAAATTTTTCCATCATGATTGATATCCTATCGTTTGTATTCGTCTCTGGAATACCAAAATAGCTGAAAGGATTAACCCGCCAATACAAAAGATATAGCTTTCAGTCCCTGCTATGATGATGTTAGGCGGAAGCAGTAATCCGACCGCACCAATTGCCAGACCGGCGCGTTGATAGCCTATTAATTTGCCGCGATACCAGCCTTCCATCGCCAGCGATAACACCCATAGACCTGTTAATGCCTGAACCGCAGAAATCATGGTCAGCCATAAAGGCCCGACAAATAGCAGTGATGGATTATACACAAAAATCAGCGGCGCCAGATATTTGGCAATCCCTACCCTGGTTGATTCCAGCGCCGTTGCCATAGGCGGGGTTTTGGCAATGGCCGCAGCGGCAAAGGAGGCGAGTGCAACCGGCGGGGTTATGGTGGAGACCACGCCAAAATAAAAGGCGAACATATGAGCCGCTATCGGTTCCACCCCTGCCTTGATCACCGCTGGCACAATCAGCGCGGCCACAGTGATATAAACAGCTGTTGTGGTAATGCCCATCCCCAGAATGATGGCCGCTACCCCGGTCAGAGAGAGCAGCATCAGCAAATTCCCCCCGGATAATTCAATCACCGATTGGGTGAACTTTAATCCCAGCCCGGAAACAAATACCGCCCCGATAATCAGCCCCGCACAGGCACAGGCAATGGAAACCGGCACTGTAGCGCGTATCCCGCTTTCAAGTGACGCCAGAATATCTACCGGGCTGAGGCGGGTGCCTGCCCGAATAAAGCTGAGACCGATGAGTGCCACAATGCCAAAAAAGGCAGAACGCATCGGCGTATAGCCTGCCAGCAACATACCAACCAGAACCGCAAGCGCCAATAACAGATACCAGCCACGTTTAAAGACCTCGCCAAAATTGGGCAAATTATCTTTTGCAAGCCTGCCAACCCCTTCTTTTTCTGCTTCCAGATGCACCATAAAATAAATAGTGGCAAAATAGAGCAGCGCCGGAATGGCGGCGGCGATAATAATTTGCGTGTAAGGCACGCCTAAAAATTCGGCAATGATAAAAGCGGCCGCGCCCATAATAGGCGGGGTAATCTGGCCACCTGAGGAGGCACAAGCCTCTACTGCTGCGGCAAATTTTGGCCGATAGCCAACTTTTGACATCAATGGAATGGTAAACGATCCTGTGGTCACCACATTGGCGACAGCCGAGCCGGACACCGTGCCCATAAAGCCTGAAGCCACCGCCGCTGCCTTGGCAGGCCCGCCAACACGGTGACCGGTTAAAGATACGGCCAGCTCGATAAAAAAGCGGCCGGCGTTGGTGCGAATAAGAATAGCACCAAATACAATAAACAGGGTGATATAGGTCGCACAGACATAAAGCGGAATACCAAAAATGCCGTTTGAGCTCATAAATAACGTATCAATAAATTTTCCAAACCGCACAGGCGGGCCATAAAATATGCCAAAGAAATAATGCGCATAAAGGGCATGGATCATAAAAAATGAAGTGATAATAACCATTGACCAGCCAACCGCCCGGCGGGTCAATTCAAGAACGGATAAAATCAGCAACCCGCCAACAATCTGGTCAGATAAGTGCTTTTCCCCAAGCCGCATATGAAAGGCATCAATATCCCATAAAGTCCAGACCTGAATAAAAAACACGACCATAACAATCGCAAAATCAATAAATGCACCCAATTTGTTGAGCGAAGTTTTTAATGGTGCAGTGACCGATGGCCGCCACAAGGGATACATCATCACGGCCAGAGTCAGCATCACAGTTAGATGAATGGAGCGGAAAGAACGCCCCTCAGGCGGGCCAAAAACCGCAACGAAAAGATGGAAAATCCCCAGACCGACTGAAATTACCGCGCCAAAAAGCAGGACGAATTGCACAGGACCCAATCGGCGCGAACCATACAACAGGGTTTCCAGAAACCCGGGCAATCTTTTTTCTTCGGGGAGGGAAAATTTCACCTCATCTTTAGCCTGTGCCATGGTCATTCTTCTATTGAGATAGGAAATAGGGACGCCTGCCAGCCACTGGAATAATTTATGGGCTGGCAGGCTTTTGGAGATATTCAGTCTATTGGATTAGCCAGCTTTTACACCCAGCTCATCATAGCATTTTTTTGCACCGGGATGCAGAGGCGCGCCCATGCCATCCAGAGCATTTTCCAGCTTCACCCGCTTCCAGATAGACTTTACTTCCGCAAAGGTAGCGTGGTTTGCCCAGAACACTTTACACATCTGATAAACGATATCATCTGGCAGATCAGCACTGACAACCATATTTGCCACAATGCCCAAAGTGTTCAAATCTTCGGTTACGCTCTGATAGACACCTTTAGGCATTTTACCAGCAATGTACCCGGCGTTGGCAGCCAGAATTTCTTTCATTTTATCGTCAGGAAGACCAATAAAGCGGATGCCCGGACTTGTTTCCAGCTCCAGGAATGAAGCTTGCGGCATAGAGGTCGCAGCCATAAACACATCAGCCTGTCCATCTTTCATCAGCGCAATGGATTCAGTGTAATCTACATAATGCACAATCCCGCCATTGGCTTTGATAGAATCAAATGACATACCATAGGCCTTCAGGATTGATTCAGCAAAAGCTGTTCCTGTCCACTGTGCCTTACCCGGCGAAATTTTTGCCCCTTTCATATCTTCGAAAGATTTAATATCGCTATCTGCACGGGCGGCCACCTGAAACATGGATGGATACAGGGTAGCAAAATGGCGTACATTTTTCTGCGGCTTGTCAAAGCCAGGCCCGCCTGTATAACCATAATCGGTTGTGTGGCCGTATGACCAGCCAATTTCCGCATCGCCGCCATTCACGGCCTTCACATTTGTAATACCGCCACCAGAAGTGTTGGAAGTTGCGATACCCGGAATCTCGTCTTGCATCACTTGCATGATTTTTGCCCCCAGCGGATACCAGGAACCCCCGGATGGCCCGGATACCATACGCACAAATGTATCTGCACTTGCACCTGTGGCAACCAGCACGGCTGCCGAGGCGGCCAGCATTGTAAATAGCTTCTTCATGAAATTTCCTCCCATTTCATCATTTAAATATTTCATAACCAATGGTTATTCATACCTAAAATGATGCATGAAATTTTTCATAGCCGTCAATGCTGTTATACATTTTGTTTGCCAAAGAATGGAAAGCCGGGCATCGCAGAAGAAAAAAGATTTATAAGCCTGTCATCACGAAAATTTGGGCGCGCGTTTTTCCAGAAAGGCTGTAATGCCTTCGCGGGCATCTGCACTGCCAAGGGCGGTGGCCACAATATGGGCTTCTTCATCCAGTTGTGCGCCAAGCGGGCTAAGGCGGGCTGACCCTATCAGGGCTTTACCCATCGCCAGCGCCTGGGCAGGGCCATTTGCCAGCCTTTCTGCCATTTTTGTTGCTGCAGAAACCGCCTCGCCCTTTGGCGTAACCTCATTTACCACGCCAAGATCATAAAGCCGTTTGACTGGCATTTTATCCCCGGTAAAGACCATTTGCGCAAAAAGCCAGCGCGGAATAGCTTCGGCCATAAAGGGGGTCATGCCGCCATCAGGCGTGATCCCGATTTTGACATAAGCTGCCATAAAAAACGCCTCTTCTGCGGCATAAATCATATCACAGGCCAGTGCCAGACCGACCCCTGCCCCGGCGGCACCGCCTTCAACCGCCGCGATAATCGGCAGGGGACAGGCGCGCATCAGCAGAATCATTTTATTGATTTTATCGACATTGCTTCTGCGCTGATCATATGCGCTTTCTGAACGTTTTTTTAACCCGTCCAGATTGCCACCAGAACAGAAAAAACCCTCTGCCCCGCTTAAAATAATCACCCGCCCCTTATCCAGAGAGGGATCAATATTCTCCAGCAACTCGATAAAACCATCGATAAAGCCGGCAGATAAAGAGTTTTTCGAGCCGGGATTATTGTTAATCACATTCAGAACAGGCCCGTCTGAGCGAATAATGATCGTGGATTGCGACATGAGCTTCTTCCTTTATCCGAAGGCCTTTAGGCAGAAAGGCGCATCATCTGTTTTAAATGATAATCGCTATCGCCCAGATAATGGT
>Ga0255780_10000617_pt1 | contig 34368 bp, 18 predicted proteins | sample 071ome_32_FD_179978 | JGI IMG/M metagenome (GOLD analysis project Ga0255780, IMG submission 179978) | Coastal salt marsh microbial communities from the Groves Creek Marsh, Skidaway Island, Georgia - 071405AT metaG (version 2) | ecosystem: Environmental > Aquatic > Marine > Intertidal zone >... | reverse complement strand
TCTGATATATTATATGAACTCGAAGTAAGCTATACTTCTTCTCCCACAGGTGCTGAAGTTTTAAGAGTTACACCAGTAGCTAATGCTATATTTGACAGTAAAGGAAAAGCAGCTGTAGATGAAGCTGTTATTGAGGCTCTTATTCCGGGATTAAACGCCTGGTATACTGTCCAATTGCCAGATAAAAATGGACCTAATATCACCGCAACAGCCATAGATGCCCAAAACCGCTATGTAGACTTCACCTTTAGCGAAGGGGTTTACAGTTCAACATCGCCTACTACGGCTGTTAGCAGTGCAAGCTTTGCGTTAAGCCAGCAATCTGGACCTAGCTATACCATGTCCATCACCAGTCTGACCACCACAGCAGGGGCAGCCTTAGCAGGTGGAGAAACCACCATTCGCTTTATGTTAGACGCTGGAGGTCTTAAACCCACCGGACAAGAAGTCTTTGCTATTACCGCCACTAGCTCTGCCTCAGTGTTTGACGCTTCTGGCAATGCTATGGCTATAACCCAAACTAATAACACTTTCAAACTCAAGCCCCCTACCTCAGGAGGCGTATCGCCTGAGCAGTCAACAATAACGGTTGCTCCAGCAGAACTTATTGCCAACGGCACCAATTTGGCTACCCTAACAGTGCAGGCCAAAGACAGCTTGGGTCAAAACTTCTTTGAAGGTGGTTATCGCATTACGGTCTTTGGCCCAACGGGCGATTTAGCCACTACTGACAATCAAGACGGTACCTATACCGCAAGCTACACCCCGGCAGCACTCACCCAAGAAAGGGCAGAAGTAAACTTTGGCTTTAGAGTAGTGGAGACCACAGCAGAAGCTACCGCCTTATTAACGCTATATAGAGACGGTGATGGTGATGGAGTTTATGATATAAGCGATGCCTGTCCCAATACCGATGAAGGTTTAGCAGTAGATGAAACGGGCTGTGCCTTAAATGAACTTGATAGCGATAACGATGGTGTCTTTGATGATGTGGATCAGTGTCCTGACACGCCTGCATTTGAAATTAACAACGTTAAGGGAACACCAGGTTATGGAGAACAACTTCCCACAGTAGTAGATGAATTTGGTTGTGGGGCTTCCCAACGCGATCAAGATGGAGACGGTATTTTTGATGATGTGGACAACTGTATTGACACCCCCAACCCTGACCAAGCAGATAAAGACGGTGACGGTATAGGGGATGTGTGTGATACGGATAATCCACTTCCAGAAATCACCTCTACAGAAATCACGTTTGTTCAATTACCAACCAATGGAACGGAACTCGGTAAGATAGAAGCCTTTGATCCTGAAGGAGAAAATATCACCTTCACCCAGACTGGTGCTAACTTTACTGGAGTAATCAATCTAGAACCCGATGGAACCCTTCGAGTAGCTTCCGGTGCTTTACTCACTTTTGACTCAAACTACAATGGTGCCAAGCTAAGCTTTACCGTATCTGATGGAGAAAACGAAGTGCCAGGTAGTGTAACAATCATTATTGAAGGTGCTCCAAGACCACCAGAGATTGCCCTTGTAACTTTTGAGGTGAGTGAAGATGCTGAAGTGGGCACCCTAGTTGGATTGGTAAGTGTCAGTGATCCACTAGGAGGTCCTGTCTTGAGTGTAACGCTTTCTGGAGATGGCTATTTAGAACTTGTCAATGGAACTGAGATTAGAACCATCCAGCCACTGGATTATGAAGAAAACACGGCACACCTCTTCACCATTACAGCTCAAGGCGAAGAACTAACAGGTGTTCAAGAAGGGGCGGTTCAAGTAAGTGATATCCCCAATGCAACTTATACCGGAAAATTCTTTATCTCCATATTCAATATTTTGGACGAAAAATTAGGAGCAAAAGTTGACCATACCCGTTATTATAATCCCTTTAACAAAACGATAGGCAAATGGAAGATTAACAAAAAGATCACGGGTGGAAAAGATGCCCACTTATTTACCATTCGAACAGCAGCAAATCCAAATCAACGCAATGGCTATCGAGTAGATGACGAAAACGAAGACTTTTTAGAGTTTATTACCCCTCCCGATTTTGAAAACCCACAAGACCACAACAAAGACAATGTCTATGAGGTAGAAGTGGAATATGAAAATACAGAAGATGGTGCTCTGGAAGTACCGGTGGTGGTAACGCAAACCAACTTACAGATGCCCGAAAACACTTCAACGGCCATAGAGTTACAATCGGAACCAGCCCTCCCTTCAGACGACAGAGACAATGACGGAGTGCCCGATATTATAGACAACAGTCCGCTAGTATCTAACCCAGACCAGGCCGACGAAGACGGCGATGGGGTAGGTGATGTCTCCGATGACTTTGACCACGACGGGGTGTGGAATCCTTATGACCTTTGTCCAGAAACCCCTCTTGGGGAAGTAGTGGGACTAGATGGCTGTATTATTTTCTACTTGCCTTCTCAAAACTTCAATGTGTTTAAAACCGAAAAATGTGCTGGAGAAAACAGCATTACCCTACAAGTGGAAGACCCTTCTCATACTTATAACGTAGCGGTAAGCGGAGCAGCCAACACCACCGAAAGCTTTATCGGTTCTACTTGGGAGCTAGGCAGTCTCTCCGGTGGGGTATACAACATCTGTGTTACGGTTGAGGGCGTACCTGATACTATCTTTGAGCGCTGCTTTGAAATCAGCATCACCGATCCAGAGCCACTCAACGTTTATGCTATGGCCAATCTAGACAATCAAACGGTGACCTATAACCTTAAAGGGGGTAGCGTATATAAAATCACCCACAACGGTAAAACCACCCAAACCCAAGAGTCCACCTATACCTTGGCCTTAGAAAAGGGACTCAACAAGGTGAGCATCACCACGGGAGTAGCGTGTCAAGGGCTCTTTGAAGAGACCTATCTCAACTCCTACCAGGTGCAAATGGCACCCAATCCGTTTACCAATGAGTTGTTGTTCAACGTAGGCGGAAACGACCAAGACATCAGCGTGGAGATCTACGCTCCAGATGGACGCCTTATCAAACAAGCACCCTTTAGTTTGAGTAGCACAAACCGTGTGATAGAGCTCTCCACCCAGGAGCTTAATCAGGGTAGCTACTACATTAAAGTAATCGGAGCGAACACCAATCAATCGTTTAAAGCCATAAAAGAATAGTAGGATGAAAAAAAGTCATTTCGTTTATCTAGCCCTATTGTTTGTTTGGAGTTGTACCAAAGACCCGGCCAATCCCACAGCCCCTACGTTGCAGTTCCCGGCCAATAACGAAGCCTGTTTAGAGGGTGAGTCTTTAAACGATACGCAAAAGAACGTGACCTTTCAATGGACGCAAAGCAGCAATGCAGAAAGCTATGAGATTACGATCAAAAACCTAGAGGCGCAAACCGAACAGCTCTACCCCAGCACCGGCACTGGACAAACAGTAGCGCTACAAAAAGGAAAGCCCTATTCATGGTCGGTGAGTGCCTTGGGAGCTGCTGGCACCCAACCTGCTGAGAGTGAAACCTGGAAGTTCTATTTAGCAGGCGACAATGTGATAAACTATGCACCCTTCCCACCGGAGCTGATCACCCCCCGTTCGGGCGCCACCTTAACCCCCAATCAAGAGGGTGAGATTACCCTATCTTGGTCCTCATCAGATGTAGATGGAGACCTAACTAGCTTTACGGTCTATTTAGACAAAACCAACGGCAGCACCAAACTAAAAGACATTCCCTTTGAGGCAGAAACCATGAGCCTAAAGGTGGCTGTGGACTTAAACACCACCTACTACTGGCGGGTAGTGGCCACAGATGCCAACAACAATGCGAGTGATTCTGGGGTCTATGGGTTTAGGACGAACTAGTGCTTAAAGCCCTTTTCGAATTGACTATTTAATCATTACCTTAAAGAATACAGAATTTCCCCTATATTTAAGTCTCAAAATAAATACTTATGCAAACAAAATATACCGCTACGCCCCGCTCCATTTTAATACTTGTTTTTTATCTATTTACATCGATCACCTTTGCGCAAAGCTTAGAAAAGGTCGCTCCAGAAGCGGTAGGCTTTTCCTCTGAACGATTAGCAATTCTTACTAAAACCCTTCAAAATTATGTAGCACAAGAAAAACTGCCCGGTGCGGTAGCCTTGGTATTGCGCAACGGAAAGGTGGCTTATTGGGAAGCAGTTGGGCAACGTGATGTTGAACAAGGAGCGCCGTTACAAAAAAACAGCATTTTCAGAATTGCTTCTCAAACCAAAGCTTTGGTTAGTGTGGGCATCATGATTTTGCAAGAAGAGGGTAAGTTGTTAATTTCAGATGCAGTAGGAAAATACATTCCTGAATTTAATGAAACAACTGTAGCAGAACCAACAGAAGACGGCTATAGAGTAGTTCCGGCTAAAAGAAAAATAACCCTTCGAGATTTACTCACGCATACCGCTGGAATTGATTATGGCAATGGTACGGCCAAAGAGGCTTGGAAAGCGGCAGGCATTCAGGGGTGGTATTTTGCCGATCGAAACGAACCTGTTTTAGCAACCATCAAACGAATAGGGTCTTTACCCCAACAGGCTCAACCGGGAACGGCTTTTGTTTATGGTTATAATACCGATATTTTAGGCGCTGTGATTGAAGTAGTTTCTGGACAAACGCTGTCAGAATTTATCACAGCTAGAATTTTAAAACCACTAGGGATGAATGATACCCATTTTTATTTGCCCAAAGCCAAAGCTAACCGCTTGGCAGTGGTCTATTCATCTAAAGACGGAGGGATAGAACGAGCTGCTGATCCTGGAAAAATGGTGGGGCAGGGTGCTTATGTAAATGGGCCCCGAAAAAGCTTTTCGGGTGGAGCCGGATTGTTGAGTACGGCAGAAGATTACGCCACCTTTTTACAAATGATGCTCAACAAGGGAACCTATAAGAACCAACGAATTCTATCCCGAAAATCTGTGGACTTAATGACTCAAAATCATTTAGGTGATATCGTTTTTCCTTGGACCCCCGGCATGGGGTTTGGTCTTGGTTTTTCAACCGTAGAAGATGTTGGTTTGAGAGGAGAATTGGGCTCACACGGTGAATTTGGTTGGGGAGGTGCATACCATTCCACCTATTGGGTTGACCCGGCAGAACAGCTAGTGGTGGTCTATTTCACCCAACTCATTCCTGCTGAGAATGTTGACGATCATCAAAAGCTTAGAACTTTAATTTATCAAGCTTTAAATTAAGAAACAGCCAATTTTTTTTCTAGGGCCCAACTTGTCCAGGGGCATAATCTAATTGTAAACCCACAGAAGTACGCGGTAAAAAGCCTTCCCAAGGGTCTTGTGTTTTGAGTTGTTCGGCATTTAAATAGGGCAGATAGTCTGTTTTGTTTTTGAGTTTAACCCCTAAATACGCCGTGATAAAATGTTGGTTGATGTTATTGATACGACGCATATCCCAAACTGAATCGGCATAACGCAAATACTCATTTAGTTCGAGTCCTTTTGCTAGAGCTTCTTTAGGAGGGGGATTTGGAGCCACATTATGTCTTGCGTTTTCATACGTTAGTAAATATCGTTCAACACCAATTGCCCCATCGTAAATTGCTTTAATCCCTTTTTCATAGCCTGATATATCGTCTTGATTCCCGGCAATAAAAAAAGTAGGGATTTTAAGTCCTTTTAGCCCATCTTCATTCCAAACGCCACGTTCCATTCCCCACGGAGCAAGTGCTACAATTGCTTTTATGCGAGGGTCAAAAGAATTGGTATAAGCAGCATTACCCATCATGCGTTGTGCCAACGCCTTATTTCCTTGGGTCATACCTTGAAAAAAAGCAACCGCTTCTGGACTATAGCCAGCTCCTCCAACATTCAGTGCGCCATAGCCTCCCATTGAATAGCCTATTAAAGCTGTATTGTTGGCATCAACAATTCCGGATAGAAAATGGGTAGTGTTAAGACTCAATTGATGAATTTCCTCCAATACAAACAAATCATCTAGGGAACGATTAAGAAGGGTGCTGGTGAAGGCGTTGGCATCTCTAAAGGTTGAGTCGGTATGGTCTATGGCCACCACCACATAGCCTTTGGAAGCTAAATTTTCGGTGAGATAGGTCATCAAATAACGCGATCCGGTGTAGCCGTGCGATACGAGCACCAATGGAAAGGGATTAGATTCCTTTAGCGGGGCAGCGTCTCGAACCGAACGCCCCAAAAAGGTAAACGGAATGAGAGGACGTTTAGGGTCGTTTTGGTTGCCCATCACTTCTTCATATTCTATTAGAGGGATTTTGTCTTCTTGCACTTGAGCAGGATACCAAATCTCTAGGGTTAGGGGTCGGTCATAATAAACCGTTTCTTCTCCTTTGGTGTTCAACACATCGACTTGATTTTTATGAATCACTTTTAGGGTGCGAACTCCAACCGTATAGTTGCCCCTTGCGGCTAGTTTAGGGGCATCTGGCAATAAATCACCGTAAACAAAAGCGGTAGCTTCCTCTTGAGCTGGAAGCGAAAACAGGATGAGAAAAAAGAAGAGTGGATAAATTTTCATTTAAGTTTTGTTTAATGTTATTAGAGACTATTAAAGACATTTCACTCTAGAGCCTCTCTTTTTAAGAACATACGTTCTTGTAGGATTGCGTATCTTTTATTTTTTGTAAATTTAAATTTATGATTTTAAAGCATGGGAAATCAGCTAAAGTTTTTTCAAATTTTTAGTGCAGGAATTCTTGCTCTTTGGTTCATAGTGGGTTGTTCACTATCCTTACCCCATGAAGTTGAAATTGCTCTTGAAACACTTCCTGAAACAGTTGATTTTAACTACCACATCAAACCCATACTTTCAGATCGTTGTTATCAATGTCATGGCCCTGATGAAAACACACGTAAAGCCAATCTACGATTAGATATTAAGGAAGAAGCTTTTGCTAAACTGCAAAGTGGCAATCGCGCTTTTGTATCAGGAAGCCTAAGCCAATCTGAAAGTTTACATCGCATTTTAAGTGAAGACCCCGAAACCATAATGCCTCCTCCAGAATCTAATTTATCACTCAGCGATAGAGAAAAGGCACTACTCATCAAATGGGTTTCTCAAGGGGCACAATGGAAACCTCACTGGGCTTTTATTGCGCCTCAAAAAGAAGCGGTCATTCAAAAGGAAGGTCACCCAATAGACTATTTTGTGGAACGTCAATTGCAACAACAAGGTCTTCAATATTCCGAGCCAGCAGCCAAATCAACCTTGTTGCGTAGGGTGAGTTTTGACCTCACGGGTTTACCCCCCACTCGAGAGGCTCTTGACCGTTTTGCGGCAGATTCTTCTAGCACAGCTTTCGAAAAAGAAGTAGATCTTTTGCTTGCTAGTGATGCCTTTGCTGAACGCCTAACACTAGATTGGTTAGATCTGTCTCGATATGCCGATTCTCACGGACTTCATGCCGATGGAGCACGCACAATGTGGCCTTGGCGAGATTGGGTCATCAATGCCTTTAAAGAAAATATGCCCTATGATCAGTTTGTAACCTGGCAACTAGCGGGAGACCTATTGCCCAATGCAACCCGAGAGCAAAAATTAGCCACAGCCTTTAACCGAAATTCACCCATGACTGCTGAAGGGGGGGTGATTGATGAAGAATGGCGCCTACACTATGTTTTTGATCGAACGGAAACACTCAGTACCGCTTTTATGGGGCTTACGGTGGCTTGTGCCAAATGCCATGATCATAAATTTGACCCCATTTCTCAAAAAGAATATTATCAACTCACTGCCTTTTTTAATACAATCAGAGAACTTGGTATGACAGGAGATGATGGCAATTTTGGCCCCCTATTGCTTTTACCTGAACTACAAAAAGAAAAGGAACTTGACCAATTACAAACTCGTATAAATGCAGCCGAAGAACAGCTTCAACTCACGCAAGAAGAACTGAAAACTTTTTATGCGTATGCCCAAGATTTACCTCAAAAAAATATTTTAACCGATGGTTTATTAGCCCATTATAAAGTAGAAAAATTAGTACCCCAAAAAGACCAAAAAGGGTTTTGGGTAGATGGAAATAAAAATCTTACCACCAAAAAGGCCCCTAAAATAGTGCCTGGAGTTTCGGGTAATGCTGTTGAGTTTCACGAAGATTACGATAAAATTTACGTCAGGAAGGAAATCCCACAATTTGAATGGACGGATCCTTTTTCGATGATGGCTTGGATTAATACCCAGCAGCAAGACCCCAAATACAGACAGTTTATAACCGGAACCTCAGGAGGTAAAAACAACTGGTGGCGAGGATGGGATTTTTATTTAGACGGCAACAATACCCTCAATTTAAGGTTGATAAATATGGCCCCGGGCAATATGATTCATGTGCAAACTGAAGCTGCTATTCCCAAAGATCAATGGAAGCATGTAGCCTTTAGCTACGACGGGTCAGGAAAAGCAAGGGGAGCCCAACTCTATATTGAAGGAAAACCAGTGGCAACCAAAATTGTAATTGACAATTTATACAAAAGTATTTTACCGGTGAGCACCAGTGGGGTGAAAGTAGAAGTGCGTCCCATTTTAATCGGAAAAAGTTATTCCTCTTTTGTAGGAGATAATGGAACCTTTATGGGTCAAATGGATGAAATTAAATTTTTTAATAAAGCCCTTTCAAATTTGGCTGTTCAATTGCATTATGAAGAATTTAGTGCAACTAAAGAATCTATAACCCCCGCATTGATACAAGACCATTGGGTTCAAGAAAACCCCCGTTTTAAAGAACAAGAAAACACGCTTAATCAATTGCGCAAACAATGGTTAGAAGCCATAAACCCAGTGATGGAAGTGATGGTGATGGAAGAAATGAAAGAAGCTCGCCCCACCTATCTCTACCAGCGAGGAGATTATAATAGCCCTGGTATAGAAGTGCAGGCCCAAACTCCTGCAGTGCTTCCTCCTATGACCAACTATCCCAAAAATAGGCTTGGCCTAGCCCAATGGTTGTTCAGTGAAGAGCACCCACTAACGGCGCGTGTGGCCGTTAACCACTACTGGCAAATGTTGTTTGGCAAAGGATTAGTGCGAACTCCAACTGATTTTGGGGTACAGGGTAGTTTGCCTACCCATCCAGAATTGCTAGATTGGCTTGCTGTAGATTTCCGTTCATCAGGTTGGGACCTTAAAGCCTTAATAAAAACGATGGTGCTCTCCAAAGCCTATCAACAAAGCTCTCAACTTACCCCTGAATTGCAGGAACAAGACCCCACTAACCTTTATTTAGCCCGCAGTCATTCCTATCGTTTACCAGCCGAAATGATTCGAGATAATGCCTTGGCGGTGAGCGGACTTTTGGTTAATCAAATAGGCGGTCCTAGTGTGAAACCCTACCAGCCTCCCGGTTTATGGAAAGAAAAAAACACTTTTTCATTGGAGTTGTTAGAATATAAGAAAACCAGTGGCGACAGCCTCTATCGTAGAGGGATGTATACCTTTATTAAAAGGGGTTCTCCACCTCCTTCAATGATTAGTTTTGATGCAACTTCACGAGAAGTGTGTACTGTGAAGCGAGAAAATACCTCCACACCTTTGCAGGCTTTGGTTTTACTCAATGATACCCAATATTTTGAAGCGGCTCGCTTTTTGGCGCAACGCCTACAAGAAGAAGCTCCTCAAAACTTAGATAAACAGCTCACAGAAGGCTTTCGTTTAGTAACCTCGCGTTTTCCTAAGGATGAAGAAATGAAGGTGTTAAAAGCCCAATATAATCGTCAATTGAACCATTTTAAAAAGCATCCTAAGGAAGTTGAAAGTATCGTAAAAGTGGGCGATAAAAAAGCCAATCCAAAACTAAACCGAACCGAATTATCTGCCCTGACCCTAGTGGCTAATACGTTGTTAAATCACACCGAAAGCTATTATAAACGATAAGGACTATGAATTGTAACCACCATAAAGACAATGAAAACTACACCCGAAGGGATTTTTTAACCAAAACCACCTTGGGTTTAGGTGCCTTGTCTTTAGGCACTCTCATCAGTCCACAAAATGCCTTTGGACAAGCTACTTTCCTTCAAGAAAGCAAATTGCGCTTGCCGCATTTTGTGCCCAAGGCCAAACGAGTAATCTACCTTTTTCAAAGTGGAGCCCCTTCACAGTTAGATTTATTTGATTATAAACCCGAACTCAACAAACGAAATGGCCAAGAATTGCCCAAAAGTATTTTAGGAAGTCAACGCCTAACAGGCATGACAGCCGGACAAACTTCTTTTCCCTTAGCAGGGTCACAATTTCAATTTAAACAACACGGGCAAAGTGGTGCTTGGATGAGCGATTTAATGCCGCATACAGCTAAACTTGTAGACGAACTGTGTTTCATTAAATCCATGCACACCGAAGCCATCAACCACGATCCAGCGGTTACTTTTATTCAAACAGGTTCTCAACTTCCGGGCCGACCGTCCATTGGGGCCTGGTTGAGCTATGGGCTCGGTTCGGACAATAAAAATCTACCAGAGTTTGTTGTTTTAATCACCAAAGATAAATATGGCCAACCCCTCTATTCTCGTTCTTGGGGCAATGGGTTTTTACCTTCCCAGCACCAAGGGGTTCAATTTAGAGCGGGAAAAGATCCCGTGCTCTATTTGGACAATCCACCCGGTGTAACACAAGATTTGAGAAAAGAGCAATTAAATGACCTAAAAAAGCTCCATCAAATCAATCACGATGATGTGGGTGACCCCGAAATTTTAGCTCGTATGGCGCAATATGAAATGGCCTTTAGAATGCAAACATCGGTGCCCGAAGTGATGGATATTTCGAAAGAACCCGATTATATTTTTGATCTCTATGGGGAAGACAGCCGAACACCGGGAACTTTTGCCGCCAATTGTTTATTGGCCCGAAAATTGGCTGAAAAAGATGTTAAGTTCATTCAACTTTATCATCAAGGATGGGATCATCATGGCAATTTGCCTCAAGAAATTAAAAAACAATGTAAAGAAACCGATCAAGCCACCGCCGGTTTAATCCAAGATTTAAAACAACGGGGTCTTTTGGAGGATACCCTTGTGATTTGGGGAGGCGAATTTGGCCGCACCAACTATTCCCAAGGGATGCTCACCGAAACCAATTATGCACGAGATCATCATCCGAGATGTTTTACTATCTTTATGGCAGGAGCTGGTATTAAAAAGGGAATCACCTTAGGTGCTACAGATGAATTTGGCTATAATATTACAGAAAGACCCGTGCATGTGCACGATTTTCAGGCCACTTTGTTACACCTGTTAGGCTTAGATCACGAGCGGCTCACGTTCAAATATCAAGGACGTCGATTTAGGCTTACCGATGTGCATGGTAGTATTGTGAATGAAATTTTAACCTAAATACTTATGAAAAACTCTAGAAGAACCTTTATCAAAAATGCTGGACTCCTTTCGGGTTCGGCCTTAATCCCTAATCTTATGAATGCAAACATGATCACATCAAACGTTAAAAACCCTGTAGTGGGTCACGCGGACTTTCAATATACGGTTGACTCTAAATGGGGTGTGCAAGATCCAAGTCAGTATCCTGTAAACGATTGCCATGAAATGGCTTTTGACAAAAAGCAACGCCTTTTTATGACCACCACACATCCCAAAAACAACATTTTGGTTTATGATCGCTCGGGAAAAATTTTAGATGCTTGGGGAACTGAATTTCCTGGGGCTCACGGGCTCACGCTATCCGAAGAAGGTGAAGAAGAATTTCTTTTTATTACAGATCCTGATAGCCATAAAGTTTGTAAAACCACCTTAGATGGGCGTATTTTGATGACGCTAACTGCTCCAAAAGAAATGCCAGCCTATAGCGCTCCAGATTTGTTTAAGCCCACAGAAACAACTCTAGCTCCAAACGGAGATATTTATGTAGCCGATGGATATGGCCTCGATTATATTATTCAATTTGATGCCAAAGGAAATTATATTAGACATTTTGGAGGCCATGGCAAAGGAGCTGATCAATTTGAATGTTGCCACGGAATTTTGCTCGATTCCCGCAATCCCAATAAAGATGAATTGTTAATTACCTCACGTTCGGCCAATGAATTTAAACGTTTTACATTAGACGGAAAGCATCTGGAAACCATTTCACTCCCTGGATGTTGGATATGCAGACCTGTCATAAAAGGTGAACATTTGTACTTTGCAGTGATTGTGACCAAAGATTGGAATGTCTTTGATGGTATGTTGGCCGTTCTCGATCAAAATAATAAGGTAGTTTCACTTCCTGGTGGAAGTGTACCAACTTATGAAGCAGGTAAATTAGTGCCGCCAAATTACGATCAAAAAACTTTTTTCAATCCCCACGATGTTTGTGTAGACAACGATTTAAATCTTTATGTACCCCAATGGAACTCTAATAAAACCTATCCACTCAAATTGACTCGTGTATAGAAGGGATGTTCTTTTCATCAGGCTTTGACTTTTTGGGTAGAATGCATCCATTGTGGGTTCATTTGCCTATTGGCTTTGTTCTGTTCAATCTTTTGGTGAGTTTTCTTTTTCGAAAAAAGACCTCCAAAAGTGTCTCTTTTTTCCTTAAAATTAGTTGGGGAGTTACGTTTGTGTCAACTTTGATCACAGCAGCTTTGGGATGGTTGCGTTCGCAATCGGGCTATTATTTTCCGTCAGCCCTTGATACACATGCCCTTTGGGGGTGGCTTTTAGTGGTTTTGACCTTCCTGGCTTGGCTGTTGCAATGGGATGCATTCTCGCATTGGAAAAAAGCAAAGTACTTTGCTTATGCTGCAAGTGGTCTACTGCTTTTTTTGGCCGGACATCTTGGGGGTGAGCTAACGCATGGTGAAGATTATCTACTACCGAAAATCACTGTCCCTAGAACAACAAAAGCTGCGGAAAATAAAATAGAACCTTTTAAAGAGCGTTCACAAGACTCCATTGGGGTGTTAGTAGATGTAATACAACCCATTTTGGATCAAAAATGTGTGGCTTGCCACAATCAAGATATCTCTTCTGGAGGACTCAATATGCAGGCGGGGTCCTTTCTGAAAAAAGCTCAAAACAACAAAATTGTAGTTCCTTCAAAACCTTATGAAAGTAGCCTATTTAAACGTGTTGTTTTACCACAAGATCACACAAAATTTATGCCTCCGGCCGGTACGCCCTTAACTTATGATGAAATTGCTCTTTTGGAATGGTGGATTTTGGAAGGTGCCCCACCCACAGCAAGCCTTGGGTCTTTAGAAAAGGGAGAAAAAATAAAAGCAATTTTAAGCAGAACCTATGGACTGGATATGAAAAAAAAGGCTTGGTATGAAAAAGCCACACAGCCTCCTTTAAGTCTTCAACAACAACAGTTGCTGGAACAAAACAATTTCAATTGGCGCTATTTGGCAGCGCAAAATAATTTGATAGATGTGCGTTTTTTGGGAGGAACAATAAACCCTCAACAGCTAGCCGCTCTAGCTTCTGTTAGCAAACACATTACCTGGCTTAATTTGTCCCAATCGGCTATTGCAGATCGTGATCTTGAGGTCCTAGCTCAATTTGAGAATCTTACCCGTTTAAACCTTTCCAAAAATGAAATTACGGAAAAAGGCTTGGCTACACTTCAGTCCTTAATTCATTTGGAACAGCTTAATCTCTATGAGACTGCTGTATCCGATATTGTTTTTTCCCTGCTGGATGATTTTCCTGCTCTAAGCTTTGTTACGCTTCACCAAACCCAGCTTAGTCCAACGGCAATAGCAACCTTTAAAGCAGCTCATCCCCAAATTGAAGTAGTAAGTCCATAAGTCCATATTTAGCTTGTTGCGATCTCATTAAAAGGGAAAAAATAAATATGTGCTATATTTATAGTAAATATGATATTATGAAACACAAAGCCAAGTTTTCGCTGCGATTTGATTTCTTTATCTACACCTTGATTATTCTCAATATCATAGCCATGGTATTGGAATCTCATGTGGCTCTAAAAGCACAATTTGAGTCCTTTTTCAACCTATTTGAACTCTTTTCTATCGTCATTTTTTCTTTTGAATATCTCTATCGCATTGTTGTTTATTACAGGGCTGATGGTTGGCGTGGCGTTGGCAGTTATGTGTTTAGCTTCTTTGGTCTAATTGATTTAATCTCCATACTTCCGTTTTATTTAAAGCAATTTATTGCCATAGACGGTCGTTTTTTCAGAATCTTGAGGCTTTTCAGACTCACCCGTATTTTTAAATTAGGGAGAGAAAGTAAATCCTTAAAACTGTTTATTAAGGCGTTAAGTTCAGTGCGAAATGAACTCAAATTTACACTGTTCCTTTCTGTTTTAACCATTCTCTTTTCAGCCTCTGCTATCTATTTTTTAGAAAATGAAGCACAACCGGATGTTTTTTCTAGCATCACAGCCTCCATATGGTGGGCAACTGTTTCTTTAGCTACGGTTGGCTATGGAGACATCATTCCAATTACCGTAGGGGGAAAGATTTTTGCTTCTGTCATTTCTTTGGTTGGCATAGGCGTTGTGGCCATACCTACTGGAATTATCAGCGCGGCCTTTGTAGAAGAAATCATTCATTCTAAAAAGAAAGAGCTGTAAGCTTTATTTTTCTTTAAAGAGGGCTACAAACAAACTGCCATAGAGCGAATGGATGAGGCTCGAAATGGCCGCTGGAATGGCAACGGCAGCTTGGCTAAAATTTTCACGGGCCAAAACCACACCCAAGCCCGAATTTTGCATACCCACTTCAATGGCAATGGTTTTAGCCACTTTAGCGTTTTTGAACAGTAAATAGCAAAAAAGAAAGCCCAATAAAAAACCTAAAAAATGCAACACCATTAGGGCTAGCACCAATTGAAAGCCAGAAGAAAGAATAATGGCCTTGCCTTGGCCAATAATACTGGCCACAATTAGCGTGATTAAAATGACGGCGGCTGGAGGGGCCAAGGGAATGATTTTTGCAGTCATTTTGGGGAGAAAACGATTTAAAATTACACCAAGGCTAATGGGCAATAAAACTACTTTTACGGTGCTGAGCAACAAGCCCCAAGGCTCAACGGCTACATAGCTTCCCGAAAGAAAACTGGTGAGTAGGGGTGTGGCAATAATAGCGCTTAGCGTAGAAAGGGCGGTCATGCTCACCGATAGTGCCACATGCGAATTAGCCAAATAGGCAATCACATTGGAAGCAGTGCCACCGGGACAGCAAGACACTAATATTATCCCCACTGCAAAATAGGGGGGGAGTTGAAATAAATAGCCTAAGCTCCACCCCAATAAAGGCATGATGGTGAACTGCATAAGCAGTCCCGAAAGCACCCACTTGGGGGCTTTGCCCACTTCTTTAAAGTCTTCCCAGCGCAGGGTGAGTCCCATGCTCAACATGATGCCCCCCAGACCTAAGGTGATCCACGACCCACTAAACCAAGTAAAAAGTGGTGGGTAAACTAAAGACAAACCAGCGGCTGTTGCAACCAAAAAAGGAAATGAAGAGGTAAAGGCGGTGGTGTTCAAAAGTGACATTATCTGTGGTCTAAAATTAAACTATTTTTAATTGTGTATTTTTAACTCATGGTTAAAAGGACTTATAAAATGCATTCAACACCAAACTATATGCCCTTTCTAATGCTTTTTTTTATGTTGGCCTGCACAAAAGAACCTACTTCAGAAACAGAAGGAGCGGCTCTTAGTAGTGCCATAACACAAAACGTTTTTATAAAAACCAACGCCTTGCGGGCTGAAAAAGGCCTTGCAGCCTATAAGCGTAATGAAGAAATGGATGTTTTAGGGCAGTTGCATAGTGACAATATGGTAGAACACGATTTTTTTGCCCACGAAGACCATCAAGGGGCTTCTCCCTCCGATCGTGCCGATGCACTGAACTATAGCTGGACAACTATAGCCGAAAATATTGGATATGTGCCTTGGTTTGAAAATGTGGACTCCTGTGGTGACACCCGAAGTGCCGAAGCCATTGCCGAATGTATGATGGACGGTTGGATTAATTCTCCGGGTCATTATGCCAACCTAATAGGCAATTTTGAACAAATTGGCATAGGGGTCACATTTACGCGAGACAGTATTCTCTATTTTACTCAGGTTTTTCGAAATCCTTAGTCTTTTTAGACTCGTTTTTTCTCAAAAGGAGGATGCTTGCCAGTCCCATGAAAGTTCTTCCCTGCCGTTCCTTTTTTTCCTATTTTAAAAACACTCGTTGCTGCAAATTCCTGCTACAATGATGATCAGCCTATAGATTTCCTCATTTGTTGACCACCAACAGAATTCAAGTGAAAGCCCTGTTCTATTTCTTAAAATGCTTTGAGATTAACCTGTAGAGTCGGAGAAACATGGCCTGAACAAAATGATATGCCCCCAACACCAAGTTTACAACCTATACGTGGGTATATGATTGGTGAATGAGAGGTTTGTTCTTGATTGCCAAAAATCTTTAGGTACTCAACTTTGCAATTAATTCTTGTGCAAAATCGGGTCTAATTTTTTTGGCTTTAATCATTTCTTGCACCACCTGGTCTAGCATTTCAGGGGTTGCCCCAGCGGTGAGGGCAATATTACGCGCGTGGAGTGACATATGTCCTCTTTGGATGCCTTCGGTTGCCAAGGCCTTTAGAGCTGTTAGGTTTTGGGCCAGTCCAACAGCTGCCATCACTTCACCGAGTTCTGTGGCGGTTTTTACTCCTAAAATTTTAACCGCAATTTTGGCAATGGGATGAATTTTGGTGGCCCCTCCCACTAGTCCAACGGCCATGGGAATTTCGATGGAACCCACAAGGTTACCAGCTTCATTTTTTTCCCATTGGGTGAGGGAACCATAACGACCATTTTTTACAGCATAGGCATGCGCGCCAGCTTCAATGGCTCTATTGTCATTTCCGGTTGCAATCACCACCGGTATGATGCCGTTCATAATGCCTTTGTTGTGGGTTGCTGCTCGATAGGGATCAGCTTCTGCAAAGGCATAAGCCCAAAGAATGCCGTCTACAATTTCTGCACCCCCAAGGGCTTCTTTGTCAATTTCTGTTCGCACCCGCACCAACCTTTTATCGGCGAGGTTAGAAAGAATTCTCAAATAGACTTTTCCTCCGGTGAGGGCTTCAACATGGGGCGCAAGAGCTTCAGCCATGGTGTTCACAGCGTTAGCACCCATAGCGTCTCGGGTGTCAACAATGAGATGTATGACCACCATAGTGCCTGTGGGAGCAGGAACTAGATGTACTTCTAAGTCGGTCATGCCACCGCCTAAAGAAACAAGCATTGGGTCTTTTTCGTTGGCTATCTTAATGAGTTCTTCTCGGGCTTCAAATAATTTTAGTCGTGCTATATGCGGATCAGCCACTTCAACCAATTGAATTTGGGCCCGCATCACCGGACCGGTGTTACTGGCAAAAAAGCCTCCCTTGACTCGAGCCATTTTAGCAGCATTGCTGGCAGCAGCCACCACAGAGGCTTCTTCTACAGCCATAGGAATGAGATAGTCTTTGTTGTTGATTTTAAAATTAACCGCAACACCCATAGGCAGGGGCATTACCCCAAACACGTTTTCGATCATATGGTTGGCCACGGTTTCGGGAAGGGCTCCCATATTGCGCAATAAGGCTACTTCTTCTTCTGTCAAATCGCTAAAGGCAGCAACGGCCTCCAGTCTTTCTTGGGGAGTGCGTTTATAAAACCCTTTTAATGCGCTTGTCTTCATTTCTTATGATTTAGCTGTAGCGTGAGTAGACCGAATATTAATTTTGTTTAGTTCAATTTAAGGCCTTTCTACTAAGCTGTTTTAACTATTTGGTAAAAGTATTAAAAAAAACCTCGCTTTCCTTTTTGAAAGGTGCCACTAAAAAAAAGGTGTAATGTTGTGGTTAAAATCAAGTCTTTTTAGGCAAAAGTTCGTTTTGAATTTGTAGCTTCATGCCCCAAGAGATTAAGCTTTTCAAATTCAAAATAGATGAAAATCAATTGTATCATATACATCCTGGTTGGGTTGGCTGCCTTGGAGCTAAAAGCTCAAACAGCATTGCTGGCAAATGACAACCGCCCCAATATCATATTTATTTTAACTGATGACCAACGTTATGATGCCTTGGGTTTTGCCGGGAATCCATATATGCACACTCCGGCTATGGATGCGCTTGCTGCTGCTGGCACCTATTTTTCCAATGCGGTAGTTACTACGCCCATATGTGCGGCCAGTAGGGCCAGTATTTTAACAGGACTTCACGAAAGGGCCCATCAATACAATTTTCAAACGGGGGCTATTCGTTCCGAATATATGGCAACTTCTTATCCCACGTTGTTAAAAGAGCAAGGCTATTATACCGGATTTTATGGTAAATATGGAGTTCGCTATGACGCTTTGGAAACCCAGTTTAATGAATTTGAACAATACGATCGAAACAATCGGTATCAAGATAAAAGAGGCTATTTCTATAAAACGATTGGAAAAGACACTGTTCATTTAACGCGCTATACTGGCCAAAAAGCCTTAGACTTTATTGAGGCCCAAGCCTCAAGAGAAGCCCCTTTTTGTTTGTCGCTCAGTTTTAGTGCGCCTCACGCTCATGATGGGGCCCAAGACCAATATTTTTGGCAAGATACTGTACAAAGTCATTTAGAAGGGGTTTCACTTCCCCAACCGGCACTAGCAGAGGAGCGTTATTTTGAAGCACAGCCAAAGGCCGTTAGAGAAGGCTTCAACAGGTTGCGATGGACATGGCGCTTTGATAAGCCTGAAAAATACCAAAACAGCATAAAGGGCTATTACAGAATGATTGCCGGTATTGACCTCGAAATTCAAAAAATTAGGGAGAAATTAAAAGAAAAAGGGATTGAAAAAAATACGGTTATTATCCTCATGGGCGATAATGGTTATTTTTTGGGAGAACGTCAATTGGCGGGGAAGTGGTTGTTGTATGACAATTCTATTCGGGTGCCCTTGTTCATTTATGATCCTAGAGTGGACCAACGCTCAAAAGTGGAGGAAATGGCACTCAATATTGATGTGACCGCTACCATAGCCGATTTAGCGGGTGTGTCCATACCCAAAACCTGGCAGGGAAAAAGTTTGCGACCGCTGTTGAACAAGGAGGTTGCCACTTTAGCCAGAGATACGATTTTGGTTGAGCATCTTTGGGATTTTAAAGAAATTCCCCCAAGCGAAGGCGTGCGTACAGCAGAATGGAAATACTTTAGATATATCAACAATAAATCGCTAGAAGAGCTCTACAACCTTAAAGATGATCCTTTAGAAACCAAAAATTTAATAGGAAAGAAAAAATATTTAGCTGTGGCGCAAAAGCTTCGCAACAAGCTTGAAGATCTCATTGCACAAAACAGCAATGCCTATGCATCTCCTCCAAACAACTTGACCGTAGAGTTGATCCGCGCGCCAGATAAGGAGGTAGCCATTCTTGATTTACAACCTGAGTTTGGGTGGACAGTGCCCTTAACCGCCAAATTTCAAACGGCTTATCAAATTTTAGTAGCTTCGAGTCAATCGGCAATTGCTCAAAATCAAGGAACTGTTTGGGATAGTGGGCGAGTGGCTTCTGCAGCCTCTACCAATGTGTCTTACGGAGGAGAGGCACTAGAGGAGGGAAAAACCTATTATTGGAAAGTTCGAATTTGGGATGAAGATAATCGCTTGGTAGCCTATTCTAAACCCCAATCCTTCTCGGTTGGGAAAAGCAAGGATTACAAGATTTCAACCGAAAATAAATTTGAAATTGATTCGCTAAAACCCCTTCAATTTGAAAAGCGGGAAACCGATTATTTTATGGATTTTGGCCGGGCTGCATTTGGTACACTGGCGTTTAGGTATAAGGCCCAAACACCGCATACACTAACGGTTAGGATGGGAGAGCAAGTGAAAGCGGGAAAACTCAATAGAACGCCACCCGAAAAAAGTCACATCCGTTATCAAGAAATACAAGTGGAGGTGGATCCCAAACAAACACACTATCTAGTGTCTCTACTACCGGACAAAAGACACGGCCCCAATAGCAGTGCTATTCCCCTTCCGAGTGGTTTTCCAGTTATTATGCCTTTTCGATATGCCGAAATTGAGGGTGCACAACAGTCCCTCAAAGCAAGTGCTTTTACCCAATTGAGTTATCACACCTATTGGGATGAAAAAGCTAGTGCCTTTCACAGTAATGATAGTGTTTTAAATCAAGTTTGGGATTTGTGTAAATATTCGATTAAGGCCACCACATTCAATGGACTTTATGTAGATGGTGATCGCGAAAGAATTCCCTATGAAGCCGACGCTTATTTAAATCAATTAAGCCATTATACCACAGACCGTGAATATGCTATGGCACGTCGCACGATAGAATATTTTATGGAGCATCCCACTTGGCCCACCGAATGGCAACAGCATGTGGCTTTACTCTTTTATGCGGATTATATGTATACGGGCAACACCGAACTTATTGAACGCTATTATGAAGCCCTAAAACACAAAACGCTTTATGAACTTTCCAATCAAGAGGGGTTGATTAGCTCTACTCAAGTTACCGAAGAATTTATGTATAAATTAGGCTTTAAACCGGGGTATAAAAAACCTTTAACAGATATTGTAGATTGGCCTCCTGCCAATTTTCAGGGAAAAGGAAACCCGGGAGAACGAGATGGATTTGTCTTTAAGCCCTATAACACGGTGATCAATGCTTTTTATTATGAAAACATGACTATTATGGCCACTTTTGCTAAATTGCTCGGCAAGACCCAAGAAGCCCTTCAGTTTGAACTTCGAGCGGCTAAAGCAAAAAAGGCGATAAACGAATTTTTATTCGATTCCCAACGTGGCATATATGTTGACGGCCTTGGAACCGACCACGCTTCTTTACACGCCAATATGCTCCCTTTAGCTTTTGGTTTAGTGCCTCAAGAACATTTGGCATCTGTGGTGGCCTTTGTGAAATCAAGGGGTATGGCCTGTAGTGTATATGGATCCCAATTTTTAATGGATGGACTATACAATGTCGGGGAAGAAGATTATGCACTCGAATTGTTAACTGCCACTGGTGATCGAAGTTGGTATAATATGATTCGGGCGGGATCTACTATAACCCTTGAGGCTTGGGACCTTAAATACAAACCCAACCTCGATTGGAATCACGCCTGGGGAGCCGTGCCAGCCAATGTTATTCCAAGAGGGTTGTGGGGGATTAAACCCAAAACCCCCGGCTTTGGAATCGCTACGATTAAACCTCAATTGAGCAATTTAAAAACGAGCCATATTGAAGTGCCCACTGTGCGAGGCACCCTTAAAGCTAGCTTTCAGCAAAATAATTCGAGACAGCAAACCTACACCATTGAAATTCCGGGGAATATGTTGGCTGAATTTGCATTGAAAAATAGAGCTGGAAAAGAAGTGCTACACAATGGAGAAAAGGTTGCTGTTGCTTTAGAAACGATTGTTCTTACTCCAGGTGTACATCATATCCAACTGCGAATTAATTCCTTTTAATTAGATGGCTCTATAGAGGCTTAAGGTTTTTGAGGAAAGTTTTTTTATTCTTCCACCATCGGCAGTGACAATAGTTTTACCCTTTTGTTGTTGCCCTATAAGACGAAAAGGCAGTAGCCCTAGAAAGAGTAGGACGAAGAGTATTTTTTCATGTATACGAATGAGTTAATTAGACGATACAATTTCAAGAAAGGCCTTATCCAGTTGAGGTTTCACCTCACAGTGATTGTCCAAGTGCATAGTGGCAGTGTTTTGTTGGTTGTAGGCAGGCCATTGCGGAAGTCCGTTATGATTAGGATTTCCGGTTTTTGCAAATTGAATCCAAGCGCTACTCATTTTATCGGCTAAAAGGTGTGCTTCTTCACCTCCTCCTGTCATGTGGTTGGCTAAAGCTATATTATCAAAAACAAAAGGCAATTCCATGCAGTGCAAGGACTTGTATTTTCCATCAAAGACAGGTGATTGCCAAGTAAATAAAAACATATACACCGCAGCACCATCTTCTAGAGCAGATTTTTCATTGGCTTGATAAACAGCACCCGGACGAAAGCGGGTGTCCACATCAATAAGGTCTTTTGGATCCGTATCATTTGGATAGGCTTCTCTAACCGCTTTGATATATGCTTGGGCTTTGTCTTTATAAGTGTCTTCAATGTGTTTCATTATGGTGGCTTCATCAGCACCGTGAAAACGCATATTAGCAAAGGGTTCAAATTCATTTTTTACGGTGCCAATTAGCAAGGGAATAGTTTTGGATAAGCTTAGCGCTTCTTTTGAAAGCATTTGATAGGGGAGCAAATCTCCATCTACACTAGGGCCCCAACTCAGTCCAAAACTACCCACGGTTTTGCCTTCTTTCTTCATTTGTTGCTCTACAGTTTGCATGGCTTTTGAGCTCGCTTTGGCCAAATCAGCAAAAGGAATGGTTTGCAATTGGTTTAGGGTAGAAGCAGAAATGTTTAATTCTTTAAGCGTTTCTTTTGTAATTTTTTGCGTTATGTCTTTGGTTAAAATACGCCCTCTGAAAGAACCACTTTGATTGATGGCTTTGTGAAAGAGGCCTTTGGCACGCGGCATTGCCATGAGGGTGTTTACCTTAGCACCACCTCCCGATTGACCAAAAATGGTCACATTGTTTGGGTCGCCTCCAAAATGGGCAATATTATCTTTAACCCATTCTAAGGCTTTGACCATATCTAAAATGCTGTTGTTGGCCGAATATTTATATTCTTCTCCATAGGCTGAAAGGTCTAAAAAGCCCAGCACGTTGAGTCGGTGGTTGATCGAAACTACTACAACATCTCCTTTTTTACTTAAATTTTCTCCATCATAAGAAGGCAATTCATGACTGGAGCCAGCTGTAAATCCGCCCCCATGAATCCAAAACATAACCGGTCTTTTCTTTCCGTTATTAATTCCAGGTGTCCAAATATTTAAATTGAGATGATCTTCATTAGGAAAGCCCCAGTCATGATCAAACACAAATTCAGATTCGTCTTGTATTTGGGTAGTTGGATTGAGCAAGGGAGCAACGGGTCCATACATGGTGGTGCTTTTCACACCCTCCCAAGGGGCTACTTCTTGTGCTTCTTCAAACCGCTTTTGAACGGTTGCATAGGGGATACCCTTATAAATATAGATTTCGTTGTGCATATAGCCCTTTACGGTGCCTTTAGTAGTTTTAGCTAAAGCCACATTGGCCCCTGTTAAAATCTCGTTTTGAGCTTGACCCCAAAAAAGAGGACACAATAAAATAAGGGCAAAAAGATTTTGTTTAATAAATTCCATATTTGGTTAAAATTTTGTTTAAATATAAATTCCTAGGTACATTTTTCAATGAAAAAAAAATGTTGAAGGGCTCATTTTTCTAACGATTTCCCACCTTTTAAAAAAGATTAGTACTAAAACAAAGGTATAAGTTTTGTTGAAGTCCTTTGTTGTATCAATATTTTAGTAAATATTCTTTTAAAAAAATTAACATTTTATTTGTATTTAAGACAAAGTTTACATTAAATTGAATCCAATTTAATAAAATTTATACGTTTATGAAACAAGTTGGATACTTTATCTTTTCTGTCGTATTTGCACTTAGCTCGAGTTTAGCCTTTGCTCAAACTAGTGTTTCGGGTAATATTACAGACACAGACGGTAATCCTATTCCTGGGGTGACCGTAATTGTAGATGGTACAACACTAGGTACCACTACCGATTTTGATGGAAATTATTCCATTGAAGTTGAAGCAACTCAATCACTACAATTTTCCAGTCTAGGATTTGCTACTCAAATTGTTCGAGTAGGTGATCAAACAACGATTAATGTTGTGCTAGAAACTTCTGCAGAAGCCTTAGATGAAATTGTAGTTACGGGTTATGGAACAGAAACCAAAAGAGAAACCACTGGGGCAATTTCCACTGTAAAAGCGGAAGATCTCAACATTATCCCTTCTGGTAACATCGAACAACAATTCCAAGGAAGAATTCCTGGGGTTACCGTAATTTCAAACGGTAGTCCAGGTTCTACTAGTCAGATTCGTGTACGTGGATTTGGTGCTTTTGGAGGAAACGAGCCACTTTATGTGGTAGACGGTGTTCCTACCACTAACATCGACTTTTTAAATCCAGGCGACATTGAATCTACAACAGTTCTTAAAGATGCAGCAGCGGCTTCTATCTATGGAGCTAGAGCAGCAAACGGGGTGATTGTGATGACCACTAAGTCTGGATCTAGAACACAAGAGCCTAGCATTACATTTGACTATACAATTGGGATTACAGATCCTAACGTTGCCGGTTCTCCTAAAATGTTGAATCCACAACAAATGGCAGAGTGGACCCACAGAGCTTATGAAAATAATGCACGTGCAAACGGAACTGCTCCTGCCTATACACACCCTCAATATGGTAGCAACGCAATTCCAGTATTGCCTGATTATTTGCACGCCAATGGGGCCAACGGAATTGTTGGAAGTGTTGATTTAGCGGCTATTCAAGCTGCTTATGATGCAAGTCCAGAAACAACTTTCTTAATTAAGCCTAACTTAAACGGAACCAACTGGTATGATGCAATTACCAATACGGCTCCTTTACACCGTTTTTCATTTGGTGCCAATGGCGGAAATGAAAAAGGACGTTATTATATAGGACTTGGATCTCAATTCCAAGATGGTATTTTAATCAATAACATTTTGAGAAGACACACGCTTAGAGCCAACTCTAAATATGACCTTACCGATTGGTTGTCTATTGGAGAAAATATTCAAGCTACCTACAGAGAAACTAAAACGACCGGTGCTGGAGGTTCAATTACTTCTGCAGATGATGAATCAGAAATCCTTTCTGCCTATCGTATGCCAACCATTATCCCTGTATATGATGAATTTGGAAGCTACGCTAGTACAAAAGCAGCAGGGTTTAACAACCCTCGTAACCCCGTTAGACGTTTAACTGAAAACGGAAAAGACGATACTTCCTTTAGTCTTAGCGTATTTGGAAACGTTTATGTTGACCTCAAACCTATCGAAAGTTTAACGATTCGTTCTAGTGTTGGAGGAACTGTTTCTAACTACTACTATGTGAATTATAACTATCCTTATTTAGGAGATTCTGAAACAGAAGCGAGTTATACTTTTTCTGAAGGATCAGGTAAAAATATAGGATGGGTATTTACGAACACAGCTACTTTTCAAGAACAATTTGGTTCTCACGGTGTGAAAGTATTGGCCGGTGTTGAATCTCTAAACACTGGATTTGGAAGACAAATTAACGGATCAGGGATCAATCCATTCTCTCAAGATCTTGACTTCGTTAACATGTCAACTGTTGCCAACCCACAAGTAAACAGTAGCTTATATAATGGTGTTAACTTCTTCTCTACCTTTGGTAAATTAGATTATAACTTCAAGGAAAAATACTACGTTACAGGTGTACTTCGTCGAGATGGTTCTTCTCGCTTTGGGGTCAATAGCCGTTATGGTGTTTTCCCAGCAGCTTCAGTTGCCTGGCGTGTTACTTCAGAATCTTTTATGCAAGGTTTAACTTGGATAGACGACTTGAAAGTTCGCGGTGGTTGGGGTGAAATGGGTAACTCAAACAACGTTGACCCAGCCAACCAATTTAGCCTTTTTGCTTCTGATAGAGGAAATACTTTCTATCCTATTGGTGGACAGAATAACGGTGTTGACCAAGGATTTGCCGTTTCTCGTATTGGTAACCCCAATGCACAATGGGAAACTTCTGTAACTACGAATATCGGATTTGATGTCACTTTGTTTAACAATAAAGTAGATGTTATTTTAGACTGGTGGAAGAAAGATACACGAGATCTTTTATACCAAATTCCTTTGGCCGGTGTTACGGGTAACTTTGCAAGCGCTCCTTCTGTTAATATTGCAAGTATGTTAAACCAAGGGTTAGACTTTCAAATTGCTAATAGAGGAAGCTTTGGAGAGGGAATTGCCTATGAGGTTACATTTAACAGTTCTTTCTTGAAAAATGAAATTACGGGACTAGCAGATGGCATAGAATATTTTGATGGAGGTAGCTATCGTGGTATCGCTCCCATTAGAAATGCTATCGGTCAGTCTCTTTCTACATTCTTTGGCTATAAAATGATTGGTTACTTTAACTCTCAAGCTGAGGCAGATGCTTCCAACCAAACTGGAGCTGGTTTAGGTAGATTTAAATATGAAGACGTTAATGGTGATGGGAAAATCACTCCCGATGACCGAACTTTTATTGGTAGCCCTGTTCCCGATTGGACTGGTGGTTTAAACTTAAACGTTCAATATAAAAACTTCTCAATTAACACCTATTTCTATGCTTCTATTGGAGCGGAGATCTTTAATCAATCCAAATGGTTTACAGATTTCTTTGGAACCTTTGAAGGTTCTGCTAAAGGAATACGCGCTCTAGATTCATGGACACCTGAGTTAGGTAATAATGCTTTGGCACCTATTTGGGAAAGTGCTACTAACATTAGTACGAGTGGTGCTGCTAACTCTTGGTATGTTGAAGATGGAGACTTCCTAAGACTGCAAAGCTTAGCCATAAGCTATGACTTTGAGGGCGCTATTTTAGATCAACTCGGATTTAGCGACTTTACAATTGGAATTTCAGGAAACAACCTGTTCACCCTCACTAACTATTCTGGCTTAGACCCAATGGTAGGGGGTGCAGATACCAATTTTGGTATTGACGTAGGAAACTATCCTGTGACACCAAGTTATTTATTGAATATTAGAATTAACAAATAAAAATAAATATGAAAATGCTTAATATGATGAAAATTAAAAACATTTCCGTGGCACTTTTAGGGGTTCTAACCCTAACGGTAGCTTGTGAGGAAGATTTTTTAGACGTAGGAGCCACTGGCTCATTGGGAGAAGCACAGTTAACAACCCTTTCGGGTATTGACGGCACACTAATTGGTGCTTATGCTGCCTTAAATGGCGTATTCGGAAACCGATTTGAAGGACCCAACCACTGGGTAACTGGATCTATTGCCGGAGGTGAAGCCAATAAAGGCACCGACCCCGGGGATTATAGCACTATTAATCCTGTGCAGCGTTATGAAACAGACCCTACTCAAGGTGATTTAAACAGCCTTTGGAGAGGCCGTTACGAAGGAATTTCTCGTACCAATAAAGTGTTGCAACTAATAGCTCTTTCAGAAGTAATTTCTGCAGGCGATGCCGCTAGACTTTCTGGTGAAGCTAGGTTGTTAAGAGGACACTTCTATTTTGACTTGAAAAAGCACTTTAAAAGTGTGCCTTACATTGACGAAACAGTTGAAGCCGCTGATATTTCTAGTGTTCCTAACTCTCCTGGAGTGACTTGGGATAATATCATTGCAGATTTTAAATTTGCTTATGATAATCTTCCTGAAACACAAGCGCAAGCTGGACGTGTAAACAAGTGGGCAGCTGCTGCTTATTTAGGTAAAGCCTATCTCTATGATAAGCAATATGGCAAAGCTAAAGAGTGGTTTGACCAAGTGATTGCAAACGGAAAAACACCTTCTGGTGAAAAATACGGACTTTTAGACAACTATCCTGATATCTACAACGCCGAGTTTGACAACCACAAAGAAGCTATTTTTGATGTTGAGTCGGCTAATAACTCAGGAAATGTGGCAAACGCCAACTATTTTGACGATTTGAACTACCCCTACAACACGGGAGCTGATGGTCCTGGTAACTGTTGTGGATTCTTTCAGCCTTCATTCTCTCTAGCCAACACCTTTAGAACGGTTAACGGTTTGCCTAGATTGAACGGAGAAGAATTTAGCAACGACGGTGCTATTGTTCATGATTACTTAATTGAATCATCTGATCCTTTTACACCAGATGCTGATCCGCTAGATCCAAGAATTGACCACTCTATTGGAAGAAGAAGTATTCCTTATTTAGATTGGATTGCGCACCCAGGAAAAAACTGGATTCGTAAGCAAGATTATGCAGGACCTTATTCACCAAAGAAATATATCTACTACAAGTCTCAAGAAGGAAGTCTAACCGATGCGAGTTCTTGGACAAGAGGATATGCTTTGATGAATTATACCATCATTCGCTATGCCGATGTGTTGCTCATGGCTGCTGAGGCAGAAATTGAAGCAGGTTCTTTGGCTAAAGCATTGGAATATGTTAATCAAGTTCGTGAAAGAGCAGCAAACCAAAACCATTGGGTTAAAAATCCTGACGGTTCGTTTGCAGCAAACTATGAAATTGCTTTATATGACAGCTTTCCAAGCAAAGATTTTGCTACTAAAGCGGTTCGTTTAGAGCGCAAGTTGGAATTGTCTGGAGAAGGACATCGTTTCTTTGACCTCGTTCGTTGGGGTGTTGCTGCAGAAGAATTAAATAAATATCTTCAATATGAAGCACAATATTTAAGTGCAAAATTTGCAGGTGCTACTTTTTCTTCGGGTAAAAACGAATACTATCCAATTCCACAATCTCAAATTGATATCCAAGGCGCAGACATATTGTCTCAAAATGCCGGCTATTAATTTGTAGTTGCACAGTGTTAAAATGGGGGGCAATTGCCCTCCATTTTTTTATAATATATTTGTCTAAAAAGCAAGTCTTTAAAGTCCTCTAAAATGCGTAAGTTTCTGCTATTGTTTGTTCTCGCTATCGTTTTTAGTTCCTGTGTGAAACGCCATAAAACCCTTTTCCAAAAGGTGACTCAAACCCAATCTAAAATTGACTTCAACAACCGCATTGTAGAAAATGACTCCCTCAGTATTTTAGATAACGAATTTTTTTATAATGGAGCCGGTGTGGCTTTGGGAGATCTTAATAAAGATGGCCTTTTAGATGTTTTTTTTACGGGCAATCAAGTAGACAATCAACTTTATCTCAATCGTGGTAAATTAAGCTTTCAAAATGTAAGCGCTCAAGCCGGTATAGAGAAGAAAGACCCTTTAATTTGGTCTTCTGGAGTCAACATTATTGACATAAACGCAGATGGTTTGTTGGATATTTATGTATGCAATACCCTACGTAAAGAAGAGCATTTAAGACAAAATTTACTCTATATCAATCAAGGAATTGACGCCCAGGGCGTTCCTCATTTTAAGGAGCAAGCACAAGCCTATGGTCTTCATGACAATAGCTATTCCTCCCACGCTCAATTTTTTGATTTTGATCAGGACGGTGACCTCGATGTTTTTATTGGCGTGAACCGAATTGAAAATATTGACCCCAATGTATTTCAAAACCTGCAAAGTGAATCGGCGGTGCTGAGTGTAGATAAACTATATGAAAACAAAGGGCAAACAGCATCCGGTCAACTCTATTTTGAAGATATTTCAAGGGCCGCAAATATTCGTTTTCACGGATTTAGCCACAGCACCCTTGTTCAAGACTTCAATCAAGATGGTTGGTTAGATCTTTATGTGGCCAATGACTATTTAAGCAATGACATTGTTTATTTAAACCAAGGTGATAAAACCTTTACAAACGAAGCGGGCACCCTATTTAAGCACTTTAGCCTTAGTTCTATGGGAAGTGATTTGGGAGATGTAAATAACGACGGAAACCTAGATCTCTTTGTGTCTGAAATGCAGCCCTATTACAACAAACGAAAAAAATTATTTCAAAAAGGAACGAGCTATACCAAAGAAATATTAACCCGACGTTATAACTACCAATATCAATATCCTCGCAATGTTTTGCAATTGCATCAGGGGGTTAATCCCAACACTCAATTGCCACTCTTTAGTGAAATTGGAATGCAGGCAGGGGTAGCTGAAACCGATTGGAGTTGGGCCAGCCTTTTTGCCGATTTTGACAATGATGGCCTTGAAGACCTGTTTGTGGTGAATGGCTTTCCGAAGGATATTGTAGACAAAGATTTTAGTGATTTTAGGGTCACTGCCAATCGATTGGTGAGCAGAGAACAATTGCTAGCCGTTATTCCGCAAATCAAAATGCCCAATTTTGTATTTAAAAATAGAGGAAGCCTTCAATTTGACGATGTGTCAATAGAATGGGGAACCAACTTCCAAACTTATACCAATGGTGCTGTTTATGGAGATTTAGACAACGACGGAGACCTAGATCTGATTCTCAACAATATTAATGATCCTGCAACGGTTTTGGAAAACACCCTTTCTCAATCCGAAAATGAGCAACATTATATTCGATTTGATTTAATTGGAAAAGATCAAAATCAAGCCCCCTATGGGGCTGAGCTGCGCTTGTATAGTGGGAAGAGTGTGCAGACTAAAATTTTATTATCTGGCAGGGGCTATTTATCTCAACCTGAATCCACTCTTCATTTTGGACTGGGGGCTCAAACTCAAATTGATTCCCTTTGGATTCAATGGCCCGATGGAACAAAACAGCGCTGGTTAGCACTAGAAATCAACCAAACCCATTCCTTGAAGTATCAAAAAGAACGTTTAAGAGAGTTTGAAGAAAAGCCAAACAATCCCTTGTTTAAACAAGCTAATAAGGCGCTTCAAATTGAGCATAAAGATGAAGACGATGATTTTATCGATTTTAATCTCCAAATCACCCTACCCCACAAAATGTCCCAATATGGACCTGCCCTTGTCGTGGGCGATCTCAATGCTGATGGCCTAGAAGACCTTATTGTAGGAGGCAGTAGAGGAAAAAAAGAAACCCTCTTTTTTCAGCAAAAAAACGGCACGTTTAGAAAAGAAACACAATCTTTTAAAGGGCAAGAAAAAGATTTAGAAGAAGACGCCGGAATGACTTTATTCGATGTTGATACCGACGGCGACTTGGACCTCTATATAGCCCATGGTTCCGGCCAATTTTCACCTGACTCAAACTATTATGACGATGTTATTTGGATGAACAATGGAAAGGGAGTTTTTGCAAAAGCACCATTAGATTTACCCAATTTTGGGGCTAATAGTTCTTGTGTTAAACCAGCTGACTTTGATCATGATGGTGATCTAGATTTGTTTGTTGGCAATCGTGTAGTGCCGGGACAGTATCCTGTGTCTGGACGCTCTTTTTTATTAGAAAACAAAAGCAGTGAGAAAACCCTTTTGTTTGAAGATGCTTCAAACAAGCTGAGCACCGGCCAAACTCCATTGGGTCTAGTTACCGATGCTCTTTGGACTGATTTTAATAATGATGGCTGGGAAGACCTTATTGTTGTAGGGGAGTGGATGTCTGTTCTCTTTTTTGAAAACCGGCAAGGCCAACTCAAACAAATTCAACAAACTGGTATTGAAAATGCTAAGGGCTGGTGGAACAGCATTAGCACAGCCGATTTGGATAACGATGGGGACATGGACTACATTTTGGGCAATTTTGGACGGAACACCTATTTTAAGGTTCAGGAAGATGCCCCAATGGGGATCATTGCTAAAGATTTTGACGCCAATGGCAGCGTGGACCCCTTCCTTTCGTTTTATGTGCGAGACAGTTTAGGCTCAAAACGCAACTACCTCTATCACCCTTGGGAAGATGTGATTAAACAATTTAGAGCCCTTCGTAAAACGTTTAATTCTTTTGGGGCTTATGGTGAGGCCATCGTACCCGAAATTTTCAAGGAAGCAGATCTGAGCGGAGCTTTATTTAAGAATGCCAATTGGATGGAAACCTCTTGGATAGAAAATGTAGGCAACAATCAGTTTAAGCTACACAAACTTCCAGAAGAAGCACAGTTAGCGCCTGTTTATGGGATTCATACCTTTGATATCAATCAAGACGGCTATGAAGATTTATTGCTCGTTGGAAATGATTTTGGAGTAGAAGTCAATCAAGGGCGCTTAGATGCCCTTCAGGGATTGGTTTTACTTAATACGCAACAAAAAGAATTTGTTCCGGTTGCTATGGAAAACACCCATTTTATTGTTCCAGGAGATGGCAAAAGTTTAGTTCAAATGGCCGTTGGAGAGCAGCCTTATTTTGTTGCTTCTCAAAACAACGATAGTTTAAAAGTCTACACCCCTCAATTAAAAAAGGCCCTAAAGCGCCTGACTTGGAAAGCCAATGAAACATATTGTTTGATTGAGTTACCCGAGGGTAAAACCCAGAAAAGAACCAAACGTAATGCTTTTGGTTTTCAATCGCAGAGCACGTTCTCCTTTTGGATTTCGGACAAGGCGCTAAATGTAACCTTCTTTGATGCTGCACAACAACCAACGCGAATAATAGAAAATCAATAAAACTTTAATTATGTTTTCCTTAAAAAACCTTAAGGGCTTAGGAATTATTCTTCTTTTGGGCATTCAAGTGGCATGTCAATCTAATCAGGCTCCCTATATAGCGATAGATCGTGCGACCTATCACAATCAACTTCACGGTTTTTGGTTGGGGCAATGCATTGCGAATTGGACCGGATTGATTACCGAAATGGATAAAATTGGAATTCCAGTAGGGGGAAAGGGAGCTGGGTTTTATACCCGTGAGGATTGGGGTCAGCCCGATCAGCCAAATCTATGGGGGTCTAACAACTATTCGGACATCATCACCTTTCTTTTTGCTGAAAAGGACAGCATTTGGGGAGCAGATGATGATACTGACATTGAATATATTTACCAAGAATTGCTTCACAAAAGCCCAAGTTTAATTCTCACTGGAGCTCAAATTCGGGATGCTTGGTTGGCTCATATACGCCAAGAAGAAGAAAACTATTTATGGGTTTCAAACCAAAAGGCGTTTGATTTGATGTTGGAAGGTTATGTGCCACCACAGACTAGCGACCCCCAACTTAATCCGCATTATGAAATGATAGACGCACAGTTAACAACTGAAATTTTTGGTTTTTTTGCTCCTACAAAGCCCTCAATTGCTCTTGATCTAGGGGCATTAGCCGTTCGAACTACAGCCCGTGAAAACGCCGCTAAGATTGCCGAATTCTATATTATTATGTATGCTTTGGCTGCTCAACAGACAAACCATGCCACCCGCCAAGAAAAACTCATGTGGATGGCTCAACAAGCCCGACAGCATTTGCCTACTGATTCCTATCCAGCTAAAATGTATGATTTTGTTTTAACCCACTATCAAGAAAAAATTCCTTGGGAAACAACAAGAGACCAATTGCATGAAAAATACCAAATTCGTCAAGAGGATGGCTATCATTGGGCCACTTTAGACAAAAGCTGCCACGGTTGTTTTGCAGCTGGAATCAATTTTGGAGCCGGCATGATTAGTCTGTTCTATGGTGAAGGTGATCTAAAAGAAACCATCAAAATTGGCGCTTTAGCCGGTTGGGATTCTGACAATCCCACTGCTACTTGGGGAGGATTGTTAGGTTTTATGATGGGTGCCGATGCAATTCAAGAAGAATTTGGTAAAAAAATGGCTACCCAATTCAATATTCATCGCACTAGAAAAGGATTTCCCAATGAGGGTATAGACACCTTTGAAAATATGGCTCAAAAAGGAGTTGATATTGTAAATCGAGTGGTGCTTGAAAAAATGGGTGGACAACTCGATCTTGAGCAAAACCAATGGCTAATTCCTCATTAAAAATTCTCTGTAGCTTGTTGCCGTAGAATTACTTTAATTGAAACAATCCTTTTTCAGGCTTGTGCACCTCCTCTGGAAAAAGTTGTGTTAATTTCCAAATACACCCATTTATGGTCTTGGGATGAAAATCTGGATATTTTTTTAAAATCCTATCATTAAGGTCAACCCACCTTATTCCCTCAGGATGTTCTTCAAGTTCCTTAAAAATATAGCGATAAATTTTACCGGTTACAGTGTTTGGACTGGGCATTTTTCCCTGCATATAAATAAATTTGAATCCTGAGCTCTAATGTATCTATTTTAAGCCTAAACTTAACTTTTATCGGGCTCTAAAAACAATGATTTTTTAAACGCATTGAGTTCTAATTCTTTTTTAGGAATGCCCCAAAATTTAACCCTGATATAGTTGTTGAGAAGGCTATAGGGAATGAATAGGACATTAAGTAGGAAGGTAACCTTAAGCCCTTGAAGATTGGATAGAAGATGCAAAGAAGATGGGATGTCCTATCGAGAGATTAGTGATAAGCTTTTGAAGAAAGGAAATACAGTCTCTAAATCATCTGTTCAACGTAAAATCAACTAGTCTTATGTTGTCCCTGTCCCCTCCCTAAGGGTTGGGACCCTGAGATATTTAAAACGCTAAAATTTTCTTTCCAGCACTAGCTCAAATACAGGGGTATGGGTTTTAGAAAATGGTTTTTTTATTGAAATAGGGGGATGGAATTTGATAGGTAAGGTGAACCAATATTATTCTTTACCAGAATAATTGTTTAGCTCGAGTGCTACATCGATTAGTGCCAAATGTGAATAGGCTTGCGGAAAATTGCCTAACATTCTTTTAGTTTTAAAATCGAGATCTTCACTAAACAGCCCCAGATGGTTGCTAAATCCTAACAATTGTTCAAAATAGGTCCTAGCTTTTTCTACTTCACCAATTTTAATTAGGCAGTGAATAAACCAAAAAGTGCAAACCGTAAAAGAGGAAGACGGCAAAC